>Ga0209692_10001004_pt1 | contig 44981 bp, 38 predicted proteins | sample tdDd472_FD_187129 | JGI IMG/M metagenome (GOLD analysis project Ga0209692, IMG submission 187129) | Marine sediment microbial communities from the Atlantic coast under amendment with organic carbon and nitrate - tdDd47.2 (SPAdes)... | ecosystem: Environmental > Aquatic > Marine > Coastal >...
TAGATATCCGAAAATTCTTGAAGATAGAATTCTGTTCCTTCCCAGAATCTTTCACTGTAGTCTTTTTTTATTCTTTCATTCAGATCATTTTTATTTACATTTTCGTTCAACATTATGAATGTTGTGAACATATTATTATAGTCATGCTTTGTGACATCATAATCCGGAAATCCCATCATAAATTTTACCGAAGGAAAATAAACAATAATATCATGCTTAAAACTTGAATTTGACGGGTAATCTTCAAATACTCCTTCTACAATATAGTCATGAGTATTTTCAAGCCTCATTGTTTGACCCAGAGGATCCGAATCTCCAAAAAGTTTCTGTGCCGTTTTTTGCGATATTAAAATAGATTGATTTGTACATAATAAATTATTTGTATTGCTTTCAATTATATTAATTGAAAACATCTTTAAAAAGGATGAATCTGCATAGGCAAGGTTTTCAATTTTAATTGATTTATTGTTTCCATATTGAAATATTCGATCATATTCCACATAATATTGTGCCACATATTTAGCTTCAGGGTATTTATTAATTGCATAGCCTCCATATGTGGCTGCAGTATATGCATGATTATCCTTGTTTTCTACTAATCGATATAAGTTGTCTAAATTTTTATGATACTTATCTACATTAAGTTCATTGTGAACAAATAGTAGGATAAGAATAGCCACAGCAAAACTTAAGGCTAAACCACCTATATTAATAAAAGAGTATAATTTATTTTGGGCAAGTCTTTTAATTGATGATTTGAGATTTTGAATAAGCATATTGTTATATTTTTGGTTTGCATTTAATAAGCTAAGTGCATGCCAAATACATTTAAGTTTCTGAATATGAGATAGTAAATGTTTTTCATGAATCGTTTTCTTTTTAAAAATTGTTCAGAAACTGAACGTTTGTTTTTAATAACTGAACAATTACATGTATTTTTATCTAAAATAACATTTAAATCAGAAAGAATGAAAACTAAATCAGGAAAGATTTTAGTTATTGATGATAATGAATTTGTGCTAAAAACTGTAAAACAGTTGCTTAAATATGATTGCGAATCTGTAACTACAATAAAAAATCCGAATCAAATACATTCCATACTATCAAAAGAAAGCTTTGATGTTATATTGTTAGATATGAATTTTAAAGCTGGAGTGAATACAGGAAACGAAGGTTTGTTTTGGTTAAATGAAATATTTAAGATTGATACAAACACTCCTGTAATAATGATAACTGCCTATGGTGATATTGAATTAGCTGTAAAAGCCATTAAAAAAGGAGCTACAGATTTTATTTCTAAACCCTGGGATGCTGAAAAGTTTATCACAACTATTTTGAATACTATAAAACTTAGTCAGTCAAAAAGAAAAAATGAGATTTTAAAAACCAGGCAAGAACAATTAAATATTGAAATAAGTAAACCCTTTGAGAGTATTGTAGGATCATCAGAAAAGATGAAGGAAATTTTTTCATTAATAGAAAAAGTTTCTAAAACAGATGCAAATATTTTGATTTTGGGTGAAAACGGAACAGGAAAAGAATTAATAGCAAGAGAAATCCATAAAAGATCAAATAAATCTAAAGAAATATTTATGACTGTGGATATAGCTTCCATTAGTGATAATTTAATTGAAAGTGAACTTTTTGGTTATGTAAAGGGAGCATTTACCGATGCAAAAGAAGATCGAATTGGGCGTTTAGAGTCAGCTTCAGGAGGAACATTGTTTTTAGATGAAATTGGTAATCTTTCATTAGCAATTCAAGCAAAGCTCTTAACCGTTTTACAAAATAGAGAAATATTTAAAGTAGGAAGCACAAAAGCGATTCCAATTGATGTACGATTAGTTTGTGCAACGAATAATAATATGGAAGAAATGATAGATCAAGGGAAGTTTAGAGAAGATCTATTTTATAGAATTAATACAATTCAGATTCATTCTCCCTCACTGAAGGAAAGAGGAGCCGATGTAATTGAACTTGCAAAATTTTATTTGAATAAATATACCGAGAAATATAAAAAAGGTGATGTAAGTATATCTAAAGAAGCAGAATTGGAATTAATGAATTATCCATGGAAAGGAAATGTTCGAGAGTTAATGCATACGATGGAAAAAGCAGTAATTTTATGTGAAAATCCAGAATTAGACGCTGATGATTTTTATTTAAAATCATCACAAGGAATAGAAAGTAAGTCGAATAAGCTTGAGGATGTTGAGAAAAGTACAATTCATAAGGTTTTAGGAAAGCATAAAGGCAATTTAACAAAGACAGCTAAAGAACTTGATATTTCGCGAACAACCTTATATTTAAAGTTGAAAAAATATGACATACAATAAGTTTTATATCAGCATCTTTTTAAGGATAATTCTTATAGTATTAACCTGCTTTTTATTTGTGTATTTTATTGAAAAAGAAGATAATATGCTAACAGCTGTGTTTGTAATATTCTTGGTTTTTATGCAAATAACATTATTAATTAAATATGTCAATAGAACAAATAGAGAATTAGCTGAGTTTTTGTTACATCTGCAACAAGGAGACACATCTGTTGTATTTAGTAAAGAAAATATTGAAAATACCTTTAAAGGATTACGAGGAAGTTTTAATAAAATAAGCTCAGATCTTAAGCAGATCAGTTCAGAAAAAGTACAAAGGGAACATTATCTTAGTTACGTAATTGACAATATAAAAGTTGGTTTATTAGCTTTTAATGAATCTGGCTCAATAGAATTTATTAATAGTCAAGCTAAATTTTTTCTAAATAAAGAAAACAGTAATTTGGACAATATTAGTAGCTTAGATGATGATTTTATGAAAATATGCAGTGAAATCAAGCTTACCGAATCGTCAATTATTAAAAAAATCATAAACGATGATTTATATTATCTTGTTTTTTCTTCATCTGAGTTCAAAATTGATAATAAAAAAATAAAGTTAGTTACAATTCAGGATGTGAAACAAGAGATTGAATCAAATGAAATTGAATCGTGGCAGAAGCTTACTAGTGTATTAACCCACGAAATGATGAATTCTTTAACTCCAATTACATCATTATCACATGCCATTAAACGATATTTAATTGAAGATGATAAACTGAAAAATAGTCAGGATATAAATCAGGAACTCTTAACAGATATTGTAGAAAATGCCAATATTATTGAAAATAGAAGCAGAGGTTTGTTAGAGTTTATAAATAACTACAGAACAATAACCAAGTTACCCAAACCTAAATTCGAACCAATTTTGCTTCGAGACTTATTGGGTAAATTGATATTACTATTTGATAAGGAAATATCTGCAAAAAAAATTGACATAGATTTAAATGTTGAAAATGATTTGAGTCTACTTGCAGATAAAGGAATGATTGAACAAGTAGTTATTAATTTAATTAAGAATTCAATCGAAGCTTTTGATAATATCAATAAACCTCGAATTGTTTTTAATGCATTTATGGATACTAATGGAAAGGTGAAAGTTACCATTTCAGATAATGGTTCAGGAATCGATAAAGAGAAAATGGATAATATTTTCATTCCATTTTTTACAACAAAAGAAAACGGAACAGGAGTGGGTCTTTCATTATCGCGTCAAATTATGAAATTACATAAAGGATCAATAAATATATATTCAGAGCCATATGTTCAAACAATAGTAAATCTTAAATTCTAGTCTGTTTTATCTGACCTTTTCTTTTTTCTTCTGTAAAGTAAATATCCACTTATAATTACAATTAAAGTGGCAATTCCTGATAAGGGTACAATAAGGATGTAAAAATCACTTAAAATGGTGTGGAATATGCGACCTGTATGTATTTCTAAACATAAATTCCATAATGACATTGGTGAATTATCAAGTATTATTTTAGGCATTTCAGGAAAATCTACAGATTCTTCAGATAATATTCCATTACTATAATCTACAACATGTAACTTGTTATTATAATCTTTAACTAATCCACTTATTGCATAAGACCCGAAAGGTCGACCAGATGAATTGTCTTGGTATGGTTTGCCCCTTATAAAATCAATAACCACATTATGATCAGGATTCCATAAAAACAATCCACTAAATGAACCAATAAGGAAAGTATTGTCATCGAATTTCTCAAAAACATTAATTCCCATAACACTAATAGGTGGTTGCGATTTAAACAATTTAGGAGTGCTATTTAAAGTTTTTAGTTCGTATAAGCCATTATATCCAGCAAGTATAAAAGCTTCACTTTTTTTGTCATAATGTAGATCTCTTAAATCATCATACCAGGGATTTGCCTGATCGAGATGTGTAAATTGAATTGCAGGAATTTCTGCTCTTGCAATAGTTAAAAGGAGAGGAGGCCGTAAAAACATTCCTGTCAATGTTACTATTATGAGCAAAACTATAAACCAGGCACCAATCTTATTGTGCCATTTTAAAGAGAATTTATTTGATGCAGCTAGTTTTGCTGTTGATTTTTCTTTTCGTTTTCTATGTTTTATCAACTTAGGGAAAAAGAAATAAATAATTCCTGTCACTGATAAAACAATAATTAAAAAGCCCATAAAATCAACAAAAAGTTTACCCGGTAGACCAAAAACTTCACCAGAGTGTATTTGCCAAACAGTTTCGAATAAACTCACCTTATTTTCATAAAATTCAGGTGCTTTTAGTTGAATTTTTGTGAATTCTGTATCTGGTCCTTTATCTAAACCTTTAAAAATATAAGACCGGTTCATGGCAATTAATGTATCTCCTTTACTAATTACCGAAACAAAACGTTTAATTTCTGTATCAAGTGATATTTTCTGCCATTGTAATAAATCATTGTCGTAGCTGAATAATCCAAACAAAGTGGCAGCATATAAATTCTTATTTGATGATAAATGAATATCAAATATTTTTCTGTTATCAATGCCTTTTGTAAAGCCGGCATTAAAATCTTTAAACTTTTGGAAAGCTGAATCTGTAAGCCAAACACCTATATTTCCATAAACTAAAATACTATCTTTTGATATCGTTTCATTTCCTTTTAGTGCAGCTAAATTCCAATTCTTATATTGATATTCATTAGGCAGGGAATTTCGATTTATATTAGTTCCAGAAATTAATTCTCTGTGATTCATTAATATGCCGGATACTGCGTAATATATTAATATAAAGGATAATATGAGGCCAGGCCATTTATGATATTTCTTTAACTGTTTAGTTTTACTCTTCTTAACACTCATTAAAAAACAATTTTAAATATTGGAAAAGACAAATCAAGGAAAAAGGTACGGTATTACCAAAATAAATTATGACTTTTTTAGAATAATATATTTTATTTCAAATGTTAAGAATAGGAATATTAAAAAAGGCCTTGATTTTATTCAAGGCCTTTTAATTTATAGTTTAACTAAAACAAATTTGGCTTTATCTGCTTTAGAAATTTGTAAAAAGAATTTTCTAAACTCTTCATAATCATTAGGTGAATATTCACCTTTAAACATTGAAAATGTTCGTTTATAATTTATTTCATTTTCAGTTTGGTTAACTTCAGTTTTATACTCTCCAAACTTACTATTAATAGTTACATTTTGCGGAACATTCTCTACACTATACCCCGTAGGAATAATATATTCAATATTATCAATTTCACAATCTGATCTTCGGATTTTAATATTAGTTTTTCTGTCTTTAACTCTTTTAGGAACTCTATCAATCTTGTTCATAAGGTTTATTGGAACAAGTAATCTATTTCCCATAATTGAGCTATAGTTTTTTACTTGAATATTAATATTCTCTGTAATTTCTGGAATTCTTTTTTCATCTACAGAGTATTCAAAATTGTCAATAGAAAAATCAGGTATTTCTAGGGTTCGATATAAGTATCTTTTAATATCCTCCCTCGGTGCATCAATTAATCCATAAACATTTTCTGTTCCTAATCCAATATAAGTTGTTTTTACTTCTGCAACTCCACTTCCTGTTTCATTTAATTCAAAACTAACATGTCGCTTTTGCATATTTTCTTCAATACTATATTCTTTAGTATGAACTAATTCTGATGCATCTTCCTTAATAATGAAGGCATCTCTATCATCAATAAAATCACCTAGATAACCTGCTGGTATTTTATTATTTGTACATTCAAGCCAAATAGTATCTCCTTCTATGGGAACACATAATATTACATGATTAAATTGGTTCATAGGAAACTCAGAAATAATAGGAGACTTATAAGCACCAGCTTTAATAACTGTATAATATGACTGTATTCCAATACATTCCAAAATAGATTTCATATAATTGCTTAAAGCTTTACAATCGCCGTACGAAAGTCGATCAACAGTTTCTGCATCAAAAGGTTCCCAGCCACCAATTCCAACACTAATATTAACATACCTGTTTTTATCTTGCATATACTTGTATAAGACTTTAACCTTTTCAGTTTCATCTTTAGCATCGGCAACCAAGCCTTTTATTTTTGTTTTGGTCACATCCGAAAGATTATTCTTATTTGCAATTAATTGATATTTCCAGTTTCCAAAATTTTCCCATGATTCCATATTACCATCAAAACCATCAATCCTAAAATCATTAGGAGCAAGAAATAATGCTGGTGTTGTTCTAGAAAATCCAGGATTATAAGGTTCATATTCAATAATCGGATAGTTTGAAACAGACCAAGTATATGTTGTGTTATTAGCGTCTGATGTTTTTTGAGGTTCTAATTCAAGATTTTGATAATACTTTCTAATTTCAAAGTTATTATCTTTAGGTATAGTTACTTTATACTCTTTATATTGTAACGATTCATTATTGGAGCTATAAATGTACCAAGAAGGGTATGATAATAATCCATCGAATTCAACTGTATATGAGTATTCAAAGGTAAACGGAAATTTTTCAATTTCAGGATTAAAATAGATTACTCTACTATCATCAAACAATGAAAATCCTGAAATCGCCGGAACATCAATTAAATCATCTTTTTTTATTTTTTTAATTTCTTCACCGTATTCATCATAATAAACTCCTTTTATATTCCGAATCTTTCTAAAGCTACTATAATATTCTTCGAATATAGAGTAATCTATACCAGATTTATTCATTATTGTTATTACTTCAGATACTTCTAGTTTTCCCTTTTCTACAGATAGAATCGTAAAGTGTTTTTTACTGCTTCTAATAACAACATCTGCATTTTTTATTAATTCTTGAGGAATTGATACAACTGGATATTTCTCTTCCTTTGCGTTTAAATTAAATAGCAAAAAGAAAATGCCGATTAAAACTAATATTATCTTTTTCATCTTTTATCCCTCATTTTTTTTGAGAATAATCATCTCGGAATGTTTTTTAATTATATGATCATAGAATTCTTTTAACTGTTTGTATTCAGTTGATAGAATTATTGGATCATTAATATTAAATTTATATGTTATTTGAATTTTATTACCTGTATTACTTACAGAGTATAAGAAACCTCCTTTGCTATTTGGTAAAGATACTTTCGCAGATTCTGGGATCTTATCAACAGTATATCCTTCAGGGATTTTTAAGTTTAATATATATGTTGATTCGTGTGGGTATGTATAATCTACAGGATATTTTCTATCATCAACTTTAAATGGGTTATCATCCATTTTTTGAAAAAGCATTGGATTAATATAAATATTATCTCCAATAACGTCTGTGCTATTTTGTAAAGTAACATCATATTTTGTTACAACAGGAAGATAAATATCGTCTTTATTTTCTATCTCATAATCATTTATCATCATTCCAGCATTGCTACTTTCTTTATATTCAATATACTCATCGAATGAAGTATAATCTTCTAAATTCTTTCTAAAATCATATGCTGCATATTCACTCATTTTATAGGAGATATTACCATTTAATTCTCCATCGGGTGATAAATCTAGACTAGTATATGTCGTGTTAAGTGATTTGTTTTTAGTCTCTAATTTTACCCATGTAGCATTGGTTTCATCTACAATTCTCGCATCACCGTTAATACATCTCTCTGGAAGTAATCCAAATGGAGCAAGCTTTTCTGTTGCATCTAAGAGATACTTTTCTCCATCTATTTCAACTTGTGCAATAACATAATTAAGTTTTGTTAAAGATGGGGAATATGGCGATATTAATCCACGTTTTCTGGTGCTTAATACCACTGGATAAGCATCAAATCCTATTCTTTTCAGAAGCGCAACTAAGGTCAAGTTAATATCTGCACTACTTCCATTTTTTTCTCTGTTGAATGCATTACTTAAAGGCTTGTAAGCATATTTTCTATATCTCTCATCCCAGGTAATATTACTCTTTACTAGTTCATAAGCTCTTTTAGCTTTTTGTAGATTTGAAATATCGTATTCCTTTATTTGTTTCGCCTTGGTATTTAAAAAAGATGCAGTTTTTAATCTACCACCAAAATCTTCATCTTTAGTAAGTGTTTCATTTACTTTATCCCAAGTTGTTGAATATTGAGTATAAAATACTTTTATTACATCAAATTCAAATTTGGTTATATAGTTGTCTCTAGAATTCATATAAGGTTCACTTCTAAAAGCTGGTAAATCTTTAGCAATCCATCTTGATTTTTCATTAACAGATAAAGGTTCATATCCAAAAAAGGTTTTTCGGTAAGTGAAGTTATCGTGCTGATACATAATTAATTCACTCCAAACCACTGGGATTGATTTCTGAAATTCCCATTCGTAAGGTATCCATGGAATAGTGTATTCATATTCTATTATAGATCCTACCTTAGCATTAGGTACAGTGAAACGTGTTGCGCTTAGTTCATTTTCAATCTTTTCCTTAAAGATGGATTCTTTTTTCATTTTTGTTGTTTCAATTTCTCCATCCACAAGATTATAACATTTAGCTTTCAGCATAATTTCAGAAGATGAATTAACCTTTAGGGTTGCATATGAAGTACCTTCTTTTTTTAAAATTTTAATTCTACAATGTCTTGTAAATTGTAATTGTTCTGGTGAAAAAACTCCATAGTCACATAAAATCACAGCTTCTGCAGTTGTATCTTTTTCATAAACTGTCATTTTAAGGTCTTCAATGTCTATTTTACCATATCTCATCGGAGCTTTTTGACAAAAAACCTGAAGAGTAAATGTCAAAATTAGAATAAGGATAGATGTACTTTTCAACAAATAAATTTTTCTCATAATATCTATTTTTTAAATTTTTAATACTCTCTAAAAGTGAGTAATAGTTATAATATTAAAATTAATATATAAAAATCTTAAAACATAATTTATTGAGAAGTATATTGCTTTTCTAATTACGTAGTAAGATTCTTTGTTATACTAAAAATTCATTTTCGCTTCATGTTAGTTATTTTTATTTGTAGAAACATAAAAAATAGGGTTATGAAAATAAAAGACTATAGTAAAATAATATTTATTAGCTTATTGTGTATATCATTCACATCAATTAATGCGCAGTCTAATAGAAAAGTAAAACAGAAAAAATATCAAAAGGTAAAGCGACATACTCCGCATTATCGATATGCTAACTTACCTCGATGGGGTTATTCCTATAAGGTTGCTCCTAAAAAAGCATATATTGTTAAGCATTCTGGTAAGAAATTTCATTATAAATCAGGGATTTATTATAAAAAAAGTGGTGCAAAATATGTTATTGTAAAAGCTCCAATTGGTATACGAGTTCGTACTCTTCCAAAAGAACGAATTCGATGCATTGTTCATGGTAAAAAGTATTTCTACTATTATGGGACTTTTTATCAAAAATCAGACAATAATAATGAATATGTTACTGTCGATCCTCCAATAGGAGTAAAAGTTGATGCCTTGCCAGAAGGCTATGCAAATGTTGAAATTAACGGTGAAGATTTATACGAATTTGAAGGAACTTATTACAAAGCAATAACAGATGAGAATAATCAAGAACTATACGAAGTAATAGGGGAAAAATAATCGTAGTAAGGATTTAGCTAATATGTAAACCTGGACAAATTTGTCCAGGTTTTTTCGTAGATAAAATTCCCCTTTCAGATATAAAAAATATTTAGTCATTATTACAATTTATTTTAAATTTAGATTTACAATAATTTAATACTGCTACTGCAAAGGTCTTATATGATTTAATTATTCGATTAAAAGAATTTAAAGAACAAGGAATAAATTTAATTATTAACTGGCTTTATTTCTCCAACGAAGAGGATTCGTTAGAAGAAGGTGAAATTATGTCGGATGCATTGGATATAGAATTTAATTTTGTGTCTGTAGATCCAAAGGACAAATTTTGATTGGAAAATTAAATGTATTCCAGTATAGTTTTCATGCAGGTTATATATTGAATTAGGTTAAAAATATTGAATAATTTAAAAAATAGATTAATTTTCTCAAGTATTTTGCAAACATTTTCTGACAAATACGTATATAGGATTACATAGTTCAAAAAGTAAAATTGAATGAATTCATTAAAGATAGAAGGAACAACTTTTACTCCCGAAATTAATTTCGATATTACGAATAATAAATTAAGCTTCTTAAAAGTTTCGAAACCTGGTGACGCTATAAAATTTTACAAACCCGTTTTTGAGTTTATCGATAACTTCGAAAAAGTTAAAGTGAAATCCAAAATTGCAAAAGAGCTGGTTATTGATTTTAACTTCGACTATTTTAATACCGCTACAGCTAAAATTATTTACGAATTACTTGAAAAGTTTAAAAACATTAAGGATCAGGGTGTCGATGTAATCATAAATTGGTTTTATCATCCTGAAGATGACGATTTACTGGAAGAAGGACAAATTATGTCAGAAGCTCTGAATTTACCTTTTAATTATAAAATTCTCGAATAGTAAATAATTCCTGAAAAGTATCATGCAATAATCTATATTCTTCATACTAAAACAAGTAGAAATTAAAAAAAAATGTATTTTTTGTAAACATTTTCTAACTTTTGCGTATATAGGAAATACCTAAACTTACATTTATTTTCATGAATTCATTAAAAATAGAATCAACAACATTTACTCCCGAAATTAATTTTGATATTGCGAACAATACTTTAAGCTTTTTAAAAGTCTCAAAACCAGCAAATGCCATAGATTTTTACGGTCCTGTTTTTGAGTTTATCGACAATTTCGAAAAATCAAATGTAAAAACTAAAGTAGCAAAAGAACTGATTGTCGATTTTAACTTCGACTATTTTAATACAGCAACAGCTAAAATTATTTACGAGTTATTGGCTAGATTTAAAAAGATTATGCAACAGGGTATCGATGTAATAATTAACTGGTATTATCATCCCGATGACGAGGACCAGTTAGAAGAAGGAGAGATTATGTCAGAGGCATTACAAATGCCATTTAACTACATCTCTATCGTTGAAGATAATATGGTTGAAAAATAATTACCACTGAATATAATTAAATGAAACAAAAAATTGCCTTAGTATTATCCGGCGGAGGAGCACGCGGAACAGCTCATATTGGTGTAATTAAAGAGCTTTTAAAACATGATTATGAGATTAGCTCAATTGCAGGAACATCTATGGGATCTTTAATAGGAGGAATGTATGCCCTCGGTAAAATGGATGAATTCAAGCAATGGATTTGTACTTTAGATAAAAGAAAAGTATTTAATCTACTGGATTTTTCGATTGGCCAACAAGGCTTAATTAAAGCAGAAAAGGTTCTAAAAACCATGCAAGAATTTGCTGCAGATACTAATATTGAAAATCTTTCCATACCTTATGCTGCAGTGGCAGCTGATATTGCAAATAGAAAAGAAGTGGTTTTTCGCGAAGGAAGTTTGTATCAGGCTATTCGTGCATCTATTGCTATACCTTCGGTAATTACACCAGTAAAAACAGAAACTGGCGTTTTAGTCGATGGAGGTGTAATGAATAATATTCCGGTAAATCATGTTCAAAGAACGGAAGGTGATCTCCTGGTAGTTGTTGATGTAAATGCAGATATCCCGGTTCAGTTCCCAGCTAAAACAGAAAAAGAAAAAACAGAAAGTAAATCGATCTATCAAAAGAAAATACAGGAGTTTTATAGCCATTTACATAAAACAAATCCTTTACAAAAAAACGAAAAACTTAGTTACATTAACGTGGTGAATCAATCTATAAATTTAATGATTTATCATATTGCACAACTTCATTTGGAGCAATATACTCCCGATATTAAGATAGAAATCTCCCGAAATTCATGTGGAACATACGACTTTTATAAAGCTGATGAACTAGTTGAGATAGGACGGCTTGCTGCTCAAGAATCCCTAAAAAAGTAATTTACAGAATAGAGTAAGGAAATAGCACAAGCGAAATGCTTGTGCTATTTTATTTAGTTTTGATTTGGGAAGAAAGTATTACTGAAAAGAACAGAAATATGAAGCTGCAAAAACTAGAATTAAACAATCTTCTTTTATCAATTCTTTTCTGAAAAATTGCTAATTTAGGCTTTCTAAAGAAAAGAAGAGAATGAGTTCAATTCGGGCATCCGTTTTACATGAAGAGAGTATAAGTGAAAAGCTATATAAAGATTATTCTAAGTTTCGAACTGAGATATTTGAAAATATCGTAAAAAATAATCCGGATTTTAATAAGTTGCTACTTTTCAAGAAAACGCAATCCTTACTCGATCGATTTTTATTTATATTTTTTGCTAAAGACAGAGCATTACTTCCGGCAAACTCCATTAATGAAATTATAGAAAAAAGGACATGCTTAAAAGAGGGTAACAGTGAGCACATTTCTCTTTACGATAGCTTTAAGAAGTTTTTTGGCTATTTAAATACAGGTTATAAAAGCAAAGAATTTGAAATATTCGCATACAATGGTGGTTTATTCTTGCCCGATGAGATTTTAGATATCCTTAATATCGACGATGAGGTTTTACACCAGAATATAGTTCAGTTAAGTAAATATGATTTTAAAACAGAAGTTGATATAAATATTCTGGGGCATATTTTTGAACATTCCATAGGAGAAATTGAAAATATCCAGGCCGAAATTTCGGGTAAGGAGCTTATTAAGAAGAAAACTAAACGTAAAAAAGACGGAATTTTTTATACTCCCAAATACATTACAGAATATATTGTTGATAATACTCTTGGAAAGCTATGTCAGGAAAAGAGAAGTGAGCTCGGAATTAATGATGAGGATTATATAAAAGACATTAAGAACCGAAATAAAGAATTAGCAGATAATTTAACAGTATATCGTGAATGGTTATTGAAAATCACAATTCTAGATCCTGCTTGTGGCTCAGGTGCATTTTTAAATCAAGCTTTAGAATTTTTAATTCAGGAACATAAAAGGATTAATAAATTAAAGGTACAGTTAGGCGATTCGCTTGTATTTCCCAATTTCGATGCTAAAATCCTGGAGAACAATATTTTTGGAGTTGATCTAAATGAAGAATCCGTTGAAGTTGCAAAACTATCTTTGTGGTTACGAACGGCTCAAAAGGGAAGAAAACTTACCACTTTAAGCAAGCATGTAAAGTGTGGAAATTCCTTAATAGACGATCCTAAATTTGCCAACGAAAAAGCCTTTAATTGGCAAAACGAGTTTCCAGAGGTTTTCGAAAAAGGAGGTTTCGATGTAGTAATTGGAAATCCACCGTATGTAGTGCAACATAAAAATGAGGCATTCTCAAAATACGACTGGAACGCCGATTTATACTTAATGTTCTTTGAGCTTGTGTTAAAGGGAGGTTTATTAAACAAGAATGGATGCTTTGGTTTTATTACTCCTCGATTTTTTGCTGTAAATAAAAACTGTAAAGATTTTAGAAAATATATTTTACAAAGTAATGAGTTTGAAGTTTCCGAATTAGTTGAAACTTCACCATTTGCCGATGCCGACACAGAATGTTTGATTACAATTATTGAAAGTAATAAATCAAACAAGGATGAAATTATAATTAAAGAAGATCGTGATGCACAAATACATGAAATAAACCAAGTTAGCAAAAAGTATTGTATGTCGAATGATCATTTTGAGATCCAAACTTTCCTTGATGATAAAACCATTTCAATTTTGAAAAAGATAGAGCAAAATACGGTATTGCTTAGAAGTATTTCAGATTCAAAAAGGGGAATGGAAATTGGTAAAAACGATTTTCAAGATTCAGGATTAGAAACACTGGTTGGTTACGATACAACGAATTTTCGGATATCTTTTGACAATAAATTTGTAAACCCAGAACACAAACAATATAAACGATTACAGGACTTTTTTAATATGTCGGACTTGATTTATTTACGACGAGTTTCTTCCAATTTAAAAGCAAGTATGTCGCAAAGTAATTATGCTTTTAACAAAAACTTGTATGGGATTTCAATTACCGATACTACTTTCAAACCAATGTTTGTTTTAGCTCTTTTAAATTCAAAGCTTTTAAATTTTTATTATAAAAAGAAGTTCTCAACCAAGAAAATCGATCTTTTTCCAGAAATACAATCCTATTTATTTAATTCATTACCAATATATAAAGCAAGTTTTGAATCGCAAACAGAAATAGCTTTAATTGTAGATGCAATTTTATCATTAAATGCAGAACGAGCATTGCTATTGAAGAATAAGAAAAGCGGAATTGAAGATCTTCAAGAACAAATTGATTCTCATATTTCTAAAGTAGATGGTATGATATTTAAGCTCCATAACTTGGATAGTACCGATATAGAAACAATTGAGAAAGCATTAAACAACTGATTATGAGAATTCGTACAACAGAACGAGACCATGAGTTTACACAAAGATTATTCAATAAATTAAATCTATTTTCAATACAAGGATTAACACTGAATGCAAAAAAAGAATTTTCTGCTGCAATAGAAGCAATTCAGTACGAAGATCATGAGGAAGTACAACTCGAAAACATTTTCCCATTAACCGAAGCCAAAGCAAGGTACTATTTGGCAAAAACACTAAAAATACCTTTTTATTATGTGATTTATCAAAGCTCAGAATTTAGAGTTTACGAAATAGAAATTTCTGAGAATTTTCAATCAAAGCAGGTTGAAGTTCTAAACGAAAAAGCTTTTGTTGAATGGTGGGCAAGACTGAAAGGTTTAAATCAGCCCAAAGCATTAATGGAAGCAGCAGAAAGAGTAAAGAGCTCGATTTTCGATATTACTTTAGAAAAGCATAATATGGCCTGGGGAGGAAACATCGATGGTTTCATGTTCCGTAATAAAGAGTTTGCCTGTATTATTGAAAATATATACACCCAAAAAAATCCTTTAGAATCGCCTATGGGCGAACCATCTTATTATTTCCATATGCGTGGACCAAACTACAATACCTGGTTTCCAACGGTGAAATTGGCGAGCTATTTAAATGTTCCTTTATTTTTATTTACAATCGAAGGTAACAACAATAAAGAAAGAATAGGCTTTGCTGTTATCGACCACTTATCGACCTTAGGAATTTATTACAAAGGAAATAAACCCAATAAAAACATTCTCGAAGGCCTCGAGCATATTATGGAGACTATTAATGCCAATCTAAACAACAAGCCTCCTAAAATAATCTAATATCATTAACTACTAAGGTATACATGTCGTCCGTTCAAGTATAGTTGTCATGCTGAGCTTGTCGAATTATTAACCAGAAAAAAAACTGTCATTACTCGCTCCGCTCCCCGATAAAATCGGGGCAAGCTATGAGAAAAGTTCCCAATTTAATTGGGAATCTTATCATACTAAAATATAGTTTATTAGATTTTCAGTTCGATTTATCATTTTTGCTAATAAATTAAGCATCTAATTCCTTCACTAGTAATATTTAAGATATTTTAACACTTTTTGCCGCAACGAGGCACGACTTTTGAACGTCTTTATAGTGAAAGCAGATTTAAGATACTCTTAAATAAATGTTCAACTAAAATTGAATATTATGAAAACAACAGAAAGACAATTATTATCGCTTAAGAAGCTTGATAATAAAACGGTAGTTAGCTTAATGCATTCCGACAGATTAAATGTTTTAAACTCAGAGCAAGTTGAGAATGAGTTAATGTACTTATTGTACAATGGAACAAAAACAATTTTATTCGATATTTCTGACATGAAATTTATCGATAGCGCTGGTTTCCATGCACTTTTGTCAGTGCATATCGATGCTAAACTAAAAGATGTTAAGTTTATAATTATAAATACAAACGAAGAAATTTACGAACTGATTAAGCTTGTTGATCTCGATAGTATTTTTGATATCCGCAGCAAATCAGATTTTATGCAAGAAGATTTAAAAAAAGCATCATAGGATTAAATTACACTATATATCACAGGCCTGTGGCCAGTGCCTTTGTTAAGTAGCAGTGTTCTACAGAACAAATTTAAGGATTACCAATAATGCAAAAGCCTCTCGAAATTTGAGAGGTTTTTTTTTGTTCTGAACAGTTAAAAATATCATAAACCTATAACAGATTTATTCTTTTTATATTCGTTCATACAGTTGTTATCAATAATATATCCTCGAAAGTTTGTTTGAACAAACCCTAATATTAGCTTGTTAATATTTCAATAAATTACTGATTTTAAATAAGTTTTTATCATTAAATAAATTGATTTATGAGCGAATTAATTAATAATTCAAGATTTAGGAAAAGCCGTTTAAAGGAACTCATTCTTAAGTTACACGATGGAGAATCTGCTGAAAAAGTAAAAGAAGAACTTAAAGCAACCTTAAGGCAAATACCTTATGGTGAGGTTGTTGAGGTGGAGCAGGAGCTAATCCAAGAAGGCTTGCCTGAAACCGAAGTGCTAAAACTTTGCGATGTACATGGAGAAGTTCTGGAAGGTAACGTCGATTTAAGTTCGGCTAAAGAAGTTCCCGAAGGACACCCTGTTGATGTATTCAAAAATGAGAATGCTGAATTGTTAAAAGTCATAAAAAAGACAGAAAATTTACTTGCGAGTTTGGAACTGGAAACAGAATCGAGTTTTAAAAATTTCACATTAAAATTACTAGCCAATTTTAATGAGCTTATGGACATAGATAAGCACTATCAGCGAAAAGAATATCTTGTATTTCCGTACTTAGAAAAAAATGAAATTACAGGCCCACCAAAAGTAATGTGGGGAAAACACGATGAAATAAGAGAACAACTAAAGGGATGTATTGAGGTAATAAAAATCCCGGAAGCTAAAAAGGAGGATTTAAGTGATGCTTTAGATTTGGTTTTTTATCCCGTTTTAAAGGCACTTTCAGATATGGTTCAAAAGGAAGAGGAAATTCTTTTTCCAATGAGTATGGATGTTCTTACAACAGAAGATTGGTGGAATATACATAAGCAAACACTTGAATTTGGTTTTACGCTTTATGATCCGAAAGTTGACTGGAAACCCGAAGGTTTTTCATTGGAAGATGATCAAAAATCTGCTTTTACCGAAAGTGGAAACATTCAGTTACCATCGGGGAGTTTTACTGCAGGCGAAATAATGGCAATTCTAAATACCATTCCGGTTGATATGACCTTTGTTGATAAGAACGATAAAGTAAAATATTTTACGCAGGGCAAAGAGCGCATTTTTGCCAGAAGTCGTTCTATTATAAATAGAGATGTAAGACTTTGTCATCCGCCCGGAAGTGTTCATATTATTGAGAAAATACTAGATGATTTTAAATCGGGTAAAGCTTCGTACGCCCCATTCTGGATTCAAATGAAAGGACAGTTTATTCATATTGAATACTATGCTCTGCGTGACGAAAAAGGCGATTATTTGGGTACTCTGGAAGTATCGCAAGAAGTAAGTAAGCTGCGAGAATTGGAAGGCGAACAAAGAATATTATCGTACGAATAAAAAGGAGTAAAAAAATGGATAAATTGATAATAACACCCAAAACTAAAATTTACGATTTGTTAAAAGCATATCCTGAGTTAGAAGATACTTTAATTTCATCGGCTTCACAATTTAAGAAATTGCAAAATCCGGTATTAAGAAAAACGATTACCAAAATAACCAACCTTAGTCAGGCAGCAGTAATTGGTGGATTAAATGTAGAAGAATTAGTTAACAAACTACGAAAAGCGGCAGGACAAGAAAATATTTCAAGTCTCGACGATACTGGAACAGTTTTCAATACAGAAAGACCCGAATGGTTTATGGATGAGTTGGTTACAAATACAATTGATATTCGAGATATGTTGCACGAAGGAGAACAACCCGTGCACGAAGTTTTATCGGCAATAAAAAAATTAGATAAAAACCAGATACTAAAAATAATTGCTCCTTTTGTTCCTGCTCCATTAATCGATAAATCATTAAGTTTAGAATATAAGCACTGGTTACATAAAAAATCTGAAGAAGAAGTACTTGTGTATTTTAAGAAAGATTAAAGTAAAGAAGCATAATTATACTTTTATGGCGCAAGTGTCCTCGCTTGTGCCTTTTCTTTTCCTACCTTATTGTCATCCTGAGCTTGTCGAAGGGTGAACACCCCAATTGTCCTTTGTTGTCATCCTCAACTTGATTGGGGATCTCGTAATGCATATTCCCAATTAACCCAAATCAAGACTGTCATTACTCGCTCCACTCACCGATAAAATCGGGGCAAGCTATGAGAAAAGTTCCCGCGGAAGCGGGAATCTAAATGCGTAATACCATTCCTCACAATTAAAGACAAAGCTATCTTAATATATTCATATTGAATACTTTGGATTCTTAATTTTTTTATTAAAATTGGAGAATAATTATTAAACATATAAATTCAGCTTTACTTATACTTTGTTTTTGTTAATTTTAGGCACAATTTAAACACCATAAACAACATATAATGGTAGAGAAGAATGGGAAACAGGAGAGCATGAATAAACACTCAGAAAAACCATCACCAGAAGCGAAAGCGCTTTCTCTTTTTTTAATGGCCTACAAAACAATAGACCCTATTTACAAAGAGAAATCTAAATGGATTAATAAGCAGTGGGATCTGGTTAAAATTGGTGAATTAAGCAGCAGTGACTATATGGAAGAGGTGCAAAAAATGTTAACATCCTATGGTGGTTATTCAGAAGTTGTCGAGAAAACAGTTCGGTTTTACATTGAAAAAACTGGCGAATGGAAATTACAAGGCGATGATAAATATAGCCAAGACGCTAAGCTAATTGCCGATAAAATATTAAATAAGTAGGCACTATATTGCCTACTTAAGCAAACTGCAGAAAAAATCTTGTTGGAATTATTCGTCAATGCTTTTCTCCAACAACTTTTTACAAGCATTTTGAGCCTTAATAATGTCTTTATATATATTTTTATCTTGTTCCGATTCATCAGAAGCATTATAGGCATTTACTGCTTTAAAGTAATACTTCTTGGCATGCATTCCTTTGCTAACGAGAATAAACACATCAGCAATAATCAGAAAATCTTTATAATCCGGATTTTCTTTCTTCTCAATCAGTTCAATAACTTTCAAAAGACTCTCTTCAGCTTTAAGCCTATGCTTTTCAGCGAATTGTAAAGGCAAATGATAATCTGTAAAAAGCAAAAAATGAGTGCTGCCTTTACTTTTAAGATAAATGGTGTTTTCTGGGTCTAAGCTTAATGCTTCGTTAAAGTTTTTTAGAGCTTCTTGCTCTTTTCCTTTTGTATTCTGAAGGGCCACTCCCTTGTAATAATATCCTTCTGCATTTTTAGGAGCCAATTTAATACAAACATCAGCGTACAAAGACAATTCATCAATATTCTTAGTTCTTACCAAGCACTGACAAGCCAAAAGATTGAGTTCTAAGTTTTCAGAATCATTTTCTAATTCAGCAATAATTTTATTTAATGTCGGCTTCACCTTACCCGAATAATACAAGGCTTTAAGTGATTCATAAGTATTTTTTTTCTCCACTATCTTTTTCTCTTTAAGCTCTTTACTCATTGGTTTTTTAAATAATATTTTAATTTAACACTTTGCTCCTTGGACTTGTTCATCTACCAAGGTGCAAAGTTACAAATCAAAAAACTTAAGATTGCTTTTTGAGTAAACTATTTGTTCATTTATTTGAAAATTTACTTCATTAATCTAATTCACAGTGATATAAAAAAGAATCTCTTTTGTTGTCACACTGAGCAATGTCACCTTTTGGCGCAAGTGTCTTCACATGTGCCTTTATTTGTAATAAGCGCATTTAATTATTTATCAAATCTGATTCTGACTTATTCTATTTCACTCCCTATTGTTTATATTTGTGTTTCGTACAAAAAACTTAAAGAATTATTCTTATCTCAGTTCGCAGAAATTTCTTTTTCACAAAGCCATATATTTCGGGTGAATTTTATTTTTCCTCTTTTTTCAATCCTGCAGGAATCAGAAATTTTTAGTCCCGATTTTTTAATTATAGCTTCAATATCTGAAATAGATACAATAACTATGCGAGCGCTTAATTTTGCCGTTGATTCTATAATATTTGAGATAATACTGTCATTTGAATAGCTGTATAAATTGTATGGAAGATCAATAATAACGGAATCGTATTTTTTGTTAAGCACTTTAATATCTGAGTGATATACATTGGCCGTATACTTATAGTATGAAAGGTTTTCTTTTGTGTGATTACAAGCTTTCAAATTAATGTCACATCCTTCTATGTTAAATCCTGAAATACATGCTTCTAGCATTACTGTACCAACACCACAACAAGCGTCTAATATTTGATTGGTTTTATTTCCTTTCGATGCAATACTAACAAGTGATTTAGCAATATTTATGCTTATTGAATTGCTAAATGAACAAGGCTTTTTCTTGTGATTATGCCAGTCGTTGTTGTGTTTTATTAAAATCCCGAAATACCAAACATTTTTATAATTGCATATAGAGTAAGTTCTCGATGGGGTATAATAATCGGGTATACCATTTATGTTATAACCTATATCTCTTAACTTATTAAGTCTTTCGGCATATCCTGTAGAATCGCCATCCAAAATCAGGTATTCGGCTTTAAATCCTTCAATATGAATGTTTTCTTTCTTGATGTTTTTTATTAATTCAGAATAATTTTCTGAGGATGAAATTATCTCAAACCTGTTTTTAATAAAAGCACTTATCGAAGGATCAAGTTTGATATTTGAAAATAGCAATTTGTTCTTTTCTTCTTTATCAAAAATTTGCCTTGATTCCAATTTACATAATTCGCTATGATGATGATTGTAATTAAATGAATATATGTAGCTGTAATGAGGCATTTTTTTGTCAACTTTTGTGAAATTTTCTTATTTACGTCGATTTGCTAAATGAAAGCTAAGGGTTCAGTGTTAACATTTGTGCGGGATTTTTATCGGCTCCGTTTCAAGAGACCGCACCGCTTAGTTTGCCCTGTTTCACTATCACCGGTTTAACAAGTTTGCTAAGATAATATTTAGTCGGCAAACCACAAACTTAGCGATCTTAGCATAGCGCTTTCACGAGCAAGGCGAGTAACAAAGCCTTCCCCTGTTCGTGCAGACATCTTGTCCGTGTGTATCTAAAAATAAGTGCCAGCAAATAGTTCCCTGAGTTGTTTTATTTTACTCCCTTAATACCAATTCTTGTTCAAAATGTCGCATATAACATTTTGTTTTAAAGTATAGAATGGTTCCCCGAAATTCGGGATGTAAACAAATGCCGTTATATATTCAATACATATTTGTTTTTCACAAATATGACAACTTGAATAATAAACGGTATAATGCTTATATTTGTGTTTCGTACAAAAATCTTAAGAAATTATTATGTCCGATTGCCCTTGTTGTTCAGGAAAAAAATATAGTGCATGTTGCATGTCCCTTATAAAAAATGAATCGGCTCCAACGGCTTTAAGCCTTATGCGATCGAGATATACTGCATATAAAAATGAAGATGCAGAATTGAAAAATCAACTATTAGGAATTTCCGGATAGTTCAAGCTAACTTTGAGTTATGAAAAGTAAAATTGAAATATATAGAAACCCAGATAATAGCACTGAAATAAAAGTACAGTTCGATACCGATACTGTTTGGTTAAATAAAGAGCAAATGAGTACTTTGTTTGGAAGAGACAGAACTGTAATAAATCGGCACATTAATAATATATTTAAGGAAGCTGAACTTGAAAAAGAACTGGTTAGTGCATTTTTTGCACACACCACTAAACACGGTGCTATAAAAGGGAAAGAGCAAACTAAAAATATTGAATATTATAATCTTGATGTAATTATTTCTGTTGGTTATAGAGTAAAATCACAGCAAGGAATTCAATTTCGACAATGGGCTACACAGCGTTTAAAAGAATACCTGGTTCAAGGCTATGCTATAAACGAAAAACGCTTAGCTCAAAAACAACTACAAGTAGAACATTTAAAAACCGGAATCAGAATTATAAGCAGAGCAATTGAAGAAGCAACAAATGATCAAAACAAAGAAGTTTTTCAAATATTCTCAAAAGGATTAGCATTACTAGACGATTATGATCACCAAGAACTGGATAAGTTGGGGGAAACAAAAAAAGAAGCGGTTTATCCCGATTTTGATGATTATATGTCTTTAATAAATAACATGTATTCTGAGTTTAAGTCCGATATTTTTGCAAAACCTAAAGACGATAGCTTTAAAAGTTAAATAAATCAAATTAAGCAAGGATTTAGCGATAAAGATTTTTATCCTACCATGGAAGAAAAGGCAGCAAACTTACTTTATTTTATTACCAAAAATCATTCTTTTGTTGATGGTAACAAACGAATTGCAGCAGCATGTTTTGTGTATTTTTTAAATCAAAATACAGCACTTTTTAAAGATGATGGTAAACAAATTATCGATAACGATACTTTAGCTGCATTAACTCTTTTTATAGCGAGCAGTAAAACAGAAGAAGCAGAAATTGTAAAAAGATTAGTAATAAGTATATTAAACAGAAATAAATGACAGACCCACAATAGAGCTTGAATTATTAACTACCCTGTTTTTTATTTAAATAGAATGGTTTTATAGCTTGAGCTTTTATTTACAACTCACGCGTTTATTTATCAAATCTGATTCTTAGTTATTTTATTTCACTCTCTAATGCTTATATTTGTGTTTCGTACAAAAATCTTAAGAAATTATTATGTCCGATTGCCCTTGTTGTTCAGGAAAAACCTATAGTGCATGTTGCGAGCCCATTATAAAAAATGAATCGGCACCAACGGCTTTAAGCCTTATGCGATCGAGATATACTGCATATAAAAACGAAAATGCAGAATACCTGTATAAAACAACGCACTCCACAACAAGAGGCGAATTTGAGCAAAACGATATTCAAGAATGGTCGAAAGAAAATATCTGGACAAAACTGGAAATTATTAGCCTTGAGCATGGTAATATAAATGATACTAAGGGAATTGTAGAGTTTAAAGCTTATTATGAGGATAAAAACAAGAATGAGCAAATTTTGCACGAGCGATCTACTTTTTTAAAAGAAAATAAGCAGTGGTTTTACCTCAATGGAATTAATAATCCGCCTAAAGTGGATTTAATGAAAAAAGTTGGACGCAACGATCCTTGTCCGTGTGGAAGTGGTAAGAAACAAAAAAAATGTTGCGGAAAAAGCAATTAATCTATGAAAGTTTGTATTGCAGAAAAACCTAGTGTAGCCAAAGAAATAGCCCATGTAATTGGTGCTAATATGCGCAAAGAAGGATATTTCGAAGGAAATGGATATCAGGTTACTTGGACCTTTGGTCATTTTTGCACGCTTTTACCTCCCGAAGATTACAATCCACAATGGAAAAAATGGAATCTCAATTCGCTTCCTATGCTTCCCGATCGCTTCGAAACCAAAGTAATGAGCAATGGTGGTGTAAAGAAACAGTTTAAAATAATCAAAAGCCTTTTTAGCAAAGCAACACTCGTAATTAATTGTGGCGATGCAGGTCAGGAGGGAGAGCTAATTCAACGTTGGGTTATTAAACAGGCGAATTATACGGGCGAGGTTCAGAGACTTTGGATTTCGTCTTTAACAACAGAAGCCATAAGAGTAGGTTTTAAAAGTCTAAAACCAGCCGAAGAGTTTGATAATCTGTATTATGCCGGCAGTTCACGTGCAATAGGAGACTGGCTCTTAGGTATGAATGCCACCAGGCTATATACTTTAAAATATGGTGGATATAAGCAAGTTTTATCAATAGGAAGGGTACAAACCCCAACATTAGCCATGTTGGTAAACAGGCATTACGAAATAGAGAATTTCGTGGCTAAACCTTATTGGGAGCTTCAAACAAAATATCGCGAAACCATTTTCAATAATACATCGGGAAAGTTTTTCACAAAAGAAGATGGAGAAAAGCTCTTAAATCAGGTTCGAGGAAAAGATCTTGTAATTACCGATATTGAAAAAAAGGATGGAAAGGAATATGCTCCTAAACTATTCGATCTTACAAGTATTCAGGTGTATTGTAACAACAAATTTGGTTTCACAGCCGAAGCAACCTTAAAAATTGTACAACGACTTTATGAGATGAAAGTAGTTTCTTATCCAAGAGTCGATACTACTTTTTTACCAAACGATATGTATCCTAAAGTTCCGGGCATTTTGAAAGGACTTACGAACTATGCTTCTTTCACGGAACCTATTTTGAAAGAGAAGATTCGTAAATCAACAAAAGTATTTAACGATAAAAAGGTTACAGACCACCATGCTATAATCCCAACCGGAGAGCAAAAGTCTTTGGTTTTAGATGAGCAAAAAGTATATGATATTATTGCCCGAAGATTTATTGCTGTTTTTTATCCCGATTGTAAAGTAGCCAAAACACAGGTTAATGCTAAGGTTGATGAGGTAAAATTTGTTACTACAGGAAAAGAAATTCTGGAAGAAGGTTGGCGTGTAATTTTTAATAAGGAGAAAAAGGACGAAGGCGAAAAAGATAGTGAGAGAGAAGAAAATATTCTTCCATCCTTTGAAAAAGGAGAACACGGCTCGCACGAACCTTCTTTTCTGGAAAAAACAACCAAGCCACCCAGTTTTTACACGGAAGCATCGCTGCTGCGTGCTATGGAAACAGCCGGTAAGCAAGTCGATGATGAAGAACTACGCGACCTTATGAAAGCCAATGGTATTGGAAGACCATCGACCAGGGCCAATATTATTGAAACGCTTTTTAAAAGGAAATACACACAGCGTAGGAAAAAACAGGTAATTCCTACAGAAATGGGAATTCAGCTAATTAATACCATTCAAAATCAGTTACTCAAGTCGGCCGAGCTTACAGGCCAGTGGGAAAAACAACTTAAAGAAATAGAACAGGACGAATTTGGCGCTAAGGAGTTTATCTATAACATGAAGAAAATGGTAAATGAATTGGTACATGAAGTTCGCAGCGAAACAGGCAAGGCAAGATTAAGCAGTGCATCCGATTCAAAACCTAAAAAAGCAGCTTTCCGGAAAACTAAAACAGCAAATGAGGGTACGAAATGTCCAAAATGTGCAAACGGGAAAATCATAAAAGGCAAGAGCAGTTATGGTTGCGATCAGTGGAAATCGGGATGTGATTTAAGGCTACCATTTACATTTATGGAAAAAAAACTAACAGATAAGCAAATACAAAGTCTTGTTGAAAAGGCTAAGACGCCTGTGATAAAAGGATTTATTCTTAATGGTGAAAAAACAGATGGAATTTTGAAGTTGAATTCATCTTTTGAGATAGAATTTGAAAGAAGTACAAAAACCAAAACAAATCCTAAGAAGGAAAACAGCATGCCATCCTGTCCAAAATGCAGTGAAGGAACAATTCTCAAGGGAAAAACTGCGTATGGCTGTAGTCGATGGGAGTCGGGCTGCGATTTTAGATTCTCATTCGATGATATTAAAGCAAAAGCAAACGGGAGAGCACTTACCAAAGAACTGGTTTTAGAAATAATCAGTACTTAAAACAGATAAACTTTTCATATAAAATACCATATAGCGTTTGTTTTTCAAGAAAAGTGTTTGTTTTTAGAACAAAATATAATCATTATTCACCAATTATGACAATTATTAATTGTTTTTCACCGATTATAATTATTTTTCACTATCTTTAAATAATTATTTTTCACTAAAACAAATGAATAAAAATACTTTTTCACTTAAAATAACAGTTTTTCACGGACGAACAGCACCCGAAGAAGGTATCTTAGTGGGTTACGGTGCTTTAATCGAAACGTATAAATTAAAAGTACCTATCCCGGAAATTCTTTCACTGGTAAGTTCCAAAAAAAGGCAGTATAAAGTTGATGGCTGGCAGGTTTTTACTTCAAGACATTTGCCTGATGATAGCTTATATAAGCACCTGGTATTTGCTCTGAAATATGAAGGCATAAATTTATTGCTACTTAAAAAGCTTTTCGAAAAATTAAAAGAAACAGATGTTTTAAATATGGTCCAAATAGAACCATCCGGTCAATATAGTCGGAAATTATGGTTCCTTTACGAATGGTTATTCAATAAGACTTTGCCTATTGCTGATTTACAAATGGGGAATTATGTAGCGCTGGTTGATAATAAAATCCAATTTGCCAATAACAATGGAGAAAAATCTTTCCGTCATCGTATAATCAATAATTTACCTGGAACACAAAATTATTGTCCATTAATCAGAAACACTGCTAAACTGGAACAATATATTTCTGAAAACTTGGCACAACAAAAAAATACGTTTCTGAAAGAAATCCACAAAGATATCTTACATCGCGCATCGGCTTTTTTATTATTAAAAGATTCTAACGCATCGTTTAGTATCGAAGGCGAAAGTCCAAAAAATCAACGAGCAGTACGCTGGGGACAAGCTATTGGTCAAGCTGGCGTGAACGATTTAAGTAATGAAGAATTGTTGCGTTTGCAGCAAATTGTAATTGCCAGCAGTCGTTTTGTTGATATGGGATTTCGACAAAAAGGCGGTTTTGTTGGGGAACACGATCGTATAACTGGGGAACCAATTCCCGACCATGTTTCTGCAAAGTGGAATGATTTGGATCAATTAATGAATGGTTTTATTGCTACTTCAAAATTACTGCAGGAGTCGGAAATAGATGCTGTTATTGCTGCAGCAATTATTGCTTTTGGGTTTGTTTTTATTCATCCTTTTGAAGATGGTAACGGACGTATTCATCGTTATTTGATACATCATGTTTTGGCAAAAAAACGATTTTCACAACAAGGAATTATTTTCCCTGTTTCTGCATCTATACTCGATCATATTAGCGATTATCGAAAGGTTTTGGAATCATATTCACATCCATTGTTGGATTATATAGAGCGGAGAGAAACCAAGGATCATAATATAGAAGTATTGAATGAAACCATAGATTACTATCGTTATTACGATGCTACTAAACAAGCTGAATTTTTATACGATTGTGTAAAAGATACCATTGAAAGAATTATTCCTGATGAAATAAATTATCTTACAAATTACGATCAATTCAAAAGATATTTGGAAAATGAATTTGATATGCCTGATAAGGCAATTGCCCTAATGGTAAGGTTTTTAGATCAAAACAATGGAAAGTTATCTAAAAGAGCACAAGAAAAAGAATTTGATGCACTAACTGAAAAGGAAGTAATTGAAATAGAAAATAATTTTAATTCAATCTTTTACAATATTAAATGAGCAAACAACCCCCCCCCAACTAGGCGTAGTTAATTTAAACGCTTTTTTTTATTTCCGTTTTGTTATATGTCGGTATGGCACAAATCCTTAAAAAATGTTAAAAATAAGGCTGCATGTTTTGTCTTAGGCCTTTCATAATCAGCAATGTAATATTTAGCAGATATTTCCTTAGTATTTTGGTACGCCTTTTGGATAGTAATAATTACTTGAAAAGTAAGTTATTTAAGTAAAGCTACTGTTATTAAGAGGTAGCAACAAATTAGACGAAAATAGTATAAAGAAATATAGCCATGTTAGAATTACAAAAGAAAGTATTAAATGGAGTTAGTTACAGTAAAAGTTTGTTTAAAAAAGAACTCATAAAATCGCTTAACTGGCTTAGTTCATTTGAGCTAAAAGAATTAAAGAAATGGGTTGTAGCTAAATTTTACCACACTCATAAAGATGTTATTAACGAAGTGTGGCAATTAGATATTGCATAAATGCCAACCAAAATATATCACACAAAAAAAGGGAAGCTAATTGCTTCCCTTTTTTTGTTCTTCATCTTGCTTTTTACGAAAGGCAGAAGGTACAAAGGTGAAGTTTTTTACTCCAAATTTTCTTGCCATTAATTCAAGGCCAATTAATGAGAATCCGCCACCAGGAATAATCGAGATTGATGAAAATATCGATAGTCTGCCAATGTCTTTTAGTTGCTCAATTGCTTTTTTAACTTCTTCTTCGCTAGGTACTGTTTCTCTTTCTCTTAAATTAAGTTTTTCTTCCAAAAGACCGAAGAATACTTTAGCCATATCTTTTGTTTCATCGTATTCTTGCCCAAAACCTTTACCAAGGTATGTAACAGATCGCTTTGCTTTACGAGCAAATAGGCGAGCTCTTATGTTAAGTCTTCTTGTAGTATTTTTCATTGATCATTCTAATCTATATAATATAGACAGAATTTTAAGAAAATAGTTACAGAAAATATTGCTTTTCATTTATAAAAAAAATGTAGAATAGGGGTCACATTTTTAATAATCAGGAATATATATGTAGAGAACCTCAAAACTTAAATTGAGAATAATGATAATTAACATTAAAATTTATAATTATGGAAACAGATTTAAAGAAACCAATTATTCCTTATGAAGATGGAGATATGATTCGAGATGAAGTTCTTGAACTAAGCCTTAATAGTTATATTGAAGATCGAAGCTTTTTAATTAAGAAGTATAAGATTGAAATTCAGAATCATCCAAATCCAAACGGAGAAGGACATATTGCTGCAATGGGAATAAGGCTATTCCCAGATAAAAACGATGAGAATGCACGCTTTTCTGAAGTTCGCATATTTGCATTCCCTCTTGGAACAATAGGTTCTCCACATGTAAACAATAATGTTTTAAAAATATACTACGATACGCATGTTGTTAATAATATAGTCAGTATTTTATTGGCAGGGAAGAAAATAGGCTTGGTTTATGGTAATATAAAATCGGGGCCAACTAATATAAAAGGTAAGCCATATGCCGATATACATATTGTGGAAGATATTTAAAATGAAGATCTTGTTAGAAGTAATAAGGTAAGTTGAAATATTTCAAATGAAAAAGGGAAGCTAATTGCTTCCCTTTTTGCGGTCTGGACGAGACCCTACTTATCTTAATCTATCTTAACGTAACTTTACTTAAAATAAAGAAAAACAGATAAATAAGAAATTTTCTTTACTTAGATTATTGCAAATTAATCTAAAAATACGTTAATTTGCAACACAAATGCAACACAAATGCATTGTCAAAAATAGCTATGGAATCATACTATCCTTACGTAAAGCCAAATTATATTACAAAAAATGATGATACTCCTGTCTATATTAGATATAACTACAGTAGAGTAAAACGAGCTTTTATTCCTGTACATATCAGTATTGATCCTAATCATTGGGATTTTAAAAGACGAAAACTAAAGAAAGCATGTCCTGATTATGATGAAAATGAAAAGGATATAAGGAAATTGTTGAACAAAATTAGCAAAATAGTAGAGTATGCCAACGATCAATATATTGATCCAACAATAGAATTCGTTTTATCTGAATTAGAAAAAAACAGAGATTATATTACTAAGAAAAGCACATTAGATATTTTTGAATTACTTGATGATTTCATTAAGGTACGAGATGGGCAAGTTTCAAAAGACACTATAAAAGATTATAATTCTTTAAAAAAACATCTTAAGGATTTTGAAGATGCTCGGGAAGATCTGAAAATTACTTTCAAAAATTTCAACAAAGAATTTTACAACAACTGGATTGAATTTTTAAGATTCGAACAAGAAAAACCAAATGGAGACATAGGATTAAAGGATAATACAATTGGAAAGCAAATCAAGAATTTAAAAATATTTCTCCGCTATTTAATGGATGAAGGTACAATTCCCCAAATTAATCTAAAACCTTTTAAAACTATAACAGAGGAAACGGATGCTATTTTCTTAGATGAAGAAGAATTAAAAGCGATTTATGAATTAGATTATAGTGATAATAAGCAATATGACCAAATTAGAGATGTGTTAATCATAGGATGTTATACAGGTTTAAGATATGGAGATTTGCATAAACTCAGACCAGAGCATATTGATAAGGAAAACGAATTAATTCAAATTAAACAAGGGAAAGTACAACGAAGTGTTACTATACCGTTTATCGATTATGTGCCTGAAATCATGAAAAAATATAATTATGAATTGCCTAAGATTCATCTAAATGAATTCAATAAAGAGATAAAGAAAATTTGTAAAAAAGCAAAAATCAATAAAGAAGTAGTGCTAACATGGAAGAAAGGACCAAAAGAAGAAACTGTTAAAGTATTAAAAAAATGGGAGCTTGCATCTTCGCATATTTGCAGAAGATCTTTTTGTACTAATATGTATTTAAGTGGAGTAGCTGCAGAAGAATTAATGAAGATATCCGGGCATAAAAGTGCTGCTGCATTTCGTAGATATATAAAGGTTGATAACCTTCAAGCTGCACTACGATTAAAAGAACATAGAAAAAATGGGAAAAATAATTAGATTTGAAATATGAAGAACTTTTGGACAAAAAACGAATTAGAAGTTTACCTTAATTATTGTAAACTCAATAATCTCAAATATGAATGTGTTTGGGTAAATATGGAAGATGTTGAAAGAGAAAAAGCCTTATTAATTATTCATAAGCAAATGCTTAAAATTGATAAACCTGTTAAAGTTTACTTAAATTCAGAATACTTAAAAACGGTTAGGTATTCACTAATTTCTTTTATTAAAGAAGAATTTCCAAATAATTTAATAACATGGATTCCTGATAATTTTAAGACAAAACAGGATGTGGTTGAGTATTTGGAACTACATGTACAAAAAGAGATGCAGTTTAATTAGTATGATTTTGTTTTTATAATTTCCCTTAAAGCTTCATTTGCATAGTTAAAATCATTACACCACTTTTTACAAATCTTAAGTTTTTCTTGATCAACATAACGTGTAAAATGATATCTTACTTTTAGGTATGCCCAAGTGTTATAAAGTTCAATATAATCTGATAAATTTTCTTCATCGTACTTTTTCTTTAATACTTTTATATGATTTTTTACAATTTCTATATCTGGTGGGGCACATGTTGTAAGTTCTATATCCTTTAACTCTTCAGGAATCCTAAAACGTTTTCCTTTTACACTAACCTTTTTAATTTCTTCAACTTTTTTATTGAATTTCTCTTTTTCAGCAACAAGATCAGCATATCTCTCTAAGTTGATATTGCGTTTTTTTAATTCATTTTTTAATGCAATAAGATCCTTTCGATTAAAGTATAAGGATCTTCGATAAGTGAAATATTTTGTGAACTCAAAATTTTCAATAATGAACTTACCACAATGCCAAGGTGCATTTTTGATAATTTTTGAAATATCTGAATCTATTATCCATTCGCCACGCTTCATTTCAAGAAGTCTAAATTCTTTTGCTGCTTTTGCAATTGCATCTTTCGAAAATCTTTGTCGAGTTGGTAATTCTGAAGTTCCTATAACTTTTGAAAGTAACTTCTTTATTTCTTTAATTTCGGATAAAATTTGTGTTTCCATAATGTATTTAAGTTAGATATTGTGAAATTAAATTACATTAACTTATGGCAATTGTCAAATATTAATTTCCCTGTTAATCAGCTTGTTGTTTAATGAAATACTCCGTTTAGGGAACAAAAGCAGATGTATATGTCTTAATTTATTTATTATGAGAGCTTTGTAGTCTTAATTATTATTATTACTTTCATGCTCACTTACCTTTAAGAACGTACATTTTGGAACTACGAAGAGGAGTATATAAGTAATGCTTTAATAAGATTATTGATGCTTTTTAGAAAAAATATACTTTACATATATACAGATGGATCATCCTTGCCAAAACCTAGAAAAGGAGGAATGGGAATTCGATATGTGTACCTTGATGATGATGAAAATGAAAAAAGAATTGATATTGAACCTGAAGGATATAAGGGAGCGACCAATAATCAAATGGAGTTAATGGCAGTTATAGAGGGAATAAAACAAGTTAAATATCAGAATATAGATGTAAAATACAATTGTATTGAAGTAAGAACTGACTCTAGGTATGTTTCTGATCATAAGAATTTGGCAATTTATAATTGGTCAAAAAATGGATGGTGTAACAACTTTGGTAAACCAATAGAAAATGCCCAGTTATGGAAAGATCTCATTAGGGAATTACGAAATGTTGGATGTAAAGTCGAAATAAAATGGGTAAAAGGGCACTCTAAAGATCCTGATAATAAGGCTGTAGATAAAATAGCTAAGCATTCTGCAAAAACTGCTCTACATGAACCATTGGTGCCTGTTAAACTAAGACGTAAAAAGTCAACAAAAAAAACAAAACGGGGAAGTGTTGAAATGAAAGGACAGCGAATATCAATAAATGTCATAAATGAAGAATCCATGAGATTATCAGGACTGTATAAATATCGGTATGAGGTAATATCAAAGGGAAGTGAATTTTTTGGTAATGTTGATCTTATTTATTCGGAATTAGTTGAGCTAAAAGCAGGACATAAATATGTTGTTACATTCAATGGGGACAATAAAAACCCAAGAATTCTAAAAGTAATCAAAGAGATAGAAAAAGATAAATTGGATAATTCTAAATAGTAATTCGATAATAATTGATTTTATGAAAGCAACTGATTTTTTAACAATATTGGGTATTGGGTTGGCAGTATGGGCATTAATTCCAAGAAAGGAAAGAAAGTTTATTTTGTTGTTTTTTTCAAAGTTCCATTTTTTTCTGCTGATAACAAGTATATTGTTTTTACACTATTTATTTAGTTTTTATTGGTTGGCAGATAACTGGTTTCCAGCATTACACATTTTTATTACACCAAAAGGAATTCCAAGCTCTACATGGGCATATATATTTTCTATTTTCATTGTGGCATTTCCAGTAATAAAAGTTTTATATGGTTTTTTTGCACCTTCAAGAAAAGAAAAATTGATTGAGTTGTATAAATCTCAGATAAAAGATAATGATATTGATTTATTGGTTGAATATATAAACAAGTATCATATTAATGATATAATACTTTATTTAAAGGGCTTATCAACACTTTCTGAAAAGAGTAATGTTGATTTTTTAATGCACAGAAGAACTCAAGCTGATATAGAATATAAAAAACTAGTAAAACCAATTAGAATTAAGTTTGGAGCTACAGTGTATGGAAGAATATTGCAAAACGGAGATTTTGTTAAAAAAGTTTCAGTTAAGTATCCAGAATTGTTAGCAAAAGCATTTAGCGGTATGGAAACAGAAAAAGCTGCTAATGAAAGCCTAGTTAAGTTATTTATTGAATGCATATTTGAATCTAAAAACCAATCTTTTATTTCAGAATTAAAAATTATAAATAAAAATGATGTTTCAATAGAAGAGTGGAATAAAGATTATGAAATGCCAATACTTTATGGATTATTAGCTCATACTAAAGCAGCTGCTAAAAACTATGTATGGTATCCTGTAGGTGAAAAAACAGTCAAGTCACTAAAACATGACAAAGCGCAAATTGAGTTTCTAAGAAAAAAATATGATCATGATATCGTATCAGAACTGTGGAATTATAAGGCATATATAGGAATTGTATATTTTAATTATATGGTTCGAGAAACGATCTATAAAGACAGTGGTTGGCATATGTGGCTATATTATTATAGGCATTTTACTGTCTTGTTAACTGAATTAATTCCTGAAGAAAATGATTACGATCATGAACAAGAGAACCCCAGTTTTGCACATCATTTAATTGTTGAGATGATATGGAATATGAGGGATTGGTTGGAATTATCTAAAGAAGAAAATAAGGATTATCAAATTATAGATACTATTAAATGTCTTGGTAATTGTATTGTTATATTGTGTTTTGCTCCTACTATTAAGATTTCAAAATCTTTCAAAATTCGTCAACTAGATTTAATAATCTCTTTATGGTTTAAGTATACAGAATATCCGGAGAATGATGCGACAAAACTTGCGAAAGAATGGCTAATTAAAATGTTTCTTAATCCTAAAAATGTAGACTGGGGACAACCTGATCTTAGTAACGAAAGCTATAAAAGCATATTGTCTGAAACTTGGGAAAAGTTTGATAAAATTCCTTATAATGACGGTTTTGAAGAAGGAAGTTCAATTAAACAATTTAAAGAAGAGGTTTTAACTCCATTACAAATAAATTAATTTTTAAACATACTTGCATGTTTATACTTATGACAGTATTGTTTTTACTAATTTTGAAGGAGTCGATTATTAACAATAAAAAATAAATGAAGAAAAAGTTAACACTTTCGTGGTTAGAAGGTTTCCTGATGGAAGCATGTGATATTTTAAGAGGTAATATGGATGCTTCTGAGTTTAAAGAGTACATTTTTGGAATGTTATTCTTAAAACGATTGAGCGATAAGTTCGAATATGATAAAACAAATCGAGAAAAGGAGCTAAAAGCAAAAGGACTTAAGGAAGAAAAAATAAAGGAAGGATTAGAGAAACCAAATGCATATGAGTATTATGTTCCAGTAAATGCGCGTTGGAATTATATTACAAGCAATGAAGAAGGAAAAGATGTAAACGAAGGAATACTTCATTTAAAAAAGGATGTTGGTAACTCTTTAAATAAAGCACTAGAAGCACTGGAAGAAGCCAATCCTGATAAACTTGCAGGAGTTTTAACCAGTGTAAACTTTTTAAGAACTATTGGGAAAAGCAAAAATGCATTGAACGATGAAAAACTTGTTGAGTTTATTCAGCATTTTAACGAGGTTGTTTTAATTGATGAGAATTTTGAGTTTCCTGATTTATTAGGTGCTGCGTACGAATATTTAATCAAATATTTCGCTGACAGTGCTGGTAAAAAAGGTGGTGAATTCTACACTCCAAACGAAGTTGTAAAACTACTTGTAACTATTTTGGAACCATCGGAAGAAACATCTATATGTGATCCTGCTTGTGGTTCTGGGGGTATGCTAATAGAAGCAAAAAATTATGTACAAGCAAGGTATGGTTCATCCGATCGAATGAGTTTTTCTGGACAGGAATTGAATGGAACAACCTGGTCGCTTTGTAAAATGAATATGTTGTTTCATGAGATTTACGATGCAGATATTTTACAGGGTGATACTGTTGCAGATCCACAACATATTGATCAAGGTGAGTTAAAACGTTTCGATATGGTAATTGCCAATCCACCGTTTTCAGCAAATTATTCCGATATAAAGAATTTTAGGGATCGTTTCCATTATTGGATGCCTAAAAAGAAAAAAGCCGACTTTATGTTCGTGCAACATATGATAAGTGTGTTAAAAGATAATGGTCGAATGGCTGTTGTTATGCCGCATGGTGTTTTATTCCGTGGAAGTGAAGAGAAAAGTATGCGCCAATGGATGATAAAAAGGGGTATGCTTGAAGCGGTAATTGGATTACCACAAGGCTTATTTTATGGAACAGGTATTCCGGCTTCGGTTTTGGTTATTAATAAAAAAGATTCTGCAAATAGAAAGAAAGTATTGTTTATAAATGCTGACAGGGAGTATAAGGAAGGTAAAAACCAGAATAAACTTCGGCCTGAAGATATTGCCAAAATTGGTTATGCATATCGTAAAAAAGAAGAATTAAATGCGTACTCAAAACTAGTGAGTTTTGAAGAGTTAGAAAAGGAGGATTTCAATTTTAATATCAGGCGTTATGTAGACAATAGCCCACCAGCTGAGCCACATGACGTACATGCACACTTGCATGGTGGTATTCCTATTGAAGAAGTTGATGCATTGCAAGCATATTGGGATAATTATCCTGGTTTAAGGAATGAATTATTTGAAGATTTGAAAAAAGGATATCAGCAATTTAAAGGTATCATAGCTGGTAAGGAAGATTTAAAGAAAACAATAGATGTACATCCTGATGTCTTAAAGAAAAGAACAGATTATGAGAAAAGCATTCAACAATGGTGGCAAAAAAATGTACCAGAGTTGGAAAGTCTTTCCGCTAAGAAAAATGGAACACAAGGACGCGCAGGTGTTTTTGCCTTGTTTAGAGCTTTTTCTAAAAGTATTGCCAATGATTTCAGTGCTTTAGGGATATTAGATTTACATAAAAGCCGAGGTGCTTTTGCTGCCTATTGGGATAGCTTAGAAAGCGATTTAAAATCGGTTGCTGCAAGCGGTTGGAATGCAGATTTAATCCCTGCAGATGAAATACTTCAATCGCAGTTTCCTGAAATATTAGAAGAATTAGCCACAAATGAAGCTAGACGAGATGAATTGGAAGCCTTGTTTAATGAAGTTAATGAGCTCGAAGATAGCGAATACGAAGAAGAAAATTATGAGGTATATCCTAAAGATGTTTTAAAAGAATATAAGGATACTTTAAAAGGTATAAAAGGAGATATTCGTGAGCTTAAAAAGGAGATTAAAGCTTTAAATATTCGAATTAAAAACAATGAGGAAATAAAAGAATTAGAAGAAGAGCGCGATAAAAAGGAACTTGAGATTAACAATTTAGAGAAGCAACAAGAAGAAATTGAAACCAAATTAGCAAGACATACTGAACTAGAAAACGAATTAAAAGATTGCAAAGCAACCATAAAAGAAATTAAGGATAAAAAAGAAGAATTAATAGAAAAGGCTCGTGAAAAAATAACGGATAGCGAAGCCAAAGAACTTATCTTAACTCGTTGGAAAGAAACCCTACGAATTACAGTAATGGATTATGTAAACCGTTACGAAAGAATGTTATTAACTGAGCTCGAAAACCGATATATTAAATACCAAAATACTCTAACAAGTATTTTAACGGTGCGTGAGAAGGCAGCCGATCAATTGTCCAATTACTTAAAGGAATTAGGGTATGAAAGATAATTATTTTTTGAGAGATTGTTTAGATAAAATTGAATCAGGTCTTAGACCTGCCGGGGGAGTTGATTTTGAATCTGGAGATATTCCAAGTTTGGGGGGTGAAAATATTATTCAAAAAGGAGGAATAAGTTATTTCCCAGTAAAGAAAATAAGTATCTCGTTTTATAATAAATTAATACGTGGAATTGCAATAGATTGTGATGTTTTAATAAACAAGGATGGTGCTAATACTGGGAAGGTTGGTTTTTATAATAATAAGTATTATAAAAAAGCCGCAATTAATGAGCACCTTTTTTTATTAAGAGGTAAGAAGGAAATATTAGATCAAAAGTATTTGTATTTTGTGCTTTTATCAGAAAAAGGACAATCGCAAATAAAAAGACAAATTACAGGATCAGCACAACCAGGTTTAAATAGTAGCTTTATTAATTATTTTAAGCTTAACATCCCCTTTCTTCCCCAACAGCGCAAAATAGCCCAAATCCTTTCAATTTGCGATACCGTAATAGATAAAACCGAAGCAGCTATAAATAAATACCAAGATATTAAAAAAGGCTTAATGCACGATTTATTTACTCGCGGAATAGATTTAAAAACAGGCAAACTTCGCCCAAAATATGAAGATGCTCCTGAAATATATAAAGAGAGTGAATTAGGAATGATTCCAATAGAGTGGGAGATAAAGGAATTTCAAGAATTCTTTAAATTTATTTCTTATGGCTTTACAAATCCAATGCCAGAATTAGATGAAGGACCATTTATGGTTACTGCTGCAAATGTTATAAATGGTAGCATTAATTATCCAAAAACAAGAAAGACTTCTCAGAAACTATTCGATACAATTCTTACAGAAAAAAGCAAGCCGAAAATAGGAGATTTACTTTTAACAAAAGATGGAACGCTCGGAAGATTAGCTATAGTTGATAAATCAAATGTATGTATAAATCAATCTGTGGCTGTTATTAGGTTTAATGATGATATAAATCCTTTATTCTTCAAGATTATGCTTGAAACTCCTATTTATCAAAAGAAAATGCTCGATGATGCTGGAGGTTCAACAATTAAGCATATATACATTACTATAATTGATAAGATGCTATTGGCGCTACCGACAACGAAAGCTGAACGAAATATTATTTCTGAAAGGATTGAACTTATAAATATGAAACTTCAAATTGAAAACGATACTTTATCTAAATATCAAAAGCTTAAAGATGGTTTAATGCAAGATTTGTTAACGGGTAAGGTGGAGGTTGAGAATAACACTAATTAATTTAAATGAATGTTATTAATAAACATATTATAGATTTTATAAACCTTATTAAAAGGGATCAATCTATTGAACTCTATAACGAAGCTGGATTTCAACATGAGTTAGGTTTTTATTTAAAACAAAAACTAAGTGATAATTATACTATTCAACTAGAAAGAAATATTGAAGCTATTGAAGGGCATAAAAAATTCATTAAAAAAGAGCTAGATATATTTATTAGGCATAATAAAACGAATGAAAAATACTGTATTGAAATAAAAACGCCTGTAAATAAGCAAATTCCGCGTATAATGCAAAAATCTTTTCAGGACATTAAATTTCTTGAACAGTTAAAGAGTAAAGGATTTAAGGAGTGTTTTTTCATTTTTCTTTCGCTTAATAAATCGTTTTGGAATTCACCCCAAAAACCTGAAAGAATTTATGAGTATTTTAATGAACCTTTTGCTGAATTTAAAACAATAACAGAGAATGATGTGCCACCTTTTATTAAGAAAGATGCTATTAAGGGAGTTGTAGTCGAGTTGGATGGAGAATACGAAGCCGAATGGGATATTTTAAGGCAAGATAATAAAGCCGATTGGCGGTATTTTATATTACATCTTTAATTTAAAATAAAATATTAAGTTGAAATAAAACTATTATTTATGAATATTTTCGATGAAGATTTAAATATTTCTGGTTTAATTAAATATGCTGAAAAAGAAAAAGTGTGGCTTCCAGAGTTTCAACGTCCTTTTGTTTGGGATAATAACCAGATAAGATTGCTTATTGATAGTTTATATAACAATTATACAATTAGTAGTATTTTATTGTGGGAAGGTGGAGATGAATTAGCGAGAAGAAGAGTTGGTGCACGAGTTAAAGATATTATAATACCTGAAGAAAAGGAAGACAATGTTGTTTATTTATTAGATGGACAGCAAAGGACAACAGCACTTGCATTAGCGTTTACTGATAAAACAATATATAGAGGGAATAATACTACAAAAAAGGAATCCTTGAACATATATTGGGATTCAGAATATAAAGGAGATGATCCTGAATTGAGGTGGATAAGAGATGATGAGAAAGTAAATCTTAATGGAAATGGGAAATACATAACTTTAAGGAATTACGAAGAAAAAGAGATATTCAGGCAGTTTAGCTCTAGGTTCGTAAAATTAAAACATGCTTATAATTTTGATGATAACGTAATAGACACATGGTATGATATTTCTGTTGAAAAGGAAGAAATAGCAATGCTAAGGTTTAAAAATGACTATAATAAGAAGCTAAATGATCTTAATTTGAAAATTTTACAAAGGAATGTATATGATATTGAACAAAAGGGATCACTAGAGCAAGTATTGGAAGTATTTGAGCGAATTAACACCAAAAATACAAAGCTTAGTATTTTTGATATAATGGTTGCAAAAACATATAGAAAATATGAGAAGGGGTATTTTGATTTAAGAACATATTATAAAATTATAAATCATACTGATTCTATAAAAGCTAATTATTTTGAAAATCTTGATTATATAGATTTAGATAATGTATCATTTAATTTAGATGAAAGTGACTTGTTAGGCATTACTAATATTATTTTAAGACAAAAATTTAAAGCAACAGAGATTCTCAAACTTACCACTCCACAGTTAATGGAAAACACAAAATTACTACATGATAAGTTTCAGTTTTTAGTAGGCTTTATGAATCAACAGTTTAACATTGAAAAGGAAGAGTTATGGAAATACCAACCTATGATGAAATTTCTTGCTTCAGCAATATCTAAATTTCAAGATATTGATTATTCAAAACAAGAGTTCCTAAAAAAATGGTTTTGGAATACTTTATTAATGAACAGATACCCCGGTGCTCAAAATGAGAGAATTGCTAAGGATTTTGATCGAATTTGTTCAGATGAAAGTTTAGATACGATAATGAGCAAAATGTTAAATGATAATACAAGAAATTATAATAATATTAAAAATAATAATAAAGAAAATCCTGAATATTTTTCTGCTTCATATAATGCAAAGAGTCAACAGATATATAGAGCTTTAGTTCTTCTTTTAAAATCAAAGAAAGCAAAAGATTTTTATTTTGGATTAGAACCTGTTAAAAGTGGTGCATCTGCATACTTATTGGAAGAGCACCATATTTTTCCTAAAAACTCTACTCTTGGAAAAAGTATCACATCAAAGTATTCAAATCATAAGAATTCTGATATTATAAACAATATTGCGAATATTGCTTTAATAACAAAAGACACTAATAATAAAAGAATTAAAGCAAGAAATCCATCAGATTATATACTTCAGTTTGAACAAGAATATAAGGAACAGGGAAAGTATGGAGAATTTATAAATATTATGGAAAGTCAGTTTATAAGTCCGGATATGCTGGAACTTTTGAAAAAAGACGATTTTGAGGATTTTATCTTTCAAAGAACTCAAGTAATATATGAACAAATTTTTTCACTTTGTGAAACAGAATAGTTATGGCTGAATATAAAAACGTTGAAAAACCTTTTTTGGCAAAACTTCATGAACTTGGTTGGGAAGTTATTGATCAGGGTTTTGGCATACCTAAAGATCCTGCAAAGAGTCTTCGTAGTAGCTTTAAAGAAGTTACCTTAAAAGAAGAATTTAAAAAGGCTGTAAAATCTATAAATCTATCTGATGGCAAACCTTGGTTAACAGACAAACAATTAGATGATTTGTATGCAGATATTACAGCAACGGAAAGAGGTCATTTATCGCTATTAGAAGCCAATCAAACAATATTTGATTTATTAACTGGAAAAACAAAAACTGTTATTCCTGAGAATGAATTAACAGGAGAAAGAGATGTTCTAATTAAGTTAATAGATTTTGAGAATTGGAGTGAAAATTCATTTACTGCTATTAATCAGTTTCGAGTAGTTACTCCAGGGGGTCCAAGAGAAGGAATTATCCCGGATATTGTTTGTTTTGTGAATGGCTTACCCTTTTTTGTAATTGAATGTAAAGATGTTGATGTAAGTGATCCATTATCTGAAGCTGTTGATCAGATTAAAAGATATTCAAATACACGCGATGATGATTTTGGGGTTAAAGAAGGAGAAGAACGATTATTCCATTATAACTTATTGTCTGTTGTTACGCATGGTGAAGAAGCTCGTTTTGGTTCTATAACAGGTGATTTTGATTATTATTTGAATTGGAAAGATATATTTCCTGAGGTATATAAAGTTATCGATATAGATAATTATTCAGAAGAAGAACATATTAGATACTCGGCGAATGGTTTACATAAAGAACCGAGTGTTAGGCAAGAGGTTGTAATTCACGGAATGTTTAATAAAGAAATATTGTTGGATGTATTGCAACACTTTACTTTATTTATGGAAGTAAAGGAAGGAGAAATTGCTAAGATAATATGCAGGTATCAGCAGTATAGAGCCGTTGGCAATATGCTAAATCGATTAAGAACTGGAACTGATAGCACAAAAAAATCTGGAGTAATTTGGCATACACAAGGATCAGGAAAATCTTTAACAATGGTTTTCTTTGTAAGAAAATTACGATCACAAGATGATTTAAAGGACTATAAAGTTATTTTGATGGTAGATCGTAAAGATTTAGAAAAACAATTATCGGATACTGCAAAATTAACAGGTGAGTTTAAAGAAAATAAAATAGTAAAATCTCGTAAAGAATTAGCAGATAAATTAGGTGGTGATTCTTCTGATTTAAATATGGTGATGATTCATAAATTTATTCAGGACGAGTTAAAACACTCAAAGGCTTTGATGAAAGCATTTGTAGAAGAGGGAATAGTGCCTGAATTTAAAAAATTTGAATTAGTAAGTAGTTCTGAGAGGATTATTATTATCATAGATGAAGCACACCGGACTCAAGGTGGAGATATGGGTGATAATTTATTTTCTGCTTTTCCTAAGTCAGTAAAAATGGCTTTTACAGGAACACCTTTATTGACGAATAGGCATAAACTAAAAACACATGAACGTTTTGGAGGTACTGGTGAGTTTATCGATACATATAAAATAAGGCAATCTGTAGATGATCGTGCTACTTTAGATATAGTTTATATTGGGAAAACAAGCACTGATAATATTATAGATAAGGAAGCATTTGATCGTGAATTTGAAGATGTTTTTAAAGAAAGATCCAAAGAAGATCGTGAAGAGATACAAAAGCGTTATGGTACAATGCAAGCATATCTTGAAAACATGGATCGTTTAGAAAAAATATCGAAAGATATTGTTAAACATTATGTCGATGAAATTCTTCCAAATGGATATAAAGCAATGGTTGTTTCAAGTTCTGTTATTGCTGCAGCTAGGTATGAGAATCTAATTAAAAAAGCATTGCAAGATAGGCTAAATGAAGAAAGGGAAAAGATTGAGCCAGATACAGAATTAATAGAACAGATTGAATTTATTGAGGCTTGTACAGTAGTTACTAAACAAGATAATAATGAACCAGGATATATTAGTCAGGCGAGAAAGAAATCTAAAGAATTAAAAGCAGTCGATAATTTTAAGAAAGATTTTGATTATACAAAAGATGAATCAGGGAGCTATGTCAAACCTGAAACAGGAGTTGCTTTTTTATGTGTTTGCGATAGATTATTAACTGGATTTGATGCTCCTGTAGCACAAGTTATGTATCTCGATAAAAATATTCGAGAACATGATTTATTGCAAGCAATTGCTAGAGTGAATAGAACAAAAGGAGAGAAAAAACATGGTATTCTTGTTGATTATTTTGGAGTTTCAAATCATTTGCGTGATGCCTTAAATATTTGGGGTGCAGAAGATGAAGAAGATATAAAAGAGTTGCTGGAATACTTCAGAGATATAAATAAAGAAATACCAGTATTAGAAGCTCGATATAACAGGATGGTTCAGCTGTTTGAAGATCGTGGAATTAAGGATTTCAAATTGTTTACAGAACAAAAAATTCAAGATAAGGATGTAGAATTTAAAATTGCCGAAAAATGTATAGAGTTAGCAGCAGAAATTCCGTTTAGGGCACAGTTTGATACTTATTTAAGAGCATTTTTTGACAGCCTAGATTTAATATTTAATTCACAAGTAGCAAAGGATTATTATATCCCTGCTAAACGTTTTGGATATTTAATGATGCGAATAAGAAATCGTTATAAGGATCCTACTTTAGAATTAAAATGGGCTAAAGCTAAGGTTAGAAAAATGATCGATAAATATCTGCAAACGCTAGGTATTGACAGTAAGGTTCCACCCGTTAATTTATTATCTGAAGATTTTAATAAAGAAGTTGATAAGTTTAGTAAGGATTTTAAATCAAAAGCTTCTGATATGGAGCATGCTCTTAGAAGGCATATAAAAGTAAATAGAGGCAAAGATCCTGGATTATATAGACGTTTCTTGAAGCGCATTGAAGCAATTCTGGAACGGTATAAAGATAACTGGGAAATGCAAGTTGAAGAATTTAAAAAAGCTCGTGAAGATATTGCTAAAGGACGTGAAGGAGAAAATGAAGAACAAGGATTAACACCACAGGAACTGCCTTTTTTTGATTTAATTTCAATGATTGCATATGATGATAACAAAATAGAGCAGGAAGAGAAGAATGATTTAAAATCTATGGTTTCTGAGCTTGTTGAACTATTAAAAGATGCGATAAATAAACCTAACTTCTGGAAAGGAAGAGATTCAGAGATTAGGAAACTACAAGGAGAAGTTGATGATATTCTAGATTATTCAGGTGTAGATGCAATTTCAGAGAACCATGAAAAGTTAAGTATAGAAATTCTAAACTTAGCTAAGAAAAGGCACGAAGAACTTACAGGAGAAAAATGAAATTATCAGATATAGAAATATCAGTTGTAAAAAGTAAACGCAAAACTGTAAGTATTTACGTTGAAAGAGATGGATCAGTTTCTGCTCGAGTACCTGAGACCTGGAATGAAGAAGAAATTCTTGAGGTGCTAAAATCAAAAGAATATCAGATACATAAAAATTTAGCACTTTGGACTCAACTAAATGACACTAAAATTGAAAGGGAATATGTGAATGGTCAATCTTTTTTATATCTCGGTAGAAACTATCGTTTGAAAATAGTTGAAGATAATACTAGTGCTTTAGTTCTTAGAAATGGCTATTTTCTATTAGATAAGCACAAAGAATCAAAAGCTAAGGAATTATTTGTTGAGTTTTATAAAACCAAACTTAAAGAGAAGATTGATCCGGTCATCGTAAGATACAAAGCACAATTAGGAGTTAAGCCCAATGAAATTAAGATTATGGAATTGCAGAATCGATGGGCATCATGTTCTTCAAAAGGCAATTTAAATTTTCACTGGAAATGTGCAATGGCTCCAATTGATGTACTGAACTATATTGTATTGCATGAATTAACACATTTAATTCATGTAAATCATACTCCGGCTTTCTGGAACGAAATAGATAAAATAATGCCAGATTATGAAAAGCACATGCATTGGCTTAAGATAAATGGGGCAGGAATGGACTTATAGTATCTAAAATTATTTATCATGGAAATGACAATTGAAAGACAGCTAATTCTAATAGGAATATTAGTAATAGTTTATTTAATAATTATTATTCCATGTGTTAGGAGATATTTGAAAGGATCGCGTAAAAAGCTAAAAATTCAATCTGTTCAGCATGAAAGATTAAAATGGAGAGAGAAGATAATAAAAGAGGAAGAAGATAAAAGGCGAAGAGAACAGGAAAAAAAAGAGGCAGCTAAAAGAAGAAAGGAA
>Ga0209692_10001005_pt1 | contig 44933 bp, 60 predicted proteins | sample tdDd472_FD_187129 | JGI IMG/M metagenome (GOLD analysis project Ga0209692, IMG submission 187129) | Marine sediment microbial communities from the Atlantic coast under amendment with organic carbon and nitrate - tdDd47.2 (SPAdes)... | ecosystem: Environmental > Aquatic > Marine > Coastal >...
CAGATCACCGCTGATCATGTCCATGATCGACTCCCAGTCATCCAGCATCGACTCGGTCATCGAGCCGCTGCCACGAAGACGGCGCATCTGCTCGGCCGACTTGGCGATGCGCTTGCCGATGATCTGGATGCTCTCGAAGGCGCGCTGCTGGGCGTCGTGGTCGGTGAAGAAGCCGTAGCTCGACCCGAAGGTGCGCATCGGCACGACCTCGAGGGCAAGCGGAATCGTCCCACGCATTGGCAGGTTGGTGTCGGAGATCGTCACCCGCAGTGCCATGCCGCTGGCGTTGGCAGCGGTCGCAGCGGCCTGCAGGGCATGAGGCCAGGTGGGGCCGTCGAGCTGGGCGTAGACCTTGGTCCCCTGGACCTGAGGAGGGCGGGGGGCATGACCGGCCAGGGCGTTGGCGACCTTGACAGCGGCAGGATGGCCCTGGACAGGTGCTGGACGACGAGCGCTGGGTGGAGTGCCCGGCGCCATCACTGGATCGGACTCGGTCCACGAAGAGATCTTCGAGGTGATGAGAGCCGGCACCGAAGACAGCGACATGCGGCCGTAGTCATCGTCCAGGCCGAACTCCTCTTCGAGCTCGACCTCGTCCAGCTCATCGGGACCGAACAACTCCTCCCCGATGCTCTGGGTGAGGCGCTTGAATCGGTTGGGATCCATGCCGTCATAGATGTACGAGCTTCCGTACAGATCTGGGCGTCCGTACATCGAGAGCCTCCTGGATTGCTGCTGTCACATCGTAGCGCGACAGAGCAACCTCTTCCACAGTCCTACCTGTACGCAGCCAATCCGAGAAGAGCCATGGCCATCACCCCCAGCATCGGCTCAGACTCAGGCGACGAGCCTGATGCGACAGGGCCCGACGGAGGCGGGGGAAGCTCGACGGCCGGCTCACGCCACTCGTAGGTCGAGCCCGTCCACGAGTAGTGACCGTCTCTGGTGGGGCGCTTGCGGTAGGTCGCCCCGTAGCCCTCGAAGCCGAGCTTCGACAGCTCGAGCTGAAGACTCGGCTTGAAGCCACTCGAAGGGACCCGAGCGAGCGGCGTAGCATGACTCTTCGCCATGAGCTTGGTCGCATCGTACATCGAGTGCGACAGGTGGCTCACGAGGACGATGACGAGTTGGATGTCGGAAGGAAGCTTGGAGGGAAGGCGCTTCAAGTCTCCGGCCCAGTGGTAGTCGATGTCGACGCCAAGATCAGCCGCCTGATCCCAGATCCGGTCGAAGTGATGTCCTTCAGAGCCACCCACGAGCAGAGCGGTGATCACCGGAGCCTCTTCCTCGTGCCCCGCCTCGATGAAAGGCTCGAGCTGGCCAGGCCAGTCGTAGAGCGGGATCTTCATCGTCTGCACGTCGCCCTGCAACAGCACGCGCTGAGGATCGACGTGGAGCACCCGGTAGAGCCGCTGGCTCTGGGCGTGCACCCACATGGTTCCGATGTCGGGGATCTCAGTCATCTGAGTCATGGCTTCACCAGGAAACGTCCGCCAGGTGCGGTCTGTCCCTCCCCTGCCCAGTAGGGGAAGACCCACTTGACGACCTTGTAGAGGTTGCCTTCGAGAGGGCGTCCATCGTGACCGATGCGCCCCTTGACGCCGTAGATCGGCTTGTCGCCCGGATCAGCCATCCAGAAGCTCCGCCAGTGCCCCGCACGCAGGTGGCGGCGCTGCGGCGCACGACCCGTCGGAGTGCGAACCGTCTTTCGCTCCGCATCCTGCTCGGCACGACTGGACTGGGAAAGGCGCACGACCGTGTACTCGTCGAAGGACTTCCGACGCGCAGCCTTGGCAGCCTTGCGGTTCGACTTCGGCTTCTTCGGCTTGATGCGCTGACCATCGAGGTGCTGGTTGTCGAGAGCCAGCAGCAGGTTGAGCACGAGCTTCCAGACCTGATCGTCGCCCGACTCTGCGTAGGTGTAGTCCCCATCGGGCGAGACCCCCTCGACGAGCTGTGCCTTGGCACTGGCGAAGTTCAGGTCGAGGTAGCCCTTGGAATAGGTCATCTGTTCGACCTTCGGCGCATCGTTGAAGCCGATGTAGCGCAGCTTCTCGCCGGGAATCTCTTCGATGAGAAGGATGGAGCGCACATCGACACTCTCGGGGACGAACCCGGGCCTCGGTGCTTCCTGGGTCACCTGGATGGGCAGCGACTGACCCTCTGGCAACCGAATGAGCATCGCAGGGAAAGGCATCCGGGGAAGCCGGTTGCGCACGAGCTCCCAGGGAGGAGCCGTGTTGGCCAGGGCGGTGTAAGCCTCGTCCTCGAGCTTCCAGATGGCCCGGTGCTCCTGAGCACGTGCCAGAGCATAGAGGAGGACGCCTACGTGGGCGAACTGGGCAGAGCTCGGGTCTCCAAGTCCCTGACGCTCGAGCCACACCGAGGCCGCACGGTAGCTCGGGACCGGGTGCATCGACAGGTAGTCCGACAGGGGACGTGCGAGCTGCTGAAGCATCGGCATCTCGTCGACGACATCGAAGATGGACTTGTCGAGGGGCTCGCCCTGACCCCAACGAGGAGGCTCGTCCTCTGCATCGGAGGCAAGCGCCCCAGCGAGCGCCAGGAGGGGAAGCCAGAGGGGGAGCGGCATCAGAACGTCTCCTTGAACAACGTCTCCTCGAACATCAGTCTCCCCCAGGGCCGTACATGATGAAGTTCACCTGGGCCTGCAGCCTGCGCCCGTCCTCGACCTCCTTCTCTTCGGGAGAGAGGGCCTCGTAGTAGGCATTGTACTCGGTCATGCGAGCCACCGCCTCCTCGGCCAGGGCCAAGAGCTCCGGGTCGGGGGGTTCAGACAAGATCTGATCGATCGTCTTGTGCATCAGGAAGTCCTCCGGAAGACCTTGGCGCGCGTCTTGTGGCGGCGACCGAAGATCACAAACGTCAGGTGGAGCCGATCGGACATCGGCTGAAACGAGTGGATGGTGTCGATGCCGATGAGGTTCGGCACGAAGGTCCGCCGCAGATGCAGGCGCTCGAGCTGCACTGAGCCCACACCTCCATCCTCGAGGATGTTGCCGTTGTCGGCGCAGGAGATCACTTCATGATCTCCACCATCGACCTCGACGTAGCGACCCTCCATGAAGCGCCCCACGAGCGGGAGCGACAACACCCTGCAGCGATGACCATGGATGTCCGCCAGCACGCCAGCGTAGCCATTCGGCCAGATGTGCAGCCGAAGCTCCCGTCCAAAGACGGAGCCCAGGACCACCTTGGTAAAGCCGGTCGGGTGTCGGACGATGCGCATGACGCCTCCTCCACCCGTTGTACCTCGTGACACGCTCCGTGTCACGGACTACGGCACAAGATCTCCGATGATCGTCTTGCTGGCAGCCCCTCCGAGCAACCATCCGTCCGTCTTGAACCAGTAGTTGCTGGCCGCATCGACGAACAGAGAACCCGCCGGACCGGTGAAGGTGTGGGGCCCCGCATTGAACTGGCAGCCGTAGAAGCCCGGAGGCATCTTATCGAGCGCTCCAATGGTGGGGCCCGCTGCAACCGTGATGTCCGACTCGAACTTGCAGAGCGACGCGTGGGTGATCTCGAACAACGAAATCGCGCCTACAAAGTACGAACGATTTCCATGAACAAGGGCTACGATGCCGGGCGACTGGGTGATGCTTCCATCCACACGAACCCCGGTGCAGTGAATGTCGGTGAGTGACCCAGCCGAGGCGCTGATGTTCCCGCGCACTCGCGTCATGTTTAGTCGCACCGCCTGCTCGGTCCCAAGCGCCATGCCAGACCCATCCAGCGTAAGATTGCCCGAGATGTCGAAAGCATTGGCTTGGGTACACCTATCTCCATAGATGCACCCAGGAAGCACGGTGCCAATAGAAAAGGTGGAACGTCCTCCGAAGGCTGGGGTGCCGTCGATCAGGATGTTTCGAGGGGTGGTCGAGCCGAAGTTCACGTTCGCTGCCCCATCGCCCAGGGTGACAGGCCCCAGGGGGAGCAACGTCAGGCGCCGGGAGGCCGGGGTCACCAGGTCCTCGTCGTACTGTCCCGATGCGATGGCGATGGTGAAGCGACGCTTCTGGTCAGCCAGATCGACAGGCACACCGATGCCATTCAGGGCGGCCTGGATCGTGACGTAGGGTAGATCGATCCCTGTCGAGTCCGAGGCCTGCGGGTTGCCCGGATCCACGAGCAGCGTCTGCTGCACGGGAAAGCCCCCAAGAGGGCCCGAGCCCGCACCGACGAGCACTCTGTCGACGTAGATCGCACCTCCAGGCATGGCTCCTCCTTCAGAGCAGTGTAGCTCCTACAGGACGAAGAGCCCAAAGAAGAGCCCTGTAGCAACCCCCACCACACCCGTCCCGACAGCCCACTGGGTACGACTGCGACGCAGCATCGTTCGTTCGGTCTTGCTGCTCGCCTCGCAGCTCTCGAGGTCGAGACGAAGCCCGCTGCGAAGCCTCTTCTCGCCATCCCACCCTTCCTGCAGGCGCTCGTTCTCCAGCTTGAGCTCAGGCACGAGCTGCTCACTGGCCCGCAGCTTCTCACCCATCGCTACGGCCTGACGCCACGCATCGGGATGCACGAGCCACATCGGCTGGACCATGCCATCCGGCAGCTGGAAGGCCGAGCCGTCGGTGTCGAAGACGCCCACCGTGTGTCCCTCGAGGGGGCGCACGGTGATGATGTTGCCGTCCGCATCCGCATCGACCTTGGGTGGTTCAGCGAGGGCGATGGAGCAGGTGAGCAGCAACCAGAGCATGATCTTCTCCCGTGGAGAGGTGGGCAGCAGGTTCAGGCGCCCTCGGAGTCCGAGCTCGGCCCCACGCCGAAGAGAGCCGCACCTCGAGCACCAACCTCGTCATCGGTGGCTTCCTCGAGCACGTGCTCCTCCACCTTCTCAGCGTTGTCTTCGATGATCCGAACGATCTGCTCGGTGCGCGATTCGGCGTTCGGGTCGGTGGGCTCCTCGTCGGGCACCAGGTCGTCGTCCCCCTCGCGCTGCTTCGGAGCCTGCTTCATCGTCTGGGCCGCCACCATCAGACCGAAGATTCCGAGAAGAGCCAGCGGAGGCGCACCCATGGTCCACAGCACCTTATCGACGGTGTCGTAAGGGGTGTCGACATCGACACCACTGCGCTTGATGTGAAGGACGGTCATGCAGATCACCGAGACGACCGCAACGATGAAGAGACCCCACATGAACACAGGGTCGACTTGAGACAGATCCATCAACCCTGTCCTCCAGACCCGTTGGCAGCGATGCCGAAGGATGCCTTCTTCGAACCCGATGGACGAGCCGTGTCACCGATGATGGCCGCACCGATGGCCATCAGCAGCCACTCGAGTGCCGCCCAGGTCTTCTCCTGATCGAGGAGCTGCTTGGGCTCGCTGGCCTCGAGGACCTTGACGACGTCATCGATCGTCACCGTATCGAGCAACGCCGTGAGAGCAGCAGGGTCGGCGACCTGGGTGCCGAAGCTGGTGAGGACGAACAAGGTCCCGAAGTAGCAGACGATGGCCGCGAGCACGAAGCTCACACGGGTTCCAATCCACTTTCGGTTGAGGCTTTCGTCGCTGCTGGACATGCTGGACTCCCTGATGGCAATGCCCCAAGATAACAGGGGGACAGACCGCTACCCACAGGAGGAACATGCTCTTCGGACTGCTCGCAGCCTCTGCACTGGGCATGGCCGTCGCGTCGTCCACGCGACGCGATGGCAACAAGGCGTTGTCCGATGCCCTGTTCGGAGAGGCCGAGCAGCTCGCCCTTCCCTTCATGCCTGAGGCACCCGAGCAAGAGCCGCTTCCAGAAGGGATCCCCGACCTGTTCGAGATCTTCGACATGAAGCGCACCATCTACGTCATCTTCATCGGCGATGGGTACCTCATCGGCGCCGATGAAGATGAAGAGGATGCCATCGAGCAAGCGAAGGGACATGGGGAAGACGACCCTGAGACCACTCAGATCAACGTCAGCCGCATCCAGCTGCCCTCCCACATTGCCGACCGTCTCCTCGAAGAAGGCTACAGCGACGGCTACGAAGCCCAGAACGTCGTGGCGACCCACGGCGGCGAGCTACAGACCATCTGGGAGTGGACCGTCTTCGACGAGGACTTCGAGGATTGGCCCGAAGAGATGCAGACTGCTCACCGCGAGCGGATCGTCAACCAGTTCGACATCGAGTTCCTCCCTGAAGGCAGCTTGGTCTACACAAGCACCGAGCTCCCCGAGCGCATCGAAGATGAGGACGTCGAAGATCTGGAGCACCTCTTCGTCGTCCGTGACCAACAGGCCGCCACCGAGCAACTGCTGCTCCCCCACCACAAGCCACGCCCACTCGACCGGCGCCTGCTCACCTACCGCGTGCTGCGGCCGCATCTGGTTCAGGTGGTCGACGACGACGATCTGGCCTACGCTGAGCAGATCTTGGGAGTCGACTTCGGCGACGATGAAGGCACCCACCAGCAGCTGAACCGGCTGAGGGACGACGGAGTCGACGTGCGCAGCATCGAAGCCAGGGGCAAGATCTTGCTCCGCAACATCACCGATGATGACCTCGAGCTCGTCGATGTCCAGCGCCTGCACCCCGATGGAGAGTCCCCATGATCCCCCTCGTTGCCCTCCTGATGGGACTCACCGCCACAGCAGCTGCCTCGGACCCCGCATGGCGGCGCCAAGAGCGCATCGACACCCTGCGTCAGCGCCTCGGACTGTGGAAGCTCGAGGCCTTCCCAGGCTCGATCGCCCGACGCCTCGAGTGGATCCGGCAGCAGTTCGGCATCGACGCCGCTGTGGCTGCCACACGGGTCGCTGTGCTCATCGCCGGATCGCCCTACAACTGGAACCTGCACGAGCACGAGGGCACCGACCCCGAAGACCAAGCGGGACGAGTCGCCATCTTTCTGCCCTGGTTCGCCTGGCGATGGACCAAGGGAGATGTCCCTGAAGAGCTTCGACGCGTGCTGATGCATCCAGGATTCGGCCCCACCGATGAGGAAGGAAAGCATCTTCCCTACGATAAGGATGCGGCTTGGTCGAGGCTTGCCTCCCTCATCGAGTGGGCCGACCGATCCAACGCTGATCTGTTCCAGCACACCTGGAAGCAGGCCGAGCAGGCCGAGGAAACATGGTTCCCCACCAGCCTGAAGCCATGGAATGGTGCCGACTGGAACATCCCGAGAGGCGAGCTCATCTTCCGTTTCCCCTGGGAGGATGAGGACGGTCCATGGACCGTCGAGCGCCACGATGACTACGACGACATCTTCGCCATCCGCAAGGCACTTCACATGCCTCCTGGGAGCTCTCGGGACGTCATCGACGTGCTGAAGAAGCCCAACGGGGAGCCGATGGTCGTGATCGACCTGACCACTCGCTACAGCAGCCGCGAGGTGTGGGGCATCAACGACATTCGGGGGGAGTACAACAACAGCACGCTGGATTGGACACAAGGTGACGACGAAGACCTGATGGGCAAGCTTCGGATCTACCTCGAGCACGAGTTCGGCGAAGACCCATCGAGCTGGGGGAACTTCGATGGAGCGATGATCGCGGTCTTCACCTCTGAAGGTGACGAGCAACTGAAACTGCTCGAGGAGTATCCTGAGCTCTTCAGCAGGTATCAAGAAGAAGATCAGGGAGCCTCCAGGTACATCGCCGACAACGTCCATGACTTCGACCATCGATTCGCCGGTCGGTGGGCACAGCTCGCCAACGCCTACCCCAACGACTGGCCAATCCTCTACTCGCAGATCGCCGGCCACCAGGTGCCCACCGAGCGGCTGATCGAGTGGATGAAGACCGGCAAGTGGGACGACACACTGGCGGAAAACGAGATTCCCTACGGCGAACTCGAAGAGCGACTCCCTGGAATCATCCGTCAGTTCGAGTACAGCCACAACAAGGACGAGCCAGGCGACATCAACTCCACCAGCGGAGAGCATGACCAAGTGCTTCCGTGGGAGATCAAGCTCTGGGACGTCTACAAGCACCCCGGCGGCGCCGAGCTCGAGGTGAAGCTGCAGGTCTTTGTCTGGTTCGACTGGGACAACCACACCTGGGTCACCAGTGCCAAGATGGCTGCCCAGTTCCGGCCAACACCCGATGCCAGCACCTGGGACACCTCAGAGGGCTTCGAGGACTTCGAGTTCACGAACATCGTCCAGACCGGTTCTTTTGGCTATCGAGAGCTCGACAGCCAAGCCATGCGAGATCTGGAGGACGACCCCTTCGAGACCCAGGGGTACGGCACCACGAGCCTCGACGAGGCGCTCAAGGAGGCCTGGGAGTTCGTCTCGGACCTGGACAACGCCGAGCTCGAAGAGGATGAGTGGAAGGAGATCTTCCCGAACACCGTCCTCGCCAACCCTGGCGATCTGGAGATCACCGACCTCTACGAAGCGCTCGAGCTGCTCGGGAACCGCTAGTGAGGCGTCGTCGTAGTCGTCGGCATGTCAACGAGGTTCTCTGACGTGTCCCTGGAGGCATGAGATGACTTCATCAACGCATGTTCCCGGGCGAACTCGGCGGCCGTGGCTGCCACAGTGTCCCAGCGAACCCCTTCCTGACTCGCGACCAGGCCGAGGACGTTGCAGGCGACCTCGACCCGATCTTCGGGCGCCACGGTCTGGAGAACGGCCATCATGGTGACCCCAGCCTTCCCCAGTGCATCGTTCTCTTCGGGCGTCCGATCAACGACCGGCAGCGATTCGGCAACATACCCGCTCATCCCTTGCCTCCTTCCCCTCGAGCTGCTTCGAGCTCGGCGATGCGAGCGACCCGTCGCTTGTGCTCGAGCGGGTCGAAGGACGTGAACACCAGCGCATCGACCAGAAGCTTGGTGCGCAAGACATCCGCGAGAGCTCGGTGCTGGCCCTCGTTGCTGATCCCGCACACCGTGCACGCATCGGCCAACGACCCTCGGGTGAGCCCCAGTGGAACCAGGTGCTCCCAGATGAGGGTGGAGGTGTCGATGCGGTACTTCATGTCGAGCGCGCCCACGCCATAGCAGCGGTCGAAGGCATCGTAGATGAAGGCCATGTCGAGGAAGTTGTTGTGTCCGACCACAACGGTGTCCTTCAAGACCGTCTGGACCACCGTCATCGCATCGTGAAGCTCGATGGACTCCTTCCTCCAGACCCCCTCATTGAAACCGTTGATCTGCAGCGCCTCTTCGGAGGCCGTATGCAGATGCTCGGGCCACACCTTGACGTTCCAGGCACGCCATCCAGGGAGGGGCTCGGTGGTCGGAGTGCGCTCGTCCCAGGCCCAGGCCGGCTTGAGAATGGCAATCTCCGTGATGTCGTGGACCAACGGGTCGAGTCCTGTGAACTCCAGATCGACATAGGCCAGTGGCTTTCCACCGAACCCAACCTCGTCCAGCGAATGCTCGTGCATCAGGTGCGGCATGCTGTCCATGACCTACTCCCCTTTGAGGTCCTTGATCTTGGGCAGCTTGGGATGCATCTTGTCGCGAACCGTCAACATCCACCGACCAACGAGCAATGGAAGGTGCTCAGGGCGCACAATGCGACGCAGCAGCTGATGGGGCGTGAAGGCATCCCCTTTCGTCGCGGTTCGGACGAAGAGCATGCCCCGGATTTGGGGCTTGATGGTCGCGAAGGTCGGCCGATCGTCGGTATCGAGGATAGCGACGCGCATGGCTCGCTTCACGCTCGCCGGATCGATGGTTTCGACCGAGGCCTGTGCCAGAGCACGCCACACTGCCGTGAGCGGCACCTCGACCTCTTGATCTCCTACACGGATCTGCAACTTCGCCGGGGCATCCCCCCTGCCGAAGGAGATGCCGAGCACTTCAGCCCGCATGGGACCCGGACACCATGGCTTCGAGCTCTTCCGGCGTGAGGACCACCGCATCGGAGCACCAGCTCTGCCACGCCTCGAGGCGAGCTGTCTTCAGGTCTCCTCTGCGCAGAGGTAGCTCGTAGCGAACCCAGACGATCTGCTGGTCTCCGACCTCGACAGGGTTCCATCCGTGGCAGACGCGCACGCTCTGTGAACCCTTGAGATCGGGCCGATGCAGGATGTCTCCATTCTGCGGATCGACGCGTGGATCCCGCTGCTCTTCTGACTTGTTGCCCGTCTCGGTGGACATGCTGCTCCCGTTCGCGAGATCGACCCTCGGGCGAAGTCTATGGAAGGACACGCAGCGTGTCAAGTCATTTTGGTCAGGATGGAGGACCCTCCATGGCGGCAACCAGCCGGCGAGAAGCACCTCAACCGTAGCGATGCTGCAAGATCGCCGATGCCGCCCCCTGGGCGTTCGACGGAGCCGTGGCCTGTGGACGAGTCTGTGGACAGTGGCAGACCGGACCGCTTGACCCGCACCCGCATCCACCGTGGCTCGCCCCGAAGGCTGCGTGACCACCCTGTCGACGAGGACGCCGCTCGAGGCCCTGGTAGCGATGAGCAAGGATCGTGTCGACCGCACCGAAGGGGTAGTCGTGAATCACAGCAGCTCCTGTTCCAGACAAAGGGTTGCTCTTCCAACATAGCTCGGAAGCACTTGGTTCGGCACTTGGTACAGGTTGTGTCAGCGCGATAGAGTGAGGCCAAGCCATGCAACCACGCATCGCGTGAGGAGAGATGATGTCGAGCCCATTGACCACGACCCAGCAGAGCAAGATCGCCGGCGACCTCAAGGGAGCCCTCATCTCTGGCGGCCACGAGCCTGTCATCGAGAGCAACTGGGAGCCCGACCTCGAGCTCACCACCGGAGAGGGGAGCCACATCAGCTCCCACGTGACGGTCTACGCCAAGAACCGGTCCATCAAGGTCAACGACACCGTGCTCGACGGAGCGCAGTTCACCGGACGCGGCTTCACCGACAAGATGGTCGCTGCCGTCCTCGGGGCCATCAAGGCTCCGGCAGCGAAGCCAAAGAAGAAGGTCGCCAAGGCCCCGAAGAAGGATCTCGGGGGCCCTCCTCCCAAGCGCGGGATCCGGCTCGTCTGACCCCCGTGTCTTGACACCCTCCGTGGCAAGGGACTACAGTGCGAGTCCACCGTAGGTGTTGAACATGAGCAGCTATCAGATTCCTGGGTTCACAAGGAAGCAGACTGCTTCTCAGTCACATCGGCCCGTGCCTTCGGACCCAGATCTGGACCATGCGCTGGCCACCGTGCTGCCCGATGTCAACGGTCGCAGTGCGCAGCGGAACGCACGGATCGGCGAAGTGAGGCATGCCCTCACGGCCATCTCGATCCACAGCCAGCAGGGCCGCAACCGCATCCTCTTCGACATCCAGTACAGCACAACCATCGACGAGCTGTCCAGGCGAGGATTCGAGCTCGAGCTGTCGACCAAGCATGCTGCTTGGGAGATCTCATGGGAAGAAGACCCTGTCGGCCTCGCTCAAATGCTCGAGGGTGACAGGCGGTGAGGGAGCTGCGCACCATCATCGGAACCAGCTTCTTCGTCGGGAGCTATCTGGTGCTCTTCCTGCACTGGATGCTCTCGGTCATCAAGCCGCCTCCGTCGATACATCAGTGGCTATCCACTGAGCAGGCCGCCGAGGAGGCCTACACCCAAGGCCTCGTCGATGGTCGGCGAGAGACGTGCTTGGAGTCCTTCAACAGCGGCAGGATGCTCGGATACAACGAGGCCTGCGCGCGATGGTGCAAGAACCTCGAAGGAGAACTCCTGGTGCCTCTCTTCGACCCGATCAGCGGCGGCTGCCAGTGCGTCTCCAGCATTGAGGCGCACCAAAGAGGGCACCAGGCCGGGCTGACCCATGTGGTCTTCTGACCCGCGCCTCCACTGAAGGCATCGCAGAGCGACCACTCATGCCACCGAAGCATGAAGGTCCGAAGCATCTTCCAGAGAAAACATTGCGCGAAGAGATCCGCTGAATAGCTGGGCTATCGCAACGTTCGAGATCTTTTTTCGCAGAATGCGTTGACACGCTCCGTGTCGCAAAGTAACTTCAGGACACAACACCGATGCCACGGAACGTGGCAAGCATCTCCAAGGAGGCCCCCATGGCCAAGGACCCGAAGAAGAGCAAGGATGCCCTGCCCACCGCCCTGAAGCGCACGATGTTCGGCATGAGTCCGGAGGACTTCGTCATCATCGGCATCGACACCGACCACGCCTCCCGCCAGGAGCACCCCCTGTGGGACAAGCGCATCGAGCTGCCCCTGGATGAGGCGATGGTGCGCTCCATCATGGTGGTCGGCGTGCTCGAGCCGGTCAAGATCCGCAAGAACAACGGTGTGCCCGAGGTCGTCTTCGGACGTCAGCGCATCCGCGCCGCCCGGGAGGCCAACAAGCGCCTCATCGCCAAGGGTGAGCGTCCGATCGTCGTCAACACCACGACGACCCAGGGCGACGACCGCTCGATGCTCGGGATCATGATCACCGAGAACGCCATCCGCAACGACAACTCCATGAAGGCCAAGGCCGAGCTGCTCGGCGAGCTCCTCGACGAGGGCTTCAGTGACAAGGAGTGCGCCACCTTCATGGGCGTCACCCAGACGGCCATCCGCAACTGGAAGAAGCTCCGGGAGTGCTCGGAGGAGGTCATGGACGCCGTGAACAGCGGTGAGCTGTCGGCCTCGGCTGCAGCCGATCTGGCGGTCTTCCCGGTGGAGGAGCAGGCCAAGCAGCTCGAAGATCTGCGCAAGCAGGCCGCCGAGGCCGGCAAGACGAAGATCAGCACCCAGGCCACGCGCAACAAGCGCCAGAAGGCCGAGGGGTCCAAGCACGCCACCGCCTACAAGCCGCCCCGCAAGCCCGTCCTCACCTCCGTGGTCGAGCTCGCCGAGGACAAGACGGCGACCACGAAGATGTCGGCCGACGCAGTCGACGTCCTCAAGTGGGCACTGGGTCAGGTGCCTGCCTCCGAGGTGCCCGGTCTCGAGGAAGCGCTGAAGGTCATCGACCTGCGCAAGAAGGGCGAGAAGCTCAAGCTCACCGAGGCTCAGCAGGACATCGTCGACAAGCTGATGGAGGGCCCGCACCTCTACAGCGAGCTGAACAAGAAGGTCACCGGAGCGATGGTGAAGAAGGAGGTCATCGAGATCTTCACCGCCGAGGATGGCACCGAGAACGTGCGGCTCACCCAGTCCTACAAGGACATCCTGGAGACGCGCTCGAGTGCCGAGAACACCGAGGAGCCGCAGAGCGAGGACGCTGCGGCGTAGGCAGGCAGTCTACAAGGAGGCAGTCGGCTGGAAGATGGCCCTGGCGGGTCCAGCTGGCTGCAGGCGGTCGATCACCCGGGGAGGGGTGGTCGGCCGCTTCTTCGTTCACCAGATGGAAGTCGCTCAATCAAGCGGAACAGACATCTTGTCAGATTCGGTCGAGGTCGACCGCGATGACGTAGGGTGGATTGCTGCCTGCATGCGGGATCACGCAGTAGCCATCACCTTCTGCCACATCCGAGCGGACCACGATCTGCAGCTTGGGATCGCCATCCATGGTGTTGACCAAGCATTCCACTCCCGTCCAGGGAACGGACGGCGAGAGGCGTCCGGTCCACTGACCCAGCGTGTAGGAGCCGCCCGAGGGAAGGTTGTAGGTCCGCGAGAGGTACTGATCGTCGGCTGCTTCGAGGAAGATTCCAGCCGAAGGGACGAAGTCGGCATCGTAGTCGAGAGCACCCGGTGCCTCGTCATCCTTCAGGTGGATCGTCAGAGAGTAGCCCCCACCAGTGCACGTGGCGGAGGACGGCCATGAAGAGGGCCAGGAGGCGACCGTGGAGGTGAACTGCACGACCACGCTCTCGTCATCGATGGCGCACTTGACGTAGCTCCATGACGAAGCAATGGTCTGGTCCGCGTAGCCAGGGGCAATACCCAGAAACGAGAGGCTCGCAGTGATGGCGTGGTCGCTCGGGAGTTCGGTGGGCGCCGACGCCTTGACCGGGAAGTCGACCGAGTAGGACTGTGCGAGAGCGGCACTGAGGATAAGGGAAAGCATTGGGATCTCCAGTTTTTTGAGGGGGCTTCTACTCGACGCGTGTGTAGGAGTCGTCGGAGAAGCTCGGACCCACGATGATCGTGGCGCCGGAGCCCGGAGGCCCACACAGCTCCTGCACCTTGGTGATGCAGCCGTTCTTGACGGTCGCGTTGAATCCGATGTAGGCGCGACCCTGCATGTTGCACGCGGCACGCGCCACAGCTTCGGCCGCTGCCCAGTCCATACAGGTACCACACGAAGCGACGCCCACGGTGAGGCCGAGCAAAGTCGTCCGGAGGATCTTGTTGAAGCTCATGTTGAACGCTCCTGTCTGAAGAGGTCTCTCAAAGGAACACTAATGTATGGGAGATCCGATACTTGCGCCGCAGATCGGTGGGCGCCGTACTCCGCATATCCTTTCAATGCCTCTCGAGGACCCATTCGTTTGACACGCAGCGTGTCGTAAGGTAGGCTCTCGCAAGGAGGTGAGCATGGCCCGAATCACACGTCAAACAAAGAATACCGCCCACATCGAGTTCGACAAGACGGTCAAGGACCAGGTCGGAGTCGTCCACATGTTCGACACATTGCTTGGCAAGGAACTCGCGCGCACCTGCGACGCATGTGGTGGCGTGGTGCCCGAAGACCAGAAGGGGCGGACGGTCCCGAAGCGCGCACGCTGCAGCTGCCCGGTGGAGGACTCCGAGGAGACTCCGGAGGCTGGCTCTCATGCCTCTTCCAGCGAGCCGAGTGCGGCATGATGGATGGAGGCGGACCCGACTGGATGTACGAGCTCGGCAAGATCGTGGCTGCGCTGTCGTTCATCCTGGTGTTCCCGACCATCTTCTTCGCGGTTACGGTGTTCCTGGGCACCTGCGCCCAGCCGTAGGCATCATGGCCTTCCTCTTCCTCTTCCCCTTCTTCACGCTCCTGTGCCTCGCGGATCTATGCTGTTCGGCAGCGAGGCACATGGGAACCCGTGTCTGCCCCTGGCTGCGCGAAGCGATGTCGTCCAATGGACCGACGGATGTCGCTGTCGTTCGCAGGCCCTCATCGGCGAGACACCGGTCGACCTACAGGCCGGACGCAGTCCTCGGTGCCCCCTTCGGTTAGATGGGTTCTCATGCAGCAACTGAAGGCCACGATCGACCCTAGATCGTGGCCTTCTTTGTCTTGAGCCTTGCCACGCTCCGTGGCATGAAGTACACTGGACCGACCCCTGCGAACCGCAATGGAGAGCTCCATGTCTGACACCCCCGAACACCTGCAGGCCATCGACGAGATCCCTGTCGACCGACTGTGGCCTGGCTCGGTGCTCTGGCACCGGGACAGCCGCTGGTCGGTGCTCGAGGGTGGCACGCTGATGTCGCGCCGCAACCTGCACGCTGTCGAGACGGAGCGAGTGCAGGGGAAGTACATCGTGGACGACCACGGACTGTATGGCCTCGTCGTCGCCGTCGCGAAGGCACTTGGACACAGCCCTGCCGACGTGTTCGGCGATGGGCTCTTCGCCTACGCCGCATGGCTTCAAGGGCGGTTTGATGGATCTGATGTCCTCGACACCATCTGCTCGACGGCCAGCCACATCGCCCTGTCTCGGCGCCTGTCGGGTCTGGCTGATCTGAGCCTCGAGGAATTCGAGGTCCCTCTGTGGGAGAAGCTCGTGCACGGGCCTGACGTCATTCAGTGGGTGCTAACCACGAAGGCCGGAATCTGGTACACGAACGAGCTCGGGCACATCGAGGAGCCCAATGCGGCTCTTCGTGCAGCGACCGAGCTCCCCGAGACCGCTTTCTGAACCTGGAGAGAGACCATGAACGCGACCGGCGCACAGATCTTGGCCTTCTACAAAGCATGGCCCATGGGTGACGACTGGTACCACGAGGACGGCTTCATCAACAGCGAGGAAGACCACAACCTCGATCTGCAGGTCGAGTACGACCTCGATGACGCCATCGGCACGCTGCTCTGGCAGGGAGAGGGGAAGCCTCCCTCCCACATCCAGATCAACGGACATAGGGTCGGAACCGACCGAGACGATGAGTTTCTGGACCTCGTCGCGGCCTTCAAGGCCTGGCAGGGAGACGACGTCGTCGTCATCATCCAGCTCCCTCCCGGTGAGGTCGAGGCCCTCGAGAAGGTGTGTGCCGAACGAGGATGGAGCAAGCTGTGAGGCCGTGCAAGAGCTGCCCGTTCCGCGCCGACACCCTGCTCGGGTTGTGGGAAGCAGCTCACTACGTGGCCATCGCCTACCTTGGATCGGCCGACAACCCCCTCCTTGCAGCCGACACCATGGGCTGCCACAAGTGGAACGGCATCGTCGATGCAAGGCGAAAGCCCGAGAACTCACCGGTCTGTGGCGGCTGGATCCGCGCAGCCCGAGACGCACCCGTGATTCGTCTCCTCGCCATCCGTGGCCGCATCGATCCAGGCGATCTCGACGACATGGACGGCATCCTGTCGGTCGAAGAGATGGCTCGCAACAACGGCATCGACACGGACAAGCTCCCCCCGCTGCGCTGGCGCCCCCGCCTCGAAGGATGGCCCGACCCGCAGGCCTGGATGGAGGCCATCGTGACGTTGAGGAAGCAGATCTTGGCCCAGCCCGAGCTCGCTCTCCAGTACGTCATCCCAGGGAGTCCTCTCGACCGACGACCGACCGAAGCCCAGATCTGCGCAGCTCTCGGCACCCATGCCGCTGAGGCCTACTGCGCAAAGGGGCTCGAATGAGCGAGCTGTCCATCGAGGCCACCCAGGCCATCCTGCAGGACGTCTTTGGTCGCTGCACCTTCAGGCTATGGCACCCCACCCGTGAGGACTGGACGGCCGAGGATCCTCGAGACCAGGTCGAGCAGGCTCCCACCCCAGCAGCCGACCTGGTGGCCGTCGACCACCGTCAGAGCCCTGCAGACCGCCTTGCAGCCATCGAGCGGGACCTCGGTGTGTGCGAGCGGTGCATCCTGTGCCGGGAGCGGCGCAACATCGTCTTCGGGACTGGCAACCCCGACGCCGATCTGCTCATCATCGGAGAGGCGCCAGGAGAGCAAGAGGATGCACAGGGAGTCCCCTTCGTGGGTGCAAGTGGCCTGAAGCTCGACGCCATGCTTCAGAACGTTCTGGGGCTTGCACGGGAGGAGGTCTACATCCTCAACGTGGTGAAGTGCCGGCCTCCTCGCAACCGCAACCCAAACGCCGATGAGCTCGAGAGCTGCCTGCCGTTCCTGCATCGGCAAGTGGCCTCAGTGAGTCCGAAGGTCATCCTGCTGATGGGGACCGTGGCCCTCAAGAGCCTGTTCGAAACGAACCAGGGGATCACCCGCAACCGGGGCAAGTGGCGCAGCTACAACGACATCCCCGTGATGCCTACCTTCCATCCGGCCTTCTTGCTCCACAACAAGGAGAAGAAGAACGTGCGGCTCGTCTGGCAAGATCTGGTCGATCTACGCGACCGAATGGACGAACTCGGCATCGATCGAGCTCCTATCGAATCTCGGCCTTGACACGCAGCGTGTCACTAGCTACGGTGGCAGCACGACATCCACACCGGAGACTCCATGGGACTTCTCACCTCCCGCCTCACCGCTCGACGCTTCGTCGTCGAGGGGGATCTACCCGACCAGTTTCGTGAGGCCTTTCGGGACGGCCTGCAGGACCATGCCTACAACGAGCCCCCTGGTGTGCACCGAGAGCTCGAGGGGTGGACCTGCGGCACCGACATCATGGACACCGACTTCGGCAACTTCAACAGCTGGTTCTTCAACAACAGCTGGCTGCTCTTCAGCCTGCGCATCGACAAGCGCATGTTGCCTGCTGCAAAGTTCAAGGCCGAGCTGAAGCTTCGATGCAAGGCCTGGGCCGAAGAGCGGTCCGTCGAGCGGTGCCCCGCATCGGTTCGGAGCGAGCTCAAGGAGATGCTCGAGAACGAGTGGCTTCCTCGCCAGATGCCCAAGACGACCATGCACGAGGTCGCATGGAACATCGACACCAACATGCTCTACCTCTCGAGCCACGCCGAGGGTGTCGGTGATCGCTTCCGCAAGCGGTTCTACCGCACCTTCGGACGGACAGCTACACCGATGCCGCCCATGTTCTGGGTCGAAGATGATTCGGTGATGGATGCGCTGCTGACGACGGCGCCGATGATCTTCCGTGGAGGTGCGAAGTGAGCCGAGACATCGAACAGATGGCCGTGCTCCCCCACCTGAGCAGCGAGTTCATGCTGTGGATCTGGTGGGTCAGCGAGTGCAATGGGTGCCTCTACAACTTCGCCTCCGCCGACGACGACGAAACTGTCTCTCTCGACGACGACCTCGAATCGGTGGAGATGTGGCTCGATGACCGCATCACCATGCGGCCGTCCGACGACACCAAGGTCAGCAACGTGATGACCGGCGAGAGCGTCGGAACCGCCCCCGAGGCGAAGGTCGCCATCGCGAACGAGAAGGTGATCCAGGAGATCCGCATGGGGCTGCGGATCGATGACCGCGAATACAACATCGGCCTGAAGGGCAGCGAGCTGTCTCTGCATGGTGTCCGGCTTCCTGCAGCGTGCTCGGTGGGCGAAGGCCTGGACGAGGCCGTCTTCGAGCGGTTCCATCTGCTCGAGGAAGTCGATCAGGTCCTCGCGAAGCTGTTCAACGACTTCGCACGTGTGCGGGTCTCCGATGAATGGCAGACCACGATCGCCCCCGCCATCGGCGAGTGGCTCAACGAAGATCTCGACGACGACGAGTGACCACCCACCCGGTGGTCTGGGACCTCACCGCATCGGCACCGACATCGGCTTCGATGCCTGCTGCCAAGTCGTCGACGATTACCTCACCGACGGTGCCCGCAGAGACCGTGTCCGCAGCCTTGTCGAGCGCTTCCTCATCGAGCACGACCACTGGGTGCAGATCTCAGAGGACCTCGGATCTCGTGGCATGGGACTCTGTGACTCTGCCACCGACGAGCTCGTTGCATTCCTTCACGACCACCAGACCGAGGCCCGTGCACTCTGGCTCACCGATCGAACCTACGAGCTCGCGAAACCTGAGCGCCACTACCCACCAGGTGTCGGAGCGGGGCGCAACGAGCACTGCGTAGCGCTCATCGAAGAGCGTCTCGTGGTCGATCTGACGGCTCGTCAGTACGACGACAGCATGCCCTTCCCGATGTATTGGGAGATGCCCCGATGATGTCAGGAAGGACCCAGCGGCTCGACATGGGGGATCTCAGGCACCTCGGGCCCCACCAGGATGCGCAAGGTGTCGAGGCTCTCGTACAGGTCGAAGGCACTGCCATCACGGGTGTAGATACGTCCGAGCTCTCGCCTGCGGTAGTGAACCACTGGCGACGGTCCGATGTGACTGATTGCCTCCCGGTTGACGAGAAGGGGAGCAAGCTCCATCGAAGGTCCCTCGAGCTCATCCTCCCACTGACCGATGGTGCGAGGAGCTGTGGTCCCGAGCGGCATGTGCACATCAACGAAGTTGCCGTTGACGATGCCGAGGGCGCTCAAGACCTGTGGGATGGTCTCCTCGATCCAGAAGGCTTCGGGAGCCATGGTCCCTCGCTGAAGCAAGATCCGCGTTTGCCCTCGCCACTGACGTGTCGATGGATCCTGCTCTCGGAACTCGCAGAAGATCGCCACCACGTCGTTGAGCATCACATCGATGGCGACCGGGAAAGGCGAGCCGGGAACCCCGAGGAGCGCATGAAGGCGAGCCCTCCGGGGTCCCGGAAGAAGACCTCGAGCAGCAGCAGGGCTTCCCTGGGCGCCTTCTCCGAAGAACAGCAAACCAAGCCCTACGAGAGCGATCGGAATCAAGACCTGGGGCACAGGAACAGCCATCGCATCGAAGATAGCACTTTTCCACCACCAAGGCGCGTCTGACGCGCCATCGACCGTCCATCACCACCTGTCCATGGAGGACACCATCATGAAGCCGATCTGCCGCTTTGCCCTGCACGACTACAACGGAGACCCGAGGTCCTACTACCTCGTCCACCGCAAGGAGATCTTGCCCGAAACCACCACCGTGGCCCCCGAGGTGACCCACCACATCTTCCTCGTCGACCGCTCTGGCTCGATGTACTACGACATGGCCGCCATGCGGTCGATGCTCGAGAAGGTGCTCACCCTCGCCGAGTACAAGGACTCGTCGATGCTGGCGACCTTGATCTCCTACAGCAGCAAGGGGGACTACACCGTCCACTTCAGCCGCAAGAGCATCGCCGAGATCATGGCACCCGGCTCGGGGGAGGTCGAGTCGATCCGCCAGCTCCGCGTCACGGGGCTCACCTGCATGAGCCAGGCCCTCGAGGCCACCACGGAGTACATCGAACCCGGCGAGACCACCGGCATCAGCCTGCACAGCGATGGCTACGCCAACGACCGGTCGCCGGCTGCCGAGCGGCGCCAGATCGATCGAGTCTGCGAAGACCTCGCCAAGATCCCTAGTGTGTTCGTCAACACCATCGCCTACAGCTCCTACAGCGACTTCAAGTTGCTCGCCCACATCGCCAACGCCATGAACGGCAAGTGCGTGCAGGCCGGCAATGTCAAGGAGGTCTTCGACGCGCTGAACGACACGAGCTCGCTGCTCTCCGGCCGCATGGCGCCGGCCATCGAGATCTCCCTCGAGGGTGCCGACTACTTCACCTTCGTCAGCCACAGCGCGGGCCGGGTGAACGGGAGCTCCTACGACACGGTGCTCCTGGGGCTGAAGCCCGAGGACGACAAGACGGTGTACTGGTTCACCGAGGTGAGCGAGACCGGGTACCTCGACAGCGACGTACCCGTCGCTCGGGATGGAGAGCTGCTCGAGCCGCTCTACGCCTTCACGATGGCGAAGATCGCCGAGGGACAGCTCAACACCGCGAAGTTCGCGCTCATCGCAACCCGGGATGCCGGGCTCATCCCCACCCACTACCGGGCCCTGACCGCTCCAGCTCTGGCGGCCTTCTACGCCGACATGCAGACCGTGCTGTTCAAGCCCACCAAGCGTCCGCAGCTCCCCCAGTACGGTCTCGGACTCCACAAGGTGCCGCTGACCGGGTTGATCACCTTCCTCGACAAGCACAAGGAAGACCTGACCATCGACCTGAACGCTCTCGCATCGGGCTATCAGCGCCAGGGCATCCAGCGGACCGAGGGAAGCCGGACCGAGCAGGGAGGCATCGAGGTCTCCCGCATCGGCAGCCGCATCCACCCTGATTGGGAGGAAGGTGCCGCGAAGGTTGGTGGCTTCGACCTGAACAACAACACCGCCTCGGTCAACGTGCTGACGGTGCGTCCGATCCAGATCTACCGCCGTGACGACAGCGCTGGTGAGACCGGGCCCATCACCGAGGTCGGTGGCGTCAAGCTCGACGAGCTGTGCTCCTTCCGCAACTACACCCTGGTGAGCGATGGAGCCCTCAACGTGCCCTCCATCCGACTGCGCATCGCGAGCAAGCGGGTCTACCGAGGCCTCGACCGACTGAAGGTGATCTGGGAAGGCCCCGAGGCCTTCGATCCGACGGCCTGGTATACGGTGCGCCTCGACGACCTTCCTCTCGTGGACTTCGCCACCTCCTTCGAGTCGCTGGATCTGGCCAACGTCTTCGTCGAGCTCGCTCGCTGCAAGAGCCTCATCTCGCTGCTGACGGCATTGCTGAAGGGCAAGAGCGACCGCTACACCCCCGAGCAGATCGAGGCCCTCAAGGAGCACGACATCACCTCGAGCCTCTACTACAGCCCCAAGACCACCAACCCCTACATCGACAAGACCGAGGCCATGAACAGTGGCCTCATCGACAGCCGGGTGTCGTTCAAGATCGACATCGGATCGACGGCGGTGCAGATCTTGTCCCGCAGCCAGCTGCACTCCGGCAACCAGATGCTGGCCCGCTTCTACAGCGTCATGGTGGACGGCAAGATCGAGAAGAAGCCCAACTGGACGATGTGGTGGGAACACCCTTCCATCACCCACAAACAGCTGTCGTCGAGGACGAAGATCACCCCGATCGACGACCTGATGCGCCCCCTCTACGACGGGTTCCTCGGATTGGGGTCCAACGTCGATCTCGATCATGTGCTGTCCGATGTCGGCATGGACGAAGACGAAGTTCGTTCCTTCTTCGAAGCCGCCGCCGGCAACCAGGACCCCGAGGATGCGGTCGAAATCTTCACCGACACCCTCGAGGACCTGCAGAGGCACAGCGAGCGCCTCTTCGACCAGTGCGTGCGCCCTCTCGTCTTCTACATCGGGGCCACCGGCCTGCTCCCTGACCAGCTCGACACGCCGGCCCTGACGGCCGAGCAGGTGGGCCAGCGATACCCGCTGCTCAAGATCGGCAAGAACGAGAAGGAGGGAACCTACTTCGTGCTCGACGACGGCACGCTGCTGTCGGTGAATGCAAGATCCGTCACCTTCAGCGTCGATCGGCAGGTCGAGACCGCTCAGGCCGCGAAGTAGACCCACAGACCTCCATCAGCAGACGCATTGCACCGCTCCAGCGTAGCCTCCTGGGTTACGCTGGAGCGAGCAGCATCCATGATTGGAAACCAACTTTAACACCTAACAAATACGTCTATTCATGACCGTGTTGGCCCACCAGATCTGCCTCTCTCCGACGCTCGCGCAGGCGCAGAGCTTCTGCTCGTTTGCCGGGTGCCATCGGGTGGTCTACAACTTCGCCCTGGACAGCATGCGCTCTTGGTGGACGGAGTACGAGCGCAGTGGGCGCACCATCGACAAACCGAACTTCCCCGAGCTCAAGAGGACCTTCAACCAACTCAGGCGAGAGCTCTTTCCGTGGATGAACGACCCCAAGGCGGCCCATCGGGACTGCTGGAGCCAACCCTTTGCCGACCTGAAGAAGGCCTACCAGGCCTGGTGGAAGGGATCTGCCAAGGCACCGGCCTTCAAGTCCAAGCGCAGTGCCCCATCGTTCTACGTTGCCAATGACCGGCTCATCTTCGATGGGAAGAAGGTTCGCCTCCCCAAGGTCGGGTGGGTGCGGACTGGAGGACTTGAACATCAAGGGGATGCAGAAGACGACCCTGGCACGCTCGGTCTCGGATGTGGCGATGGGGGAGATCCATCGTCAGCTCCTCTACAAGGCGGAGCTGTTCGGCGTCGAGGTGAAGATCTGGGACCGCTGGTATCCGTCCACCAAGCGGTGCTCAGCTTGTGGAGGAGTGAAGAGTGAGATGCCGTTGTCGCTGAGGACCTATACCTGTCCGTGTGGGCTGGTGCTGGACCGAGACCTCAACGCGGCAAGGAACCTGGTACCCGGGGCCACTGGGGAACCATCACTCGAGAGAGTGAGAACGCACGAGGAGAGGGAGGTTACTCCCTCGATGAATCGTGAATATGAACCAACAGCTCAGCAGTGAGCTAAATTCAAAGAAAGGCAGGTCCTGATGACTGGTGGAAAGAACTACCTCGACGCACTCGATGTCGACACGATCGGTGCATCCCTACGGGCAGAGGCAGCCTCGAAGGGACTGAGCGAAGACCCTGTCGCCTACCTGCAGCGCACCTCGATGAACTTCGACGGCGCCGACATGGTGGCATCTCGGGCAACCATCGTCGAGCCCTTCAGCCTGCTTCCTCAGCGAGTAGGTGCCGGCGCCCTGGCAGCCCCCAACCCGCACTTCGAGCTCACCGGCGTCAACGTCGCCACCAGCACGCAGAGCTTCAGTGAGAACGGCGTGTTCCTGGCCACGGCGGGTGCGCTGGGCGACCAGGTGATCTGCGCCCCCATCGCCGGACAGACCCTGTGGGCCAACTCGCTGCCTTCAGGACTGGATCCACTCTGCCGCTTTCGCATCACGACCATCAGCGACGCCGATGTTCGGTTCGAGGTGGGCGTTCGCGCAACCGTCAATGCACTGGATGACACCACCGACAACGACAAGATGATCGTCCGGTTCGACTCGAGCGACGGTGTCACGAGCGACACAAACTTCGTGCTGGTCACCAGCAACAATGGCGTCGACGTCATCGAGGACACCGGGATCGCCCTTGTCGCCAACTTCGACTACACCATCGTGCTGGCCGTCGACGAGAACGAGAACGTGTTCTGCTTCATCAACAACGTGCTCGGCAACGATCCAAGCCTTCACAGCCTCCGGATCACGAACATCGGCACGCCCTATGGAGCAGCCGAGGCTCTGGCGGCATCCGCCGTCAACTGGCGCCTCAACGGGTTCTCCCGCAGCGCCAACATCTGATCGACAGGCAGCTTGACGTTCCCTGAACAGGTAGGGTAGATCAGAGATAGCAGCGCTGCACGGCCTGGAGACAGGAAGTCCGGTGAAGGGGCGGAGGAGCATGGCTCCCCGCCCCTTCTTTCGCTCAGGCAGGGAATGGGGTTGACACGCTCCGTGTCAGGCGCTATCCATGTGCCTGGAGGAAGCGTTTTGGCCTTCACCTACGGACTCGACGATGAAACACCGACCTGGGCCAAGGGCTCGAACCTCGAGCTGAAGTGGCGAGAGGACGATGCGTGCCGAAGTGCAGGGGACGAGAGCCGCGAGACCGCTGACAAGGCGTGGAGGCGTCTGTACAACGCCGAGCTCCCCGACAAGGACACCGCCATCGAGTCGGTCGATCAGGGCGACTGCATGCTCTGGCTTTTTGAAGGTGGTCGTGTCTTCGAGCAGGCCTTCGACAGCGATGCCATCTACGAGCTCTCCGAGAGTCTGGCCATCCTCGAGAGCAACGACGCAGTCCAGATCTACGCTCAGCAGGCGGAGCTCGACGACGAGTTCCGACGAACGGTCAGCGAAGCACCAGCTGCAGCGCTCCAGGACAGTCCCTACAGCGTCGATGGACGTTCCCTGTCTGCAGACCAGTCCAAGGCCATCGAGACGACTCTGAAGGCCATCGAGGACGGCCAGCGTGTCCTGGTCATCACGGGCGCGGCAGGAACCGGGAAGACCACCATGGCCCGTGCTCTGGCCAACAAACTGGAAGAGCTTGGTTGGATCATCGAGTACATGGCGCCGACAGGCAAGGCGGCGGTTCGCATCTCGGAGGTCGTGAAGAAGAAGGCGAGCACCATCCATGCACGCCTGTTCAGCCGCGTGAAGAACACCGAGGACGGCATTCCGATCTTCCTCGACCCCCAGCAGCTCGCCCACGGGCGCAAGGCCTTCATCTGCGACGAGGGCTCGATGGTGGGCAGCCGTCTGCACAAGCAGATCTTGAACAACCTCGGCCCCCATGCCATCCTCATCTACCTGGCCGACCCCTTCCAGCTGCCGCCCGTGGCCGACACCTGGGGCCCCAACCTGATGAACCCCACCGCCCAGCTCACCCAGGTCCACCGCCAGGCTGACGAGAGCCCCGTGCTGCACGTGGCGACCCTGCTTCGCAACGGCGAGTCGATGCCCAAGCACGACATCGGCACCGGCTACCTGAGGCGCCAGGGGAGCCTCGAGTTCGCAGCGAAGTGGATGGTCGAGCAGCAGCAGGCCGGAGAGGACGCCATCGTCCTGTGCTACAGCAACAAGACCCGACAGAAGGTCAACAGCCTCGTGCGGCACCTGATGGGCTACAAGCGGCGAGGTCCACTGTGCCTCGAAGAGCAGCTCGTGGTGCTCCGGAACAACAAGTTCGTCGGTCGGATGAACGGCGAGACGATGGTGGCGGAGAAGATCCGCTGGCTGCACACCCCCAAGGAAGGCATCGTCGTCGTCGAATCGGGCGAGAGCCGCTTCTTCACGATGCCCAACCTCATCGGAGCAGAGCGTACTGCGTTCGAGTATCACAGTCGCATGGGAGACAAGGTTGGAGCTGACTCAAGGGGATGGCTGCACCTCGACTATGCGTACTGTTTGACCGTACATAAGTCCCAGGGGTCTGAGTACCAAAAGGTGCTCTTCATCATCGACAACACCGTCCGCTACATGTGGAGCCAGGGGAAGCTCGACGATGCCTTCAAGCTCTTCTACACGGCCGTGACCCGTGCGAAGGAACAGCTCATCGTACTCGACGCAAAGTGAGGAACCATGGAATGGGACAAGCTCGAACCCGACAACTTCTTCAACCCGCCACGAGCGTCCGAGACGACCTCTGAGGCCGATGGAGTCTTCGGGCTGAAGCTCGGAGACCAGGTCACCCTCTCGAGCCTCCACCCACACGCCGGCAAGACGGGCACCGTCGAGAGCTTCGACAAGCTCACTGGTCTCGGCAAGACCGGTGCAAAGGTGCGCTTTGAAGATGGTCGCTCGGCCTTCATCACGAAGGCCTCCCACATCGCCAAGCCACGGCGAAAGAGGCGATCATGAGCGCGGATTCCCTCTGGCCCCCCAGTGGGAACCTCGATGCCTACTCTCACGTCATCGACAGCGGCGTGACACGGCTTCCAAGTGGGAGGCTGTGTGCCTTCATCACCGCTGCAGTGAAAGAGCCCGGCTACGACATTCCTCCCACCGAGGACATGATCCGGACCTTCGAACCCCACGAAGAGGCGCGAGCTCGCCAGTGGGTCGAAGATCGGGCCCGGAAGATCGAGACGCAGAGGGCATAACCCCAGACGTCTGATGACGAAGGTTCTTCCGGTCAAGACCTTCCGAGCGCGAAGGTCTTCAGGCTGCCGAGGACTCCTTGGAATCAGAAGATTCCTTGAGAACGCTGTCGATGGTGACCGAGAGCTCCTCGAGGCGATCGGTGTTCTCCGGAGTGACGGAACAGTCGACAACCGCTCGACGTGCAGCTTGGGCGTCCTGGTGGACCTTGCGGCGGGTATCGGCGTCCACGGCGCCTCGAGACACCCTCATGAGCTTGTCGACAGTGTCCCACTGCCGACGTGCACCATGAGCGAGCCGCTTCGATTCTTCAGACATATTGACCTCTGGGGGGGAGTATCGGGTCTCGGATGCTGGGTTCACGGCGCGCCTGGCCGATGAACAGCCGGAAGCTCCGCTCCTTGTAGTGTAGCAGGAGCCGGCATCACGTTGTAGATCCCGAACGCCATCGCGAAGAGGGTGGCGAGCTGAATGAAGACGGTGATCACGACCTGGGGCGTCACCAACGCACGAAGGGTCTCGTGCCAGCGCTTGTTCCCTTCGTTCTGAGCGTTGATCTGAGCCTCCCGGAGGTTGTTCTCCTTCTCCTTCGCCTCGACCCACCGGAGGATGGCCGATGTGTTGTTGTCGAGGGAGGTCTTGAACTCCGTCAGCCTCGCCTCGACGTTGGCTTGCGTCGTCGCCGATCGCGTCGCGGCCGCCGCCGACTCCGAAGCCGCACGCACGATGAGGGGCAATGCGGCCTGGAGCACTTCGGCCCCGGTCGCACCCGCCATCGGAGGAAGGCTGCTGTGGTCGTCATGATGCTCGTCGGTCATGGGCTGATCATCCTCGTCGCTTTCATGGTCGTCCCACATGGGCGCCTCCATCCACCAAATCTAGCGGGCAGCAGTGTCACGGCCAGCGTCATTGGTCGTCTCGAGAAGGTGATGGCTCTTTCAGCGGACCAATCAGTTCTTGGATCGGTACGATCCAACGGCGTTGTGTCTCCTTGTCCACGACGGTCGCATCTTCCAACAAAGACTGGTCCTGTCCTGCAAGCAACTCGCGCATGGGCGTGTAGGTCTCGATCAGATCGAACAGGCCGGTCTCATAGGGGGCATCCGACACCGTGTTCCCTGCAGGGTCCTTCAACCGCCAGTACAGGAGAGGACGGGGCAGCTTCACCTCCAAGCTGTAGGGGTTGTCGGGGTCGATGATGCGGTTCTTCCGAAGCCACGAAGCATTGGGACGCGACATCCGGAGCTCGAGGGTGAAGTCAGGCTGACCGAGCAGTGCATAGCCCGTGTCGGGAACACTCACGTCCCAGGCCCACCGAAGCGTCGAAGCTTGCCTGGATCCAGTGAGCTTTCCATGCGATGTACGGAAGAAGGGTTGCTGCTCGGTGAAGGAGAGAATGCCCAGTAGATCGAGCTCCTGGACAAGACGAGGCCCCTCCTTTGAGAACACCTCTTCGTGCTCTTCCATCTCCCGATCGAGGCCGCTCTTGTCCTCCTCTTCGTCGTAGTCGAGAACCGACTTCTCTTCGAGGAAGCGCCACTGGTAGTACATCCGGTTGTACTCGCTGTTGTCCGACAGCCCCATGGACACACCGTGATCTCGATTCCACTTCTTCTTGATCTTGTCGTACTCCACCTGGTTGTTCGGCTCCCCGAAGGCCGCTGCCGTCAGCTCTTCGACCGAGTGAGACAGATGCGGCCGCAAGTCGAGCCAGACCGACAAGATCTTGTCCTGAAGCTCCTCGGGGATCTTGCCGTAGCGGAGCTCCGTCTCGTCGAATCGATCTCGATACTTGAAGTTCGGACCCATGAAGTCCAGCACCTGAACCGTGCCAGGCTGATGCGACGACGAGTTGTAGGAGCTCGAGCGACGGATGGAGAGATGAGCCTGGGGTACATTCTGTGCATCGACATAGACGATCACGATGGATGTCCTGTCCACCGTGCACTCCCAGAGGACCCCATCGCCTCGTCGCTCCTCCTCTCGCCCATGCGTCATCCCACCGACCTGAAAGTTCATCAGCGACGTGCCGGCGACGGCAAAGTCCTCCTGGGTGACGAGCTCGACAAGCCGACTCCCATCGTCGAAGACCACCACCGTGCGGCCGCCATGAAAGGGCATCCCGACGTACAGATAGTCTCCGAGACCGAGCCGCGTGTGGAGCTCCTTGAGCTTGTTGGCCTCCCGGCCCATGCGCCGGTCCGAGGCAAGGACCGCCAGCAACAATGGTCCGAGCAACCACATCAGGGCTGAACCATTGGGGGTCGCACCGATCGACCCGTGCTGATGAGGTAGTTGCGCCAGTAGTCGATCTGATGGGGAGTCAGAAGCCCCTGATCGTAGGAGGTCGTGAGGAAGTCCCCCAGGTCCATACGAGGGTCGATGTCGAGAGTGCCGAGCAAGATCAAGGCTTCCATGTGCTCGGTCTTCGGAGGTCCGGGCCACTCCCAGACCAGATCTTCGGGCGCCTTGTCATAGAGCTCTGGAGCTGTCTCGAAGTGACCGGCCGCCTGGAGAGCTCGTAGGAAACCAGGCTGCTCCTTCGGATTGCTAGACCGATGCCCCTGAGCAATCCAGCTGGGATCGAAGTAGTGATCCGAGAGATGATGGGTCAGAGGGTCGAGAATCGGATCATCGATAGACCTCCAACCCTCGGGGAACAGCTCATAGCGCAAGCGATCGTGACGCGAACGATGTGCCTCAGAAAGCCCGTGATGAGGCATCAAAAGATTCAGCTCTTCTGCCTCATTCTTCGCGGCACTGTCGAGCTCCTGGAAGATCCCGAGGGCAGAGAGATCTTCGTAGGCGCCCTGCACCTCCATGCGGTGCTCGTCCCGAGGATAGAACCCCTGCGCCATGGCATCTTCGAGGGCCTCTTCGGCATCGGGCCCCTCCGAGAGCGCCTGCCGGATCAAGTCCTCATCGATGCCAAGTCGATCGACGATATCGTCGATGCGCCCCGACTTCTCGAGATGCTCGAGAAACGCCTTCGAGGTGGGCTTCATCCGCTCGATGTAGTGGATGTTGCCCATCTGCAGCGTGAGCTGATCTACGGCCTTCTTCAGCTCGTAGTAGGCCTGAACGTAGTCACGCACTTCACGGCCGTGTTCCTTGCGGATCTCGGCGAAGAAGGGATGAAGGACCGAGTCATCGAAGCCGTGCTCGATGATCTCTGTATCCAGAGCATCCATCGACTCGAGCAACCCTGAAGGGATCAGGATGTCGTCGTACCAGAGAACCTTTGCGTCCTCCTCGGACATCTGGTCGACGTCATGATCTCGGAGAAACTGGTAGATACGCGAGCGAACCTTCTGGGAAGAGATCTCTTCGTGGTCTCCGGTACCTGCCATGTCATTCAGACCGGTGCCGTCGAAGATCATAAAGGCCTGGGCCCGATTGTTGACGTCAAGGTAGACGAACACCGAGGTATCAGGAGCCGATGGCTCGGTCTCCTCGTCGTCGTCGACACTGACCGCATCATAGGCAAGCGACTCTTGATAGAGGCCGTCTGAGAAGAGCTTGATGGTGACCTCGACCTCGAACATCGTCACGAGCCGAACGATGCGGTCTCCATCGGGCCATGCCCAGATCGTGACACCGCCTGGCATCGGCACGTGACGACGAAGTGGCGGCTTCCCACCCAGACCGAGCCGCTGGCGCAGCGCATCCTCGCGCACCTCGGAGTCCGACTGCGAGGCAGCCGCCGTCATGACCCCCGCGAGCCACACGATGATGGGAAGCATCTTCGCGCCTACTTCTTGGCGCGCTTCGCGGCACAGGCCTTCATCGCCTTGCGCGCCGCAGCCATGCGCTTGCCCTTCGGAACGCCCTTCACGGCCGCCTGGACGGCCTTCCCGACGGCCTTGTTGTAGGCGGAGACCTTGCGGCCCGACTTCTTACCAGAGGTCGTGAAGCTGACACGCTTGCCCTTGTTGGGGCCACGCTTGGGGACGAACGAGACGCGACGACGACGGGCCATGATGCTGCTCCTGAACAAGGTGCTGTGCTCTTCAGGATAAGCCGTACGGCCCGCAAAGTCATCGCTTGGGGATGTGGTTGAGGATGGACATCTGCCAGGGCGTGATGAGCATCTCGGCATCCATGATGGGTACGAAGACCGCCTGATCGACCTCTTTCAGCTGCAGCTGCCCCTGCGGGAGGACGTCGGGGAACGGCAACCAGGTAGCGTTGATGACCCAGTAGAAGAGCGTCTTCTTGGGCTTCGGTTCGAGGATATGAGGCATCCCCTGAAGAGCCTGACGTGGGATCTGGAGGCCCGTCTCCTCCTCCACCTCACGCACGGCTGCGTCCAGGGTTGGCTCCCCCGGCTCCTGGTGTCCCTTCGGGATCGACCAGGTCTCGAACTCTGCCGCACCCGTCGGATGCACCAGCAGGATGCGCCCCGCCTTGACGATGGCGAGCCCTGCCAGGTGTGTCCGTCCCATCCTCACCTCCACACTCTAGGATAGCTTCCTTCGACAACGAAGGCTGCAGACGGTATTCTGCTCCACAAGGATCCCGTTGGATCTCGTTCTGAGAGGACACTGTGGTCGACATCGGACTTGCATGGACGCTCACGTTGGTGAGTGCATACCTGTCAGATCAGGGCAAGCCCGATCTGCCCCCTACCCAGGGCCCCAACGGCATGACGGACCTGGACCTGTACCAGCAGATCTGCGCTGGAGATCCGCTCGGGTCGATGAGCTTCGAGCAGGCTGTGGCCGACGATCCGCGCCGCATCGAGGGGTTGCTGCTCCAGCGCATCATCCAGCCCTTCACACTCGCCCTCACCAAGGTCGAGAATCCCCACATGGACGTCGAAGCCATCCGGTCGGCCATGGCGCACGCCTACCTCGAGCGCAACCACCAGATGCGCCAGGAGACCGGCAAGCCCATCACGGCCTGCCAGATCACCGACGCCAACCGCAAGGCCTGGAAGATGAACGGCGAGGTCTTGCGGGTCGCCTGGGAGATGAACACGCCCGAAGCTGCCGTGCTCAAGACCCTGATGGCTGACAACCAGGCCGACATCCAGCGCGCGTTCCGGGAGTCCTGCACCATCTGCGACGCCGCCTCGCAGGCGTCCATGTCCCCCGAGTGCGCTGTCGCATGGCAGGAGCTCAAGAGCATCCTCGGGAACATGTGCGACATGGTGGACCGCTACGTCACCCCGAGCATCGCCACCGAGGTCATCGACGACCAGATGCTCGCACTTCCACAGAAGGCATCGACCGAAGCGATGGGTCAGATCCAGCGCGAGGACCTGTTCGGAGCGCTCTCCTTCGACGAGGCGATGGGCGCCTACGAGTTCGAGGAGTACATCACCTCGGGTCACCGTGCACCGGTCGTGGGTCTGTCCCAATACCGGCGCATGGGCGGCCGCGTCTTCTAGGAGCTCCGCATGGACCCCGTCACGCTCTCGACCCTGTTCGGATCTGCAACCCTCGTCTGGCTCGGCCTGAACCGCACGATGCAGGAACGCGTCCACGACGACACCATCGTCCTGCGCAAGATCTTCGACACCTCCGACGGCTGGATGGCGACGGAGCTGATGAGTGCCGAGGCGTTGAACGCCACGGGGCACATCATGAACCTCTCGCTCATCCACTGGTGGCCCAGCGTCAAGAGCGGCTTCTTCAAGGTGGTGGTGTTGAGCCAGCCCGGAGCACCCCTGCAGCGTCAGATCGTGCTCCTGCTCGAGAGTGCCGGCAACTACGGCTGGTACCTCTCCCAGGCCCATCACCCCGGCTACCGGCGCGTCGAGGGACGTCTGAACTACCAGCGCATCGAGTCCGTGCTCAACGAGTGCCTGAACAAGGATCCAGCCGAGGAGGTCGTGAACACGGCCGCCAAGATCTTGGACCTCACCAAGCGCTATGCCTACCTGAAGCGTGCGCTGACGGCCAACCCGCAGCTGTCTGCCCTGCTGTCGCAGAGCGAGCCGTTCCTGGAGATCACAAGATCGACGGTCAAGCAGGTCGACCCCGAGACCTACGAAGAGGTCGAGGAGAAGAAGGAGAGGCGTCTCGAGGGCAAGGAGCCCGTGATGCGCGCACTTCCCGTCTACGACACACTAGAAGCCGAAGTGGTCGAGCTCGAGGAAATGCCAGCCAGGCATTGATCAACGCAGCTTCTTCTTCATCCACTTGAAGAAGTCGCCCACCGGATCTGGTCCGTGGGTTCGAGCTCGTCGAACACGCGCCATCGTGTCGGACACACTCTTCCGCTGTCGGCGCACCTCCGACTGCACGTAGGCCTTGTTCGAGGCAATGTCCCGACGCAGTTCAGCCAGCGCCTCGGCGAAGGTCTGATGGCTCTCCTCATGCACCGGCTCGACAGGGACCGCCACGACGGCCTGGACCCCATCATCGAGCTGGACCGTCCGAAAGGTCGTCCGACGGAACTTGTCCCGGTCGTGTTGCTCGAGGACAATGGTGTGCTCAGTGTCTTTCGACCGGCTCGTGCGGAAGCCGTTCATCGAAGCCCACTGCCGAGCCTCACTGGCTGTCCATTCATCCTTGTCGAAGGTGATGGACTGGAAGGTCGTTCCTCGTCGCCAGCGGGCCATCAGCCCCTACCAGGCGTAGGCAGGCGCCGGCTGCGCAGCGAGCTCACCGTAGGCCCAGTCACCGATGGCCATGCGCGGCTGGGCTCCCATGGGGATGCCCTGCATCTGCTCGAACTGGGGACGGCGACGACGCCGACGAGAACCCCGAGACGCCTCCTCGACCCGTGCCGACAAGCCTGCCTGCTCGAGCACCGCACGCACATCCTCCGTCGTGCGTGCCACCACAGAATGTCCACCCGGCTTCTTGCTCCAGAACCGGAGGTACTGGAGTGCGATATCCTTCATACCGAGGCCACCATCCTCGACATTCGCGAAGGTATCCGATAGGAACGCGACGACAGCGTCGGACTCAGTCGGCGTGAGGGGACGCTCTTCCATGATGGGAGTGAGGCTGTCAAAGGTGACCGCAACCATATCCGTGCGCGGCTGCATGATGACCTGCTGCTGACCGGTATGCTCGTCGATCACTGGCTTTCCATCTGCATCGAAGACCGGATCTGGGTAGTTGATGAACTTGTGCAGCAGTGGACGCACCAGGTCGTAGCCAGCAAGAAGCTGATGAGCCAAGACCGGCTGGTCTCGAACGAGACGCAGCTTCGACCAGGCCGCAGCAGCCGCCGGACCAATGAGGCCCGAGGCCACCTCGAGGAGGATATCCGGAGGAAGGCCCTCCATGATGTTGTTGAGCATCACCCAGGTACGAGGTGTCCGACTTGCATCGGGGATCACGTTGTCCCCCATCCGCACAAGACCAAGAAGATCCGGCTGTGTCCGGATCACCGACCGAATGGTCGGATCGACGTTCGTCTCCTGCGCATACTCGAGCCACTCCTCGACCGTCGGCTCGAGCACCGTGTGCAAGAACCGAGACCGGAAGGCCTTGTCGTTCATCTCGTCGACTTCACCGTATTCGCGGGACGGTGGGTTGTTGGCCGAGACGATGATCCAGCCCCTCGGCAACTGCAGCGTGTGCATCCGACGGTCGAGGATGAGCTGGAAGATGGCCGCACGCACGTCCTCGTGGGAACGATTGAGCTCATCCAGGAAGAGGATGCCGTGGGTGTTCGGAGCCGGAAACCACGAAGGCGTCGCGTAGACCGTCTGGAAGTCCACCAGATGCTTGTAGTTGGAGCTCTCGGCAAGAGCCACTGCCTCCTCAATGATCTTGCCAGGCGACTTGCCTTGGGCCACCTCGGCGTGGTTCTCCACGATGTAGCGGTACAGGTGGCTCTGACTGAACCGCATGGCAAGTACTTCTGGGTCGGCACCGGACTCCCAGTCGTAGACACAGGGGTAGACCTTCTCCGAGCGAGGCTGCCCAAGCAGGTCACCCGGCTCGAGCTGACCCAGACGCAGGTCGATGAAGCCGATGTCCAGGCGATCGGCCACCCCACGGACGGTCTCGGACTTGCCGATGCCCGCTTCCCCCCACACCATGACCGGGACGTAGCGGTTCTTGAGTTCGGCCTTGATCTTCTCGATGAGAGCCGCGTCCACACCCGTCTGAGAAGAAATCTGATCGGGACTCTGACCCAGCCGAATGCCCTTCACGATCGCCGCCATGACGTTGCGGTCGATGGGCATCTCAGGGGTGCAGTGCTGAGAGATGAGACCCTGTCCGCTGAGGGCAGCGCAGTACAGGTGTTCGATGAGGCGCTGGAGCTGGTCGATGTTCATGAGGGTCTCACATCCGAAGCAGGTTGCGGACCTGCTGGAGGGTCTCGGTCACGCGAAGCTTGTAGCCACCCTCCATCTGAACGTCCGTCAGCTGATGGGTGTCGCGAGCTCGGCGCATGCCCGACGCATCGAGCGCGACGACTCGCGAAGCGTCGATGAGGACAGGAACCGTCGAGGTATTGCACCCCAGCCAGGAGCCGATGCCTTCGAGCCGAACCCAGTCTCCACCCACCCGGTGGGCAACTTCAACGAGGCTCTCTCGAACGTCCACTGGATCTGGCAGCCCGAAGACCCGCAGGCGAACAAGCTGGTGGCCATTCATCTCGTAGGGAGAAGGGTGGATGGCGTAGATCTGGCGACCACGAATCACCACCGGCGAACCATCCGAGGCCGTCAGCGCCACCTGGCGAGCACGCGTCCCACGGCTCGCTGCCCACAGCAGTCCGAGGCCCGCTGCGATGGACACGGCGACCTTGGGGTTCTTGAGCTTCGCGAGGGCGGTCTTCACGGGCAAAGCATAGCACGGACCGCACGAGCTGACACTGTTTGCGTCGACAGAACCACCGGCAGACGCCCCAGAAAGAGGTAGAGCGCGGCCCCCCGAACTCTGCACGTAGAGGGGACCGCGCTCTGAGCGCGCAGATCGCACGTTGAAGGGGGGCGCTCATGGAGAGACTATGACACCCCTCAGGGGTCGTCAACAGAAAAATGCAACGGAGTTGATCAAACTCAGGTTGGTGCCGAGAATCCGAGCATGTCCACAACGGCCAGATCGAGGTGAAGTGGCTCTGATCCCTGATGCGAGAGCAGCCTTGGATCTTCACAGCCCTCCACCGCTTCCCAGTGCCGACCTCCTGCCAGCGGCCCTCCGTCTTCCCGATCCTCGGCCGAGCTCTCGAGCGTCTTCACCAGGTCTTCGACCTTCTCGACGCACTGGATGTGGCTGCCGGCCTCGATGAACTGGCTTCCATCGTCGAGATGCGCCACGTAGGCGTTGGAGCGGTAGATGTCGAGCCGCCGGCCTGTGCGACGCACACTGACCCCCTGCATCTTCGGAATCTGGTCGGGCGATGCCTGGATGTCGATGCCGTCGACATAGATGCGGCCAATGTACTCCCCCGACCGCTCGGGCTTGAGCACGTCATCGAGCTGATCGATGATGCGCTGCATGGCGATGCGGTTGGCAGCGGTGATCCAAGCCGATCGATCCGGACGATCCATCGTGCCTGGCGGCGTCTCCTCTGAGAGCTTGCCCGAGATCATGTGCAGCGGAAGTTCCTTTGGAGGCGAAGCGACGTTCTTGCGATGAAACCTCGAGATCTCCACCCTGCTCGTGAGGCGATCCAGCGTCCGGCTGTCGACGATATCTCCCGGCATCGGCCGCACATCCCCACGGGTGGAGGAGAACCTCGACAGCGACAGAGCTCGCGCACATCGGCCGTATTGCATGTGCTCGAGACGCTTCATCTTCACCATCGGAAGAAGCTTTTCCATCATGCGCAGGTAGCGGATGATGCCCGCAAAGGGCTTGGCCTTCTCGAAGACCACGACCCGATGGAGCTGCTCGACACGCCCCTTCCCGCTCTCTTCGAGGTAGGCGAGCTCGGCAGTCGTCCAGTAGCCACGCAACGTACCTGTCGGATGCAGCGTTCGCGTCTTGCCAGGAACGTGGCTGTAGCGAGTGATCGGAAGGAGAGGAACCACCGGGCCCATCTCCACCTGCACCGTGGCTTCGGTGATGCCCATCGAGCGCATCAGCCCCGATGGAGCCCACCGGAGCATAGGGCGCATCCCCAGATCGATCTCCGTGGCCTCCCCCGATGGAAGGAAGTCGAGCATCGCGGCACCGTAGGCACGGTCTCGATCCAGGGACACGAAGGGCTCGAGGGTCGTGCGGCTGTGCACGATGGGTCCACCAACGTGTGCCCGGCGGCACATCAGAGCCACGTCAGGAGGCAGAGGGGGCGGAAACGCATCGCCAGGCTCCTGGGGGCGCCCGATGCGGCTGTAGAGGCCAGAGAGCCACTTCAGAGCCGTCGCACGAAAGGTGGTGGGCTCCCCGTTGATGGTCCGGCACGCTTCCCGGAGCTGGTCTTGGAGGTAGACGACCTCGTCACCCGGCGACATGTTCTCGGGCCGAATGAGCGCCCATGCCTCGATGGTCCGGCACTCGACACGCCCCTTCCATCCCCATGCGCCGATGGCCACGCTGAAGCCACGTAGACCGCGTCGATCAGAGGTCGCACCATCGAGGATCATGAAGCTCCTCGAGCAGGCATCCCCGAGTACGGCCTCCAGATCGGTCTCGTCGACGGTGTAGAGGAAGCTCTTCGTCAGCGACTGCCAGGGGATCTTGTCGTAGAGGACGCCGCCAATCTGGAACTTCCCCTCGACGACGGCCACGCAGTAGATCTGCTCGGGCTGGATGATGACCTTGCGCTCAGCCATCAGAGCGCTTCTTCTTCGGGTCACGTACCCAGCGCCCCCGATGCTCAGCCGGCTTGTCTTCCTCCGGGGGCACCCACGGCGCCGCATCCGCATGAGCATTCCAGACCTGCAGATGGAGCTCCATCGCCGAGTTCGCCGCCTGCAGCAGCACGGGTTCAAGTCTCATGAGCTCGCTGATAGCGAGCTGGATGTGACCGGGGATCTTGCCCTTCACCGGTGACAGACCAGGTTGATCGAGGATCTCCAGGCGAATCTTCGTGAAACAGATCAGTGCCTCGAGCAGCTGCAGCGAAAGCATCGCCGAGGCATCGACCCCATCATGGGTGCGACGGGCATCGAGAGGCTCCTCGTTGCTCTCGAGGTACCAGCGCAGCTGCATGTACAGGTCAGGGCTGTGCATCTGCAAGCGGCGCATCAGGTCAGGAATGACAGGCTTCGGCTCACCCTTCAGTCCCCAGGTCTCCTGTCCGATCTCGTCGCTCATACTTCTTCCGAAGCCTCATCATCCTCGTCATCCTCGTCGACCCCGTCGTCGGACTCCATGCTGGCATCCAGGGCTTCGGCACGAGCCACGACCTGGCGGTGGAGGATGGAGATCAACAGCCCGAAGAGCGGGTCGAGACCGAAGTCCTTGCCGAAGCCGTAGAGGCTGCGGATCGCCGCCAGGTCCACAGGGTCGAGAAGCACCCGGATGTCATCGATGTCACCAGCCGGGAACGGCTCCATCGCATGCTCATCGAGAACCCACCTCTTCCAGTCTGGATCGGTGGGACAGTCGCCCACGACCATCGAGAGCATGGGCATCGCCATGCCCACGAGGTCCGCGACCTTGTCGAGGTTGTTCAGAAGGCCGTCGAGCCCCCCAGACATCAGATCATCGAGACCACCCTCACCGGCGTTCTCTTCGGCCTCCTTCGAGTCAGCGGCGTCCTGGCCAACTGCGCCCAAGTCGTCGGCCTCATCGGACGGAAGCTCGTTGATGTCATCGAACAGATCATCGTCGAGCTCGAAGTCCGAAGGAGGCACATCGGGGATGTCAGGGATGTCGGGAACCGCAGGAGCCGCGTGCTTCGGATGAGGGGTCGGCGGGATCATCTGCTCGATGAGCTTGCGACACAGCGGGCACGTCACCATGTCCGGGTTCTTCGTCAGCTTGCTGTTGGGCTGCGCCGTTCCGCAGGCCGTCCGAAAGAACGGGAAGTTGCGAGACACAGCCTCGTCGAACTTGTCGGGGTCGCTCACCAGGTGCAGCATCTTCATGCCCGAGCCCTCCTCCACAGACACATACCGAAGGTGCACACAATAGTCAACAGAGTTGCTCTACTGCGTTGCTACTTGAGGCTGTCGAGCTTCGCCTTGCGCACCCAACCACGAGCCGTACGCCCGGACACGCCCAGGCGTCGACCGGCTTCCGTCGGGGAGATCTGCTCCTGCCGAACGATGTCGAGAAGCTCTCTCTTCTCGGCCTGCGTGTAGCTTCGACGAGGGGATCGCTTCGCCTCCATCGATCGCCTCATGTCACGAACTGTCCGAGGAGCGATGCCAAGACGACGGGCTGTCTCTGCAGCATTGCCGTCGGTGTCCTCGAGGGTAGCTTTCACGACCTGCTTCTGCTCGGCCGTATAGCGCTGCCCCTTCTTGCGTCCCTTGAACTCCTTGGAGACGCGCTGCTCTCGCATGATGCGTTCCCAGGTGTCCCTCACGGTCGAGACCGGAAGGTTCGTCCGGCGTGAGATCGAGGCATCGCTCAGGCCTTGTTCGTGACCAGTGCCAACTACGAGTCGCAACAGGTCTCGCCCACGCTGGGTTCGGGGGCGCCCCCGGTCCCGTCGGACCTCCAGATCGACCTGTTGACCAACATCGGACAGCCACTCCATTCCTGCAGTGGGCATCACGTTGGGAGCCGACAGACCTGGGTCTGGCGTCCAGGCCATCCCAGATCCAACAGGTGGCCGAATGCGGTCGACGGTCGCCACCACGTCCGTCGTCTCCGACAGCAGCATCTCGGCGTCCTGCAGGTCGAGCTGCATATCGCGCGCCAGCATCTGAACGAGCGACGAGGTGTCGCCGACCTCGAGAGCATCGAGGATGTCGGGGTCGGCCACTTCGATCGTGACCGGCGTCGAGCCGACGGTGATCTGAAGGGTCAGCACACCCCAGTTGTGGGAGAGGAGAGTGGGGCGACTCATCCAGAAGTTCGAGAGATCGGAGATCGCTTCATCCAGCGTTCGTCCCGTTCCCTCGGCAGGGATGCCCTTGAACCGATAGCTCTGTAGATTCCCGCGCACGGCCTATTGCCCCCTGTGCAGAGGGGTCAACGACCGTGGAGCGAGGACGCTCCGACGTGACGGCATTCGGATGTCTCCAACGTGCGTCGCTCAGGATACTCCAGAATCTCTCCAATGTCCAGGGAGATGATCCATCGACGATTATCCGGCTTGCAAGGCATCGTCGATCAAACACCGCAATGACTCAACCGACACGGTCCGTGGCACGGGACTTGGCCGGATCCTCAGGACCGTCTCGAACCAAGACATCCCGGTGACCGCTCTCGCCAGCCGATCAAGCGACGCCCACTGAGTGGGGTAGGTCAGCCCACTCTGCCACCGACGTCGGGTCGCTGCAGGAATTCCGATGTCGTTCGCGGCATTGCGAAGAGCATCCGGATCGATGTCCAGCATCTCGAGCCCATAGCCGCGACCTCCCCGCATCCACTGCATCGTGCGCTTCAAGCCATGGCGCTTCACGCACAGCCTCAGGAAGCTGTCATCTGGGCCGTACACCTCCTCGACGATGCGATCGAAGCCCGGAAGCGGAGAGGGGTAGCCAAACCAGATACTCCGGTACAGGCGCATCGTGCCACCCTGGCCGAACAGCGAGCCTGGATCCATGTTCATCCAGCGGGACATTGTCGACGGAGACACCCCTGAGACACGCTCTGAGGCCACCCTGCCCCCGGCCTGGTCGATCAAGAAGAGAAACAACGCAGGCCCGTGGACCATGAAAGAGTCCTCCAGGCAGTCCGGAACTGAGGGGCGGTTTGGGTCCTCAGCGGGAATCACCGTAACGATCCCTTCGTACTGCATTTTCTCGATAGCCGAGCGCATCTTCTACTCCGGTGGTGGCCGCCGTTCGTGATACAACATATCAAGTCTGACCATCTGCTCATCCCTGGAGATGTGACATGAGCGAAGCGGCGAGTCGACCACGTAGGCGACAAAAGGCTCCTCAACGCCCACCAAGCGCAGAGAAGAGGCGTCGCAAGAAGAAGCCACGGGTTCCTACCGTCGACGTCCACCTTCAGATCGGGCTCGTCGACATGCTGATGAGGATCAGTGCAGCCGACTTCAGTCGCTTCATCAACCACTGGGTGCTTGCCGAAGAGACCGTGATCTTCCGAGGTCCATACAACGGCATGGAGACCGACATCGTGGCTCGTGGAGACGCAAGCGGATCGTACAGTGTCCGCTCCTATCCAGAGGATGCACCCCGGCCGCCCATCCACCTCTTCAAGCTCATCATCGCCGACGAAGTTCGAATGGAGCAGCTCGAAAAGGCAGGGCTGTAGTGAGGACTCCGCTCCGCCATCGCCTGGTCGTCTGGATCGACATCTGGACCCGACACCAGACCATGTCCCGCCATGCAACGCCACAACAGCGCCTGGGTGCCGCTATCGGAGCAGCACTGACGATGCCGGTATGGTGGCCTGTACTGATGCTGCTGCTGTCGATCATGGCACTGTTCCTGCTTGCCATCGGAATCGCTGCCCTCGCAGCCCCTGCTTGGATCTGGCTCATCGGTATCCCCGACCAGACCCATTCCGAGCTCAAGGTCCAGGTCCCTCTCGATCAAGCACCCCAGACCAAGAAGATGCTCGAAGAGGCAGGCATCCGCGTGATCGATGAACGCAAGACGTCGGTTACGGCGTAGAGAACCGCATGCAACAAGGAACTGCGATGGGAAGGCGCAAGCGAGGACCTCCTCCGGCTGTGACGGAAGCTCACTTCCGGCTACTTCGCGTGTTCGGGCGCAATCCGCGTGCGAAGAACATGCGGAAAAAGGAGCAAGATCAGCTCTGGGACATGATGTGCCAGGGAGCCAACCTGCCACCGGTCGACCGCGAGCTCACCATCGACGCATGGAAGCAGTACGTCTCGGGACAGAGCAAACACTCCTCGATCGCCATCAATGGCGACATCGACCCCAACTTCACCACCCTCGGCGTGAGCTATGCCGGCACCATCACGGCTGCTCACACGACCCGCACCAAGAAGCTGCTCGAGCGCGTGACGACGATCTGGGCAAAGGGATTCCGGTCTCGCAACGACTTCCTGAACGCCGCTCAAGAACTCTGCACCATGGTCGCCGACAAGGTCTACGGGAGGCCAACGTGATCACAGAGGCCGACGCCCTCGACCTGGCCCAGAACGATGCGAACTTGATCCACCGCAAGATCGAGAAGGGAGCAATGCCCGATGCGGTGGGCAAGCTGGCTGTCAAGCTCTTGATGCGACGCATCGACAGCCTGGCCAACAAAGGAGCGTCCTCACGAGCTCGCCAGGGCGCCCTGCAGCGGCTCTCGGCGCCCACCATGTCCGAGTTCACGCTCGCCCAGATGATGAACGTCTTCGGGCGAGCCATGTCACGACTGCCTCCCGAGGACACCCGAGCTCTCGTCCTATGGCTCAATGGAACCCCTCCCCACGTCCCTGGCTTTCTCCGCCATGTCGTCAACATGCTCGGAGAGACCTCCGGAGAGCAGGCCATCGCCAACTGCGAGGCTCAGTTCACTGCCATCCTCCAGCGAATGCAGCAGGCTGACACCAAGCTGTTCGAGATCAAGCTCAAGGAGCTGAACCCGCCTCGACGCAGGATCATCCGGGGCTTCCTCCTCGAATCCCAGTGGGCCTTCCAGGAGCGCGACGGTGTCACTGCCAGGAACCACGTCATCAAGGCACGACGTCTGGCGCTGCGCTGGCTCAAAGAGGCCGAGCGAAACCGACACGCAGGGTTCTGATGGAGGTCACCTTCACCATCGTGCCACCGGACGGCAAGGTCATCGCTGACGACCTGGTCCCTCGCCTGAACGAGGCGCTGCTCCGGATGCAGGTGGCATTCATCTTCGAAGATGCTTCGGGGGAGCATGCGGTGCTCAAGCTCATCGACACGAGCCACTCCGAGCAGCGCCTCGTCATCCGGCTCCTACAGCGGGCTGGCTACAACATCGAGCTCGACCTGCCGGATTCATGAAGCCATGAGCACAACAGCCGCTCCGGTGAAACCGAAGCGGCTGTGTAAGGTGTCGAAGACGAAGGGCTACTTCCGCTTCTTCTTCGCCGCCTTCTTCTTGTACTTGGACTTGAGCTTGTACACGGTGGTCATGTAGGACTTCGCGCCCTTGCGCTTGACCCGCTTGCGAACGGCCTTGTACTTGTCGCTGCGCTTCCGACTGACAGCCATGGGAACCTCCAGGGGTGAACAGCAAGCCTGGGATGTTCCCGATGACCTGCCTGCTTAAATCCTCATCCGGTCTCGGTAGGATGTCAAGAAGTTAAAAGAAGGTCAGCGAAAAACTAAGTTTTAAACCCGAATATCAATGAGCAAGAAGATGACCAGCTGAATCAACATAAAAAGTCAGCTTACAAAGGTGGTTCTCGGAAGATTTGCTAGAGTGAAAAATCAGACACGACCATAGATTTGATTGATTGAAACTAAATAATCGAAAACAGACTTCGATCTCAAAACGCGGCATGGCGCGACCAAAGCAGGTGCGTCCAAAGCCGGGAGAAGCTACGATGTCACCCATGAGCGTGGCAGAACGACTCGGTGTACCCATCGAGCAGATCGAGCAAGTCGGCCTGCTGGCATCCCCCGTGTTGCCGGCGCCCGAGACCCTGTTCGCCCAGGCCTTCGCCACCGGAGAGAGCAACCCGCAAGAGGCCCAGCTGCTACTCGCGGCTGCCATCCTCGCCCAGAGCCAGCAAACAACCGAGGGACGTCTGTCGGGCACGCTGTCGCTCATCGCCCAGCTCGTCTCGAGGGCTGACCCCTACCAGACCCTGGGTCCGAAGGGTGCCCAGATGCGTCAGGACCTGTTCCCAACAGGCTGGGAGGCGATGACGAAGTCATGGGACCGCACCCGCTATGCCTGGCGGGAAGGCATGGAGCACCTACTCGACGTGCGCCCCGAGGACCAGCCCATCGTTCAGGCGCTCAACGAGATCACCCGGCTGCATCCTGCCGAGCCCGAGCCCGTGAAGGTCCACATCCAGGAGCAGTTCCCGCCTCCGATGGTCGCCTTCGGCATCACCATCCTCGGCCTCGGACTCACGCTCCGAACGGTGGTCAAGGAGATTCGTCCTCTGAGACGGAAGAAGCGCTGATCTGCCGTACGTGGCGCCAGAAACGGTCGGGCGCCACCACTGGAAAGGCCGCTGTCCCGAGAGGAAGTCCATCGACCTCGTGTGCTTCAGCCGCCACGATGCGGTCATCGAGGAGATGGAGCAGCTGCGACTTCCACTCGCCGTCCAGGTACCGATCTCGCATCGACTCGAGCAGGGCCGTGATGAAGGCCGAGAGATTGTCGTAGCCCAGGTTCTCGGCGAGCTGTGCGTAGTCTTCCTTGCGCCGACTGTCACAACGCACGTGGATGTGCTCGTCCTTCGCCATGCCGAACCACTCCTGCGATGTTGTGTCACATAGTCCAGATGGGTTCAGTCGGCCATTCCTTCGGGCCTCGAGCCCCGAGCCTTGCACCGGTCACAGCACATGCCAGTAGCTTTTCCGCCCGTGGTGTCCCCAAAGTACTTGAGCAGGTAGTCTCTACGGCACTCGACGTTGTTCATCAAGAATCCGCCCGCGTAGTTGATGCGAGCGAGACTCCGACGCCGGATGCGGTGGATCTGATCTTCGTCGAGGTTCGGGCGTCCTGTCGTGAGACGCTCGATCATCTGACAGCGCTCGATCCAGTTGAAGCGGATGGCATTGCGAGCTCGCAGCTCGGTCGCATAGGCACGGTCGAGACCGATGACGTTCCAGAAGAAGGCGACGGAGCCCTGGACCTCTCCATTGGCATCGGCATGCTCGTGAAGACGTCGGATCACCAACCTCTGGCGCTTCCCCTTCAGCGAGTCGGCCGAAGAGAGGAGGGTGACGGTCACTGGACGATCTTGGTAGGGAACCCTGCGGATGGCGCCACAGTCGTGAAGGATTCGAAGACATGAGCCGACCTTCCTGTCGTTCTCTCCAGTCTTGTCCGCGATCTCCTTGTTCGTGAGCTGAATACGACCCTCTCCCTCCCACTTGCCAGGTCGAGACTCGAAGAGGGGCTGTAGCTGATCCCAGAAGGCGTAGACGGCCTGTGGAGTGGGCCAGGACAAGGACACCAAGCCTTGCGCCACTTCGAGGGTGTCGAGCGTCGCCTTGCAGATGGCGATGGACTGCGAGCCATCTCGGCCGGCGCGCCCCGACTCCTGCATGTAGGCCTCGAGACTGGTGGGCATCTCGAGATGGATGACACTGCGGATGCCTGGATGGTCGATGCCCATCCCAAAGGCACAGGTGGCGGAGATCACGTCGAGCTTTCCCGAGATGTACTCCTCTTGGACCTTCATGCGCTCTTCCTTCTTCATCCCCGCATGGTAGTGCTTCGCTTTGTAGCCAGCCCTACGGAGCGCCACAGCGGCCTCCTGAACGCTTGCACGGGTCGATCCATACACGAGAGAAGGGAGCCCTCCGATCTCAACCAGCGCGCCCAGGTTGTACTTGCTGCCGGCGACCCCGTAGGAGATGTTCGGACGATCCGGCGTCTTGATGATGCGAACGGCATCGTCCCCCAGATCGAGGACGTCACA
>Ga0209692_10001009_pt1 | contig 44748 bp, 36 predicted proteins | sample tdDd472_FD_187129 | JGI IMG/M metagenome (GOLD analysis project Ga0209692, IMG submission 187129) | Marine sediment microbial communities from the Atlantic coast under amendment with organic carbon and nitrate - tdDd47.2 (SPAdes)... | ecosystem: Environmental > Aquatic > Marine > Coastal >...
ATGAAGACAGAATTATTGAACTTGATAAGAAATTTAGACCTGAAGGATTTCCTGTAATTGCAATTAATCCAAACGACCCGGAACTTGCTCCACGAGATTCATATGAAAAAATGCAACTTCGATCAAAAGAAAAGAATTTTACATTTCCATATTTGTTCGATGAATCTCAGGAAGTTTATAAAATGTATGGTGCAAAAAGAACTCCACATGTTTATTTGTTGAAAAAATCAGGTATGAAATTTATTGTTTCTTACATTGGAACAATTGACGATAATTACAAGGATGCTGCGTTAGTTGAAAAGAAATATCTTGAAAATGCAGTGAAAGCTATACTCGATGGTAAAAATCCTGAACCTAACTTTACAAAAGCAATTGGCTGTACAATAAAAGATAAAAACTATACTAAATAGAAATAATAATAGTTTAATTATAAAGGGAGGATAAATTTTTATTCCTCCTTTTTAATTTAAAAACTTTTAACGAATTTTAAATATTTACAATTGTTGATTACCTTCGTGAATATGCAGGACTTTTTTTCGATATATTTATTGCCTTTTTCCCTTTCTGTAATAATGATGGGTATTGGGTTATCTTTGGATAAAAGAGATTTTATTAATGTTTTTCGTTATCCAAAACCAATTATTACCGGAATATTTAGTCAAGTAATAATTCTTCCCTTAGTAGCTTTTTTACTTTTCTATTTCACAAATCTAAATCCATTTATCAAAGTTGGATTTATTTTAATTACAGCTTGTGCAGGTGGTTCTGCAACAAATTTAATAACACATATTTTAAAAGGTAATTTGGCATTATCTATCTCATTAACAGCGCTAAATAGTTTAATAATACTTGTAACATTACCTCTGCTTGTTAATTTAGCTTTAGTAATATTTGTTGGAGAGGAAAGGCATATTTATTTAAATTTATACGATACAGTAATAAATATATTATTTACAATTCTAATCCCAACATTAGTTGGAATGTCAATAAGAAATTATTTTTTCAGGTTCGCTTTATTAGCTCAAAATCCATTAAAAATAATATTACCCGCAATACTTCTTTTTGTTTTTGTTTATATGATCTTTTTTAATGACAATGGATCTCAATCATCGTTTAGCGATTATTTATATCTAATACCTTGGGCAATTTTATTAAACTTTGTATCAATGTTAGTTGTTTTCCTTTTAGCTAAAAACCTGAAATTAGGAGGTAAAAATAACTTTACAATAAGTATTGAAGTTGGATTGAAAAATAGCATTATTGGAATATATGTAGCTGAAAGTTTGCTTGATAATTACGAAATTGCAATGGTTTCAGTTGTTTATGGTTCGGTAACATTTTTCTCAACTTTAATTTTCGGATACTTAGCTAAAAGAGTTGAGCTTTGGGGATTTGGTTACAGAAAATTAATATAACTTTGAAATTGAAAATAAATAAAAAAAACGTAAATTAGACCGATAAATAATATAGAGAAAAAAACAGGGAAGTAATTAAAAATCAAAGAATAAAAAATAACTGTCGATGGAAAAAATAAAATTAGTATTCAGAAAAACAAGCTATGCATTATTTGTGGCATTAATTGTTATTGCATTTGCAAATTGCTCAGGAGGAAATAAAAATGAGACTTCAGAGGAAGCTACCGCCGAAAGTATGCTTGATAAAAGCGAAGTTGAAAAGAAAGTAAGAGAAGTTGTTTACCCATTACCAACAGCTTTTGAAGTAACTGAATTAATCAACAAAGTAGAAGCAAGTTATATCATTGGAATAACAAATGAACTAACTAATGTTGATAAATATTTTACTGATAAAGATCAAGCACTTAATCTTGGGGTATATAGTGCAGATTTAAGTTATGCAAGTACCTACAATATGCAACAGGAGCTTATGACATATATGGAAGCTTCGGAGATATTAATTAAAGAACTAGGAATTACTGGAGCATTCTCAAGGGATTTTGTTGAAAATGTTGAGTCAAATATTGACAATAAAGACAAATTAGTTGACTTAGTAACAAATTCTTTTTATGACACATATGAGTATCTCGTAATTAATAATAAAGAAGATTTATCATTATTAGTACTTGCAGGTACCTGGATAGAAGGAATGTATATTTCTTGTAACATAACAGAAACTGTTTATAATAATCCTGAATTGGTTAAAGTTATTTTACATCAAAAAGGATCCTTAGATAAATTAATCGAATTACTTGTGCCACATAACGAGCACGAAACAATTCAAGCTATCTTAACAGATTTACAACCAATCAAATTGGTTTACGATAGCATTGATGAAACAGGAATTACTGAGAGCCAATTAAAGCAAATTATTGAGCAAGCTAGTGCTCTTAGAACTAAAGTGGTTTCTTAAGAAATATCGAAAGAAATTTAAGGCTCATGTGATAATTTCGCATGAGCCTTTTTTATTCTATGATTTATTTCTTAAATTTTGTACCAAATAATTTTCAATGAGCGAATCTATATTAAATGCACTAATTCATTTATTTGCTATAGTTGCAAACGTAAATCATGAAGGTGTTACTGCAAAAGGTAGAAAAATTGTTGAAGCATATCTTTTACGTTATTTAAACAGCGAGTTTATAAACGAATATCTAAGATTGTTCGACAATTATCACGAGTTTTATCAAAAAGAGCTTGATTCAGAAGACATTAAAGATCTTAAAGACAGTGCGTCTATAATCTCATTTCAAATATCGAATGTTTGCAATCAGATAAAAAAAGGATTATTACGATACGAAAGAGTAATTGTGTTTTTGCAATTACTAGAGTTTGTATATGAAGATCATGTAGTTACCGAACATGAGTTTGAATTTATTAAAACTGTAGCAAAATCTTTTAGTCTCTCAGAAAACGAATTTAATAACTTCCGTTCTTTTATTTTTGAAGGTGATCCTGAAAAACTAGAAAACGATAAAGTTCTTGTAATTGATAACGAGGTTAAAGAATGGTCAGATAATCTTGCTTGGATAATGAAGAAGAAAGGCTCTCAACAAGAGCCTTACAAACACATGTTCAGGCAAAATTTATATGGTAAAATAGTTGTATTTTATATTCAATCTATTCAATCTTTTATATTCCGATACTTTGGTGAATTAAATCTCTTTGTTGAAGGGCAGAAATTAGAATATGGCCGACCTTATATTTTAAATAAAGGTGCTATAATTAAAGGCCCCAATATTGATTCAATTTATTATTATGATATTTCTTCGAAATTTATTCAATCAGCAAAAGAAGATCTGATTGTATTCTCAGGTACTGATGTTGAGTTTAAATTCAAGAATAGCGATAATGGAATCCAAAAATTTAATTTTTCAGAACCTTCAGGACAAATGATTGCTATAATGGGTGGTAGTGGTGTTGGTAAATCTACACTTTTAAATCTGTTAAGTGGAAAGTTAAAACCTTCAAAGGGGAAGATTAAAATTAATGATTATCCAATACATTCCAGAAGCCATTTATTAACAGGATTAATTGGTTATGTGCCGCAAGATGATTTATTGTTCGAAGAGCTTACAGTATATCAGAACTTATATTACAATGCAAAATTATGCTTCAGTGAATTTACTGAACAGAAATTAGTAGAGAAGGTTAATTCGGTGCTTATAGATTTAGATTTGTATGAAGCTCGAGATTTACAAGTTGGGAATCCATTAAATAAATTTATAAGTGGGGGCCAAAGAAAAAGACTAAATATCGGATTAGAGTTAATGCGTGAACCTACCCTTTTATTTGTTGATGAACCTACTTCAGGATTGTCATCAATGGATTCCGAAAAAGTGATGAGTTTACTTAAACGGCAAGCTCAGAAAGGTAAATTGGTTATTGCAAACATACATCAACCATCATCTGATGTATATAAATTATTTGATAAACTATGGTTGCTCGATAAAGGAGGATATCCGATATTCCAAGGCAACCCAACGGATGCAGTTGTATATTTTAAAACAATCTCATCATTAGTGAATGCGGCAGAAAGTGAATGTTCTTGTTGTGGGACAATAACTCCAGACCAGATATTGAGAATTGTCGAAGAAAAAGAAATAAACGAATACGGAAAAGAAACTCAGGTAAGAAAAACTTCTCCAGAAACATGGTATTACAGATATCTTGAAAATATTGAGAATAAAATTGAGGTAAAACAAGTGAAGGAACCTTTGCCCGTTTCTGATTTTAAAATCCCTAATTTTATTAGGCAGTTTAAAGTGTTTTCAATGCGTAATATGCTTTCAAAATTAACTAATAAGCAATATTTGCTTATTAACTTGCTGGAGGCGCCATTGTTAGCTCTTATTTTAGGATATTTCACAAAATATTTTACATCAAGTGGATATGTTTTTGGTGAGAATAAAAATCTTCCAGTATTTCTATTCATGTCGGTAGTTGTGGCTATTTTCTTAGGATTAACCGTTAGTGCCGAAGAAATAATTAAAGACCGAAAAATATTGGAGAGAGAAATGTTTCTCAGACTCAGCTGGTTCAGTTTTGTAAACTCAAAAATATTAACCCTATTCGCAATATCAGCAGTTCAAACCTTTTTATTCACAATAATTGGAAATTCAATTCTGGAAATTCACGGAATGTTAATTCCGTTTTGGCTAATATTATTTTCAGCTGCTTGTATGGGAAATGTTATAGGCTTAAATATATCATCAGGTCTCGATTCGGTAATTGCAATCTACATACTTATTCCTATAATTCTAGTTCCTCAATTATTATTGGGTGGTGCTATGATTCATTTCGATGATCTGCATCCTGGAATTTCAAATAAAAAATATGTTCCTTTAATCGGGAATTTAATGACAACAAGATGGGCGTATGAAGCTATGGTTGTTGAGCAATTTAAAAAGAATGATTTTGAGATGATCTTTTACGAAGATGAGAAGATTATAAGTAATGCTGATTATAAAACAGCTTTTCTAATTCCACAATTACAAAACAGATTAAATCTGTGTATGCGAAGAAAAGATAGTGGAATGGATTCCTTGGCTTTAGTTCGAGATTTGAAAATAATAAGTAATGAGCTAGAAATAATTCCAAGAACAGATAATGAACAGCCGTTTCAGTATATACATTTATTGAATTCTGAGGATTTCATTGAAAGTGTTAGTGAACAAGCATATCAGTATCTGGGAAAATTAGAGATTAGTTTATCTGAAGAAGAAAAAAAGGCTAATGAACGTCGTGACGAGAAATATCTGGAGATGATTAATGAATTAGGTGATGAGGGATTTGTAGAATTTAAGCAAAAGTACTATAATAAGAGTTTAGCTGATATTGTTTTAAACAGAAATGAAATAAATAAAGTTTATACAACGGATAAGAGTTTAATTCAGAAAAAAGATCCAATATTTATGGAGCCTACATCCAATTTTGGAAGAGCTCATTTTTATTCTCCTAGGAAAATCTTTAATAAAGTAAAAATTGACACTCTTTGGTATAATTTTATTGTATTATGGTTTTTATCAGGATTGTTATACTTAGCACTTGTTTTCGATTTATTACGAAAAGGTTTAAAGTACTTACAGTCTTTAAATATTACGAAAGATTTTATAAAGAAAAAGATCTTAAAGCGCACATAAGCAACAAGATAGGTGATGTATTTTTAAAGGTAACAAAAATACATATTTTACGTATTAAATTAATATATCAGCAGATAATTAAAATAAAGAATGAGCCTTACAATAGAACAATCTTTTGATACACCGCATATTCATCTCGAAAAAGGATTAATAAAAATAGAGGGAAGGTTAATGCCTGAGAATATTTTAATTTTCTTTAAGCCTGTCGATAAATGGATAGATAAATATTTAAAGAAACCAGTTGATATTACAAAGATTGATCTTCATCTTTCATATTTAAATAGCTGTTCCTCAAAGCATATTTGTGATATGCTCAAGAAATTTAACGAAAAATTTCTTGAAGGTTTTGAAATGAAAGTTTTCTGGACGTATGAAGACAATGATGATTCTGCTTTGGAAACAGGAAAAGATTTGGAGTCCCTAGTAGAAATTCCCTTTGAATATATTAAGACAGAATCCCAGATAAAAGAAAGAAAAAGACTTAAAGTCAAAAATAAATTGACAGGAAAAACGGGTGAAATTTCACACCGTTATTGGGAAACTATAAAAAGGAATGGTCACGAAAGAGATTTTGAACTTTTAGAAAATTCTTAAAATTTTATTGTCCGTTATAACTCCGTATTATTCCTCGTTCTGAATTCTTTATAAAATCAAGAATATATTCTTTTTCTGATGAATCAGGAATATTTGTTTCAATATTTTTTATTCCTTGTGCAACATTTTGCTCTTTAACAAAAATCTCACGATATATATCCTGAATCTGGCTTATTATTTCGTTTGAAAAACCTCTTCTGCGAAGGCCAATTGAGTTAACCCCAGCGTACGATAAAGGTTCTCTTGCAACTGTTGTGTATGGAGGAACATCTTTTCTTACAAGCGATCCGCCTGAAACCATAACATGACCGCCAATATGAACAAACTGGTGAATTTGAACGTCCCCACTAATAATAGCAAAGTCATCAATTGTAATTTCGCCAGCAACATTAGTGCTATTAGAAATAATAATATTATTTCCTAGAATACTATCGTGTCCAATGTGTACGTATGCCATTAAAAGACAATTACTTCCAACTACAGTTTTCCCTTTTGAAGCAGTTCCGCGGTTAACAGTAACGCATTCTCTTAATGTAGTATTATCACCAATTTCAGCAGTAGTTTCTTCACCTGCAAATTTTAGATCCTGAGGTATTGCAGATACAACAGCGCCAGGGAATATTTTACAATTCTTTCCGATTCTTGCACCTTCCATAATACTTGCATTTGGCCCGATCCAAGTATCATCACCAATTACAACATTCTTATCAATCCAGGCAAAAGCCTCAATTTTTACATTTTTTCCGATTTTTGCTTCCGGATGTATATATGCTAATTCCCGATTCATAATATTTATTTATCTGTTATTTTTGAAACTTGTGCCATTAACTCACCTTCCATTGCAAGCTCTTCTCCAACAAATGCTTGTCCGAACATATTAACCAAACCTCTTCTTATTGGAGCAAGTAACTCTAATCTGAAAACAATTGTATCTCCTGGAATTACTTTTCTTTTGAATTTAACTTTATCAATTTTTAAAAATAAAGTTTGATAATTTTCAGGATCCTCAACTTTACTTAAAGCTAAAATTCCACCAATTTGTGCCATTGCCTCTACCTGTAATACGCCAGGCATTATTGGTTCGTTTGGAAAATGACCCATAAAGAAATTTTCATTCATGGTAACATTCTTTATTCCAATAACAGCCTTATCATCCATTTCAGTAATCTTGTCAATTAATAGGAATGGATATCTGTGGGGTAATAAACCTTTAATCTGATTTATGTCGTATAATGGTTTTTTTGTAGGATCATATTTAGGAATAGCAATTCTTGATTGTTCCTTTTTTATATTTTCTTTAATAATTTTTGCAAGTTGGGTATTTGCATAATGTCCCGGTCGTGAAGCAACAATTTTTCCTTTTATAGGTTGGCCTATTAAAGCCAAATCACCCATAATGTCTAATAACTTGTGTCGCGCAGGTTCGTTGCTAAAACGTAAATCAACGTTATTTAAGATTCCTTCTTTAACTTTTACATGAGGCTTATTAAAAAGATCAGCCATGCGGTCAAGTTCATCTTGTGAAACTTCATTTTCCAAAATAACAATTGCATTCTGTAAGTCACCACCTTTTATTAGATTGTGTTTTAATAGAAGTTCAAGTTCGTGAAAAAACACAAATGTTCTTGAAGGAGCAATTTCTTTTTCAAAATCATGTGTAGGATGATATGATGCATATTGATTTCCAAGTACTTTTGAATTGTAATCAACCATTACATCAACTGAAAAATGATCGTCTGGATATGCTACTATCTCAATATTATTTTCTTCGTCGCGAAAAACAGTTCGTTCCTTAATTACATAATAGTTTTTTTCTGCTTCTTGCTCAACAAATCCTACTTTATTTAATGCTTCAACATATTTAATTGAACTTCCATCAAGTATCGGAGCTTCTGGTCCGGTAAATTCCATTAAAATATTGTCCAGTTCTAAACCGACTAAAGATGCTAAAACGTGTTCAATTGTATGTATCTGAACTCCATTTTGCTCAAGAGTTGTACCTCTTGAAGTTTCAACAACATTATCAGCTATTGGCTTAATAAGCGGATTACCTTCAAGGTCGGTACGCTTAAACATGTATCCATGATTAACTGGTGCAGGGTGAAATGTTATTTGAACTTCATATCCAGTATGTAATCCTTTCCCGGTTAATGAAACAGATTCTTTTATTGTTTTTTGCATTTGCGACATATCAATATTATTTAATTCGGTATCAATGATAAAAAAAATCGCCGCAAGTTACAAAAAAAGGGGTGAATTACATCAAAAGAAATTCGAATATAATAAAAACCATAGGCGAAAATAAGTGTCTATTCCCCTTTTAGCTTGTTTAATTCGTATTCCAATTCTTTGACTCTCTTATATAAATCAGGTAATTGTTTGTAAACAATAAACGATCTTTGGAAATCTCTTATGTTAAATGCAGGAGTTCCCATAACAATACTTCCGGGTTCTTTTATTGAATTTGGGATACCTGCCTGAGGTGTAATTTTTACTCCATCGGCAATTTGAATATGTGGTGCAATACCAGACTGACCTCCAAACTGACAGTTCTTACCTACTTTTGTAGATCCTGCTATTCCGCTTTGCGCCGCAATTACAGTGTTCTCTCCAATCTCAACATTATGTCCAATCTGATTCAGATTATCAAGCTTAGCGCCTTTTCTAATGTATGTTGAACCCATTGTTGCTCTGTCTATAGTTGTATTTGATCCAACTTCAACATTATCTTCAATAATGACATTTCCAAGTTGTGGTATTTTTCGGTAAACATTGTTTTCATCAGGAGCAAATCCAAATCCATCTGAACCAATAACTGCGCCAGCATGAATAATACAATTCTCACCAATAACACACTCATGATAAACTTTTACGCCAGAGTTTAGTGTTGTATTTTTCATAACAGTAACATTATCATCAATAAAAACATGGGGAAATAATTTTGCATTATCTTCAAGAACAGCATTTTCACCGATGTAAACAAAAGGGGCAATGTAAACACCATCACCAATTTTTGCTGACTTTTCAATAAAGGCAAGTGAGCTTATTCCTTGTTTTACAGGTTTTGCTTGTTCAGCTAATTCAAGAAGCTTTGCAAAACTTTCGTATGCATTGTCTACTTTTATTAAAGTTGCAGAAATATTGTTTTCTGGCTCAAAATCCTTGTTTACAAGAACAATTGATGCTTCTGTGGTATATATATATTTAGTGTATTTAGGATTTGCCAAGAATGCAAGTGTCCCATTTTTTGCTTCTTCAATTTTAGCAACATTATTTACTTTTACTTCTGGGTTTCCAACAACTTCACCAGTTAAAAATTCGGCAATTGCTTTAGCTGTAAATTCCATGTTTATGCGGTGTTTAAGATTTGTATGCAAAAATAAGATTTAATAATCAGTTTTAAATAATTTCTTTAGGATAACATAAAAAATATTTTCTAACCGTTTTTGATAACATCGCTGTATTTAAGATATCAGATGCATCTCCAACATCTTTTAATGAACCATCTTTATACAGAATGCGAATTTTATCGTCGAAAGCACTATATGCATTTTTACTAATATGATCAGTAAACACATAATATTGTACCTCTGATTTATTTAGATTTAACAATTTTGATGCCTTTTCGGAAAGTTCAGAAATCTTTTTTTGATCAAAAGGTTCATCCTGAATCTCAATTTTGAATAATTGTCTGTTTATTAGCTTATTGGATAATTCTGATAAAACTTTGTCGTTACTTTTAGCCCAGTTTTTTATTAGAACCAATATATCAGTATCATCAATTGCAGAAAAATTATTGAGTATTGTTATTAAATCTGAATTGCCAATTTGTGGATTGGTAAAAAAATATTTTAATTCTTTAGTTAAATAAACTTCTTTGTTCTCTGAGATTAAAAATTTAACACGTTTAAAAATCTTTAACAATAACATTTCGGCAGAAACAACTGTCTTATGCAAATACACTTGCCAATACATTAGCCATCGTGCAATAAGAAATTTCTCAACCGAATAAATGCCTTTTGCTTCAATAACTAACTCGTCATTAACAACTGCAAGCATTTTAATTATTCTGTCTGAACCAATTACACCTTCAGAAACACCAGTATAAAAACTATCTCGTCTTAAGTAATCAAGTCTGTCAACATCTAGTTGGCTCGAAACCAGTTGATGCAAGAATTTCTTTTGATATTGATTTTGAAAAATTTTTATCGCTAGATTTAATTTTCCATTGTATTCGTTGTTAAGGGCATTCATATATTGTAAAGAAAGCTCTTCATGGCTGTATTTTTCAACAATAATATGCTCAAGTGTATGTGAATATGGTCCGTGACCAATATCGTGAAGTAAAATTGCCAAAGAAACAGCTTCTTCTTCTTCATAGGTAATTGATGTGCCTTTTGATCTTAAAACCGTTATTGCTGAGCTAATAAGATGAACTGCGCCGAGAGTGTGTTGAAATCGTGTATGTACAGCACCTGGATACACATAATCCGTTAGTCCAAGTTGCTTAATTCTTCTTAATCTTTGGAAATATTTATGTTCTATTATATCATAAATTATTTCTGATGGCATATTAATTAATCCGTAAACAGGATCGTTTACGATCTTTCTTTTATTTAATTGAGTTTTTTTCACAGAGATTGAGGTTTGTACAAACAAAAATACAAGAAATAAAGGAAATAATATGAATTTGGTTAGTTCACAGGCTTATAAAATTCCTTAAATGATGTTAAAATTAGAAAAACCCCTAATTTTCAGGCAAATAATTTTGTGTTTTCATGTATAATTTATACTTTTGCGCCTGAAACGTGAGTGAATGAGTTAAGGGGACATAGTCCCCTTTATTATTACCTTATACGGAAGATGATAGATAAAAAAGACATAGAAGATATTATTGAAAGTTTTATAGAAGAGAAAAATGCTTTTATAGTTGAAATAAAAGTTAGTTCTTCAAATAAGATTAATGTAGAGATTGATAGTAAGGATGGATTCTCAATAAACAACTGTGTAGAAGCTAGTAGGCTTATTGAAAGTAAGCTTGACAGAGATGAGGAAGATTTTGAGTTGGAAGTTGCTTCTGCTGGATTATCAGAACCATTTAAAGTTATTCAACAATATCAAAAAAATCTTGGAGAAGAAGTTGAAACTTTAACAAGCGAGGGTATTAAAATAAAAGGGATTCTTTCAAAAGTTACAGATAGTGGTTTTGAAATAGAAGAATCAAAAATGGTTAAAGTAGAAGGGAAAAAGAAAAAGCAAAATGTAATTGAAAAACATTCTTTTCTATTTGATCAGGTAAAGTCAACAAAGATTATTATAAAATTTAAGTAAAAGAAAAATATATAAAACAAGATGGAAAATTTGAATTTGATCGACACGTTTTCTGAATTTAAAGAGCTGAAGAATATTGATCGTGCTACAATGATGACTGTTCTTGAGGATGTTTTCCGTAATTTATTATTGAAAAAATTCGGAACTGATGAGAACTTCGATGTAATTATAAATATTGACAAAGGTGACTTTGAAATCTGGAGAAATCGTGAGGTTGTTAAGGATAAAGAAATTGAAGATGCAAATCTTCAAATAACTTTAACTGAGGCAAAGAAAATAGATGAAGATTATGAAGTTGGTGAAGAAGTAACAGACGAAGTTAAGCTTCTTGATTTTGGAAGAAGAGCAATTCTTGCACTTCGCCAAAACCTTACAAATCGTATTCTCGATCTTGAGAAAAACAATATTTACGAGAAATATAAAGATAAGATTGGAGATATTGTTACAGGTGAAGTTTATCAAGTTTGGAAGAAAGAGATATTAACTCTTGACGATGAAGGAAACGAATTAATTCTACCAAAAACAGAACAAATTCCTTCAGATTATTTCAGAAAAGGTGATACTATTAGAGCGGTTGTAGTTCGTGTTGAGATGAAAAATAACAATCCATTAATTGTTTTATCAAGAACATCACCGGTATTCCTTGAAAGATTATTTGAACTTGAAGTACCTGAAATTTTTGATGGTTTAATTACTATTAAGAAAATTGTAAGAGTTCCTGGAGAGAGAGCAAAAGTAGCTGTTGAATCTTATGATGAAAGAATAGATCCAGTTGGAGCTTGTGTTGGTATGAAAGGATCAAGAATTCATGGTATAGTTAGAGAGCTTAAGAATGAAAATATTGATGTGATTAATTTCACGAACAATACACAACTATTTATACAAAGAGCTTTAAGTCCTGCTAAAATTGTATCTATCAAATTAAACGAAGATGGAAAACGAGCCGACGTATACTTATTACCTGAAGAAGTTTCTTTGGCGATTGGTAAAGGAGGATTAAATATAAAATTAGCAGGTCAGTTGACAGGTTATGAAATTGATGTTTATCGCGAAACTGAAGGGGAAGATGATGAAGATGTAAGCATTGATGAATTTGCAGATGAAATTGAAAGTTGGATACTTGATGAGCTAAAAGCTGTTGGTTGTGATACAGCTAAGAGTGTTCTTGAACTTACAAGAGAAGATCTAATTAAAAGAACTGATCTTGAAGAAGAAACAGTTGATGATGTATTAAGAATTATAAATTCTGAATTTGAATAAAAAGCTATTCTTTTAAATAATATATATTTGGTTTTTTGGTATTAAAATTGGCTTAGTTACATAATATGGGAACAGAAAAAGCAACAAGACTTAGTAAAGCAGCAAGAGAATTTAATGTTGGAATTTCAACTATTGTTGAATTCCTACATAAAAAAGGATTCAACATTGATTCAAATCCGAACACAAAAGTAGCACCTGAGCTATATAATTTATTGGTTCAGGAATATAGTTCCGATTTGAATGTGAAAAAGGAATCGGAAAAACTACATTTGAATCAGTTACATTCAAGAAATGAAACTGTTTCGATAAATGATATTCCGGAGACTGAAGAAGAGGAAGAGGGCATTGAAGCAGAAGAACAAGTAGAACCAGAAGAAGAAATAATTATTAAGGATGTTAGTTCATCTGGAATAACTAAAGCTTCTGAAGAACCTACTGAAGAACCTACTGAAGAAGTTGCTGAAGAGATAGTAGAAGAGCCTGTAGAAGAAGTTGTGGAGGCAAAAGAAGAGCCTAAACCTATCGTGAAAGAGGAAAAAACAGACGAGGAGAAACCAGATCAACCTGTAAAGGTTGTTGGTAAAATCGATCTTGACTCATTAAATCAAAAAACAAGGCCAGAAAAAAAGACCAAAAAACAAAGAGAAGAAGAACAGAAGCTTGCTGAAGAAACCAAAAAACCAAAAGCCAAAAAAGAAGAACCAAAGAAAGAGGAAGCAAAACCTGTTGAAAAGAAAGAAGTAAAAGAAGAGCCGGTTGAGCAACCTAAAGTTGAAGAAGAGATTAAAGATAAGCAACCAGAATTATATAAATCTGAAATAAAGAAATTATCGGGACCAACAGTTATTGGTAAAATTGATTTGCCAGCTCCAAAGGAGAAAAAGAAAGAACCTGTTGCATCATCTGATGATCAGAAGAATAAAAAGAAAAAGCGTAAGAGAATACATAAAGATAAGGGTAAGGTTGACGTAACTAAGAAAGAAGGACAAGCAGGTAAGCCAGCTGTAAAAAAAGCAGGGGATCAATTCCAAGGGAAAAAGAGAAAGAAAAAACAATTACGTCCTGAGGTAAGTGAAGAAGATGTACAAAAGCAAATTAAAGATACTCTTGCACGTTTAACAACAAAAGGTAAATCAAAAGCTTCAAAACACAGAAGAGACAAGAGAGAGGCTGTTAGTCAGAAGCAAATAGAAGAACAGGAAAAGATTGAAATTGACAAGCAAACTTTAAAAGTAACAGAGTTTGTATCTGTTAATGAGTTAGCAAACATGATGGAAGTTCCTGCTACGGATGTAATTTCAGTATGTATGAACCTTGGTTTGTTAGTGTCAATAAATCAGAGACTTGACGCTGAAACTATGGCTCTTGTAGCTGACGAATTTAACTTTAAAGTTGAGTTTATTAGTGTTGAGGTACAAGAAGCAATTAAGGAAGTTGAAGATACAGAAGATCAATTATTACCAAGATCACCAATTGTTACTGTAATGGGACATGTTGACCATGGTAAAACATCATTGCTTGATTATATAAGAAAAGCAAATGTAATTGCAGGTGAGGCAGGAGGAATTACGCAGCATATTGGTGCTTACAGTGTAGAAATTGAAGACGGTAAAACAATCACTTTCCTTGATACACCAGGTCACGAAGCTTTTACAGCTATGCGTGCTAGAGGTGCTCAGGTTACAGATATAGCAATTATTGTTGTGTCGGCAGATGATAATGTTATGCCACAAACTGTAGAAGCAATTAACCATGCGAGTGCAGCTGGAGTTCCAATTATATTCGCAATAAATAAAATTGATAAGGCAGGAGCAAATCCTGAAAAGATAAAAGAAGAATTATCTCAAATGAATTATCTAGTTGAAGATTGGGGAGGAAAATACCAATCACAAGATATTTCGGCTAAACAAGGTAAAAATATTGATTTATTACTTGAAAAAGTATTGCTTGAATCAGAATTACTTGAATTAAAAGCAAATCCAGATAAGAAAGCAAACGGAACAGTAATTGAATCAGAGTTAGATAAAGGAAGAGGTTATATTTCAACTATTTTGGTAGAATCAGGAACCTTACGTATTGGAGATGTTGTTCTTGCAGGAAGCTATTTCGGTCATGCAAAAGCAATGTATAATGAACGTGGAAAGCGAATTGAAGTAGCTGGCCCAGCAACACCTGTTCAAATATTAGGTTTAAATGGTGCTCCACAAGCAGGTGATAAGTTTAATATCATGGAGAGTGACAAAGAAGCACGTGAAATTGCAAATAAACGTGAACAGTTACAAAGAGAACAAAGTATGCGTACCCAAAAGCATATTACTCTTGATGAGATTGGAAGACGTATTGCAATTGGTAATTTCCAGGAAGTAAACATTGTTGTTAAAGGTGATGTGGATGGATCTATTGAAGCACTATCTGATTCGTTAATTAAGCTTGGTACTGATGAAATACAAGTAAATATTATTCATAAAGGTGTTGGTCAGATATCAGAATCGGATGTTCTGTTAGCTGCAGCGTCAAATGCTATTATTATCGGTTTCCAAGTTAGACCTTCGTTGAATGCTCGTAAACTTGCAGAGAAAGAAGAAATAGATATTAGATTATATTCTATTATTTACGATGCAATTAATGAAGTTAAAGATGCAATGGAAGGAATGTTATCTCCTGAGATTAAAGAAGAAATTGTTTCAACGGTAGAAGTAAGAGAAATTTTCAAAGTTAAAAAGGTTGGTACAATTGCAGGTTGTATGGTTAAAGAAGGAAAGATTAACAGAAATACTAAGATTCGTGTTATTCGCGATGGTATTGTAATCTATACTGGATTATTGGGATCATTGAAGAGATTTAAAGACGATGTTAAAGAGGTTGTTTCTGGATACGAATGTGGCTTGAATATTGATGGTTTTAATAATATAACTGAAGGTGATATTATAGAAGGCTATAAAGAAGTTGAGGAAAAAAGAACATTATAGAAATTAGACTTAAATATATGTTAAACGCCATCTTAAAAATTAAGATGGCGTTTTTTATGCAACAAAAATTATTCTTACTCGTCTTTTTATTGATTGGGATAAATCAACTTAAAACATATTTTAATCAATTTAATACAGAAATTCGCTTTCTGATTAAATTTTATTGATGTTGTAACAATCTTTGAATACATTTGATATCTAATTACTCAAACACTTCAAGTTATGTTTAAAAATTATCTGATTATTTCACTTCGATATTTGTGGAAGAATTTTCTATTTGTTGGAATGAATATCTTAGGCCTGTCCGTAGCTCTGGCACTTTGTTTAACAGCCTTTTTAAATAATAAATATGATGCCGACTGGAATAAAACACACGCAAATTATGAAAATATTTATAAAATAAATATTACTCGCGAAATTCAAGAACGTCAACAAGAATACGGAATTACTCCATTTGCCTTGGCTCCTTTAATGAAACAAGATGTTTCTGGTGTAAAAAAAATAAGTAGATATGCAACTTCGTACTCACCCGTTAAATACGAGGAAAAAATCTTTAACAAAAGAATAGGATACGCTGATCCTGAATATTCCGACATCTTTACAATTGATCTTGTAAAAGGAAACAAAGATGCACTTCAGGAAAAGGGAAATGTATTGGTAAGTGAAAGAATAGCTGAGATCTATTATGGCGAAGAAGATCCAATTGGAAAAGTCATTTCAATTTTGAATGATAAAGACGAAGAAACGTCATTTATTATTGCTGGAGTATATAAGAATATTGGACTAAACAGTAGTTTTCGACATGAGATTCTTACTCAAATTGATAACTATATTGACATGTGGGAAATAGATGAACAGAAATGGGATAGTTGGATTGCAGCTACTTTCTTACTTGTTGAAAATGAAGAAAATTTACCTCAGATAAATGAAAGCTTAAAAAAATATATTCCTGTTCAAAATGCCGCCCGTGAAGAATGGAAAATTACCAGTTTTTTTACTAAAACACTTAAGGATGTTGCTGAAGATAGAGAAGTTTGGGCGAGCTGGCTTTGGGAAAGTTTTCATCCCGCAGCGGTTGCAGCGCCACCAATTATGGCAATTTTTATTTTACTTATAGCAGCATTTAATTTTATGAATTCAACTATTTCTTTTGCAGGTAAAAGATTAAAAGAGATTGGTTTAAGAAAAGTATTTGGAGGATTACGTCGACATATTATTGTTCAGTTCTTAAGCGAAAACCTCATAATTAGCCTTATAGCAATGATAATAGGAATTTTTATTGCAGGCTATCTTGTCCCTGAATATTCAAGTATGTGGGAGTATATGGAGTTAAAGCTAAATTTTTTAGAGAATCCATCTCTAATAGTATTTATTTTAGTAATGTGGATCGTTACTTCATTGCTGGCAGGTGCTTTTCCTGCTTTCTACATTAGTAAATTTAATCCTGTTAAAATTTTTAGAGATAAATTAAAGTTGAGCGGTAGAAATCGTTTTTCCAGATTTCTTTTAGGATTTCAGTTTTTTACTTCAGTTATGACTCTTGTTTCTGGTGTTATGTTTGCTCAAAATGCATTTTTCCAAGACAACCTCGATTTAGGTTACAATAAAGAGAATGTTATAGTATTAGGAATGCATAATATTGAGGATTACAAACCATTTGAGCAAGTTGTTAAGGATAATCCAAAAGTTGAGATGTATGCTGGTACAGCTTATCATATTGGTTATGGAAATTACAATAGATCAATAAAATACCTTGAACAGCAAGTTGAAACGGGTGTAATGCATATTGGTCATGATTACCTTGATGTAATGGGAGTAAAGATTACTTCAGGTCGCGGATTTAATCTACAAAATCAAGGTAGTGATGTTGAAGATAATAATATTATAGTAAATGAGAAATTTGTTTCCGATTTTGGTTTAAAGGATGCAATTGGTAAAACAGTATATGTAAACGATACTTTGCCATTACATATAATAGGTGTTTCCAATGATGTTTATCTTTATGGAGCGTGGGCTTCTATTGAACCATTATTATATAGATTGTCACCAGAAGAGGAATACAGAACAATTGTTATTCGAACCTCAAAGGAAAACCTAAGCGAAGTGAATGAAAGTTTAAAAAGCGAATGGTCTGAATTAGTTCCCAATTATCCTTATGAAGGCAGATTTCAGGAAGAATTACTCGAAGAAGCAAAACAGATAAATAAGAATATAAAAATTATGTTTGTTTTTCTCGCAATATGTGCTTTGTTTCTTTCAGCTATAGGATTATATACTTTGGTAAGCTTAAGTGTAGTAAACAGAACAAAGGAAATAGGTATACGAAAAGTAATGGGTGCTTCTATATCTAGAATCATGGTAATTATTACAAAACCTTTTTCTATTTTAATAATTATTGCTACGGTTTTAGGATGTGTTGGAGGATACTACTTATCAGAAATGTTAATGGATAGTATTTGGGATAAATATATGAGTCCAAATGCTGTAAGCTTTATTATACCAGTTGCACTTATTCTTTCCATTTCTGTAGCTACAATAATTTGGAGAGTCTTTAGGGCTGCAATGCAGAATCCAGCTAATTCATTACGATACGAATAATAAAAAAGGAGCAGATTTCTGCTCCTTTTTACATTTATAAATAGATTCTTTAATTGCTTCTTTTTACATAAGCATTTTTGTATCCTAGCTCAGCCATCTTAGACAATTCACTTTTAGCTTCAGTAAAACTATTATAATCACCAACGGTGTATCGATAATAATCGTCGGCACCTTTTGTAACTACTACATCAGAAAGGTTTTTAAAATAATCTGACTCTACCGGAATAATTAAAGCCATAATCTGAATTGTATATTTAGGAGTTACATTGTTAACTCTTATATATGCATCTTTATAACCTGCTTTATTAAGAGTTTCTCTTATTTGTTGTGCTTCGGAATAAGATTTCGTATTTCCAACAGTATATCTATAATATCCATCATCATATTTCTTTTGCTGAACATCATCAACATTCTTAAAAAAGCTTATATCAACAGGAGTTTTTAATGCCATTAATTGAACAGAATAGGTTTTCTCTCCAGAAGTAACTTTAGTTGGAACGTATTTAACAACTTCTTTTTCTGGAACTTTTTCTATAGGTTTAGGTTTTTCAACTATTTTCTCTTCAACTACCTTTTCTTCAATAACGGGTTCTTCTTTTACAATTGGTTTTTCTTCCACAATTGGTTCAATAACAGGTTCTTTTATTGGTTCCTTCACTACCACAACAGGGACTTCGACTTCTTCTTCAACAACTTCAGCAACAAGCTCTTCTTCTTGAGCTATAGGTTTTAGTGCAATATCAACTAAGAATTCAAGTTCTGAAAAATCTTCAGGTACAACAATTTCCTTTGTAAATGCTTCGAAGTTTTCATTATTTACAGCAATAGTATATTCGCCTGGTGTTATTTCACGATTAAATGTTCCATTATTAGAGTTAATTGTTTCAATCAAATTGCTGGTTTTTTTATCAATAATTGAAATTTCAATATTTCCTTCACTAATACTTTCATTATTATCAGCATTTTTAAGAACTCCGGCAATTTTCATAGGAGGTAAAACCGATATATAATAAATATCTTTTTTCCCTTTCGAGTTACTATCATATCTTGAAGTATATCCTGATGTTAACGAATTATCTGGTACAAAGAATAAATCATCGCCAGGGGTATTTGCAGGATAACCAAGATTAACTGCCATAGATTTACTTTGTAAATCAACATAAAAAATGTCGAATCCACCAATGCTGCTATGTCCTTTCGAACTAAAAAATAAATACTTATCATCCATAGTTACAAATGGAGTTTCTTCATCAAATGGAGTATTAATTTCAGGTCCTAAGTTTACAGCTTCACCCCAGCCTCCTTTGGAATCGCGTGTAGCTTTGTAAATATCCAATCCACCTTGTCCTCCTTCTCTGTCACTGGTAAAATAAATTGTGTTTTTATCTTTTGAAACACAGGCGTGAGTTTCGTTACTCTTTTTACCATTGATTGTTTTTCCAAGCTTTTCTGCTTCTGTCCAGGTTTTACCTTCTTTATGTGATACAAAAAGTTCGTTTCGTTCATAATCATCGGTAGTAAGATATAATTCCTCACCATCAAACGACAAACTACTTGATTTTAAATAAAATTTCCCACTGATTTTTTCACTGATTTTTTTGGGATTCATCCATACGCCATTTTCTTTTCTCACAAGATAGTTATCTATATAGTTTCGGGTGTATGAAGTAAAAATTAATGTGTTTCCATCGCCGGAAAAAACAGCTCCGAAGTTTGAGTATTGATTGTTTATAGGTTCTCCAAGATTTTTTATTGAAACTCGCTCAGGCCTTTTAAATGCTTCTAGTGCATTTTCGCAAGTTTTAAGTCGTTGTTCTACAGCTGAATAATTTTCGTTGGTGGGCGTAATCATATTTTTATATTTGCTATACGCCTCTTTTGCTTTATCTATATTGTTTTGTATTTGATATGCTTCACCCAAGTATAACAAAACATCGGATGGTGCTCTTGTTTCACGCAGTGATTTAGCATTAAAGTCGAGCCCAATATCTGTTGATGCTTCTTCAAGTATCTCAATTGCTCTGTTTTTTAAATTATCTGTTTTTAAGTATAACAGGCCAATTTTATATTTAACGAACGAATATTTTGGCACCTCTTTAAGCATTTTCCGATAAACATCAATAGCCTTTTCATATTCGTTTTCTTCAACTAAATATTGTGCTTCACTATCAAGGTAGTAAATTTCGTTCCAGTCTTGTGCAAATAAACCACTGCTGAACAAAATTATTAAAAGTAAAAATGAGAGGTTCTTATACATTAGGGTATGTTTAGATTTAGGTCAATAACTATAACGTTTTTGACGTTATTAAGTTAGTATCTTTTGATGAAATAATCAAATTTATAAAGAATCGGTTAAAATTCTTATACTAAAACCCAAACAATTACTACTTAAACAATACCTTTAATTACATGATAAGAGCTCTAAAAATTTCTTTTTTTGCTAAAAATACCCTATTTTGTATACTTGTAAAATCACTTAAAGTTATAATCATATGAAAATATTAAAAACAGTATTAGTACTTTGTTTAATTTTATTTACAACATCAATATTTGGACAAGAATTGCCAGAATCTTTTCAGACTATGTTGAATGAAATCAAAACAAATTTTGAGACTATAAATAGTGGAAACTCAATTAAAGAAGGCAAAAATAGTATTAGTATTATTAATGAGAATAGGATTGCACTTCGTACTACACATAAGAAAAAGGTAAAGAACCTAACTTTTATTACTAAGAAAAATGACGAGAATGAGTTGGTATGGATAGCAGCAAATCCTCTCACTATTGATAATGTGAATAAATATGAGGAATATTTAACTGAGACCTTAACGTCATTGCTTGAATTATCGAGAAAAAAGTCGAAAGAGTAGTTCTTTAGCTTTCTTTTTATTTGATATCTATAAGAAGAATTTATAATTCTACTCTATAGAATGAATATACTGCCTGCCATTGTGCAGGCAGATTCAATTTGAACTAATCTACCAATAAAAACTTAGTCGATCAACCGCCAACTTGTTAAGGTATTGATTCTATTCATAAGTTTATTTTAAAAGGGACAAGCAATATTGCCCAAATCGGCAAACTAAGTGAATAAAAAAACTTTTAAATAGTTTTTTACGAATGATAATCCTGTATTATTTTTTTTATCATCATCATAAAAGCATGAAGAGGTTTTGAGATATGTTTTTCTTTAGACCAAATCATAATTAATTTTGCATTGAAATTAGCTCTTGAAATATTTAATGTTTTTAATAAACCTTTGTTAAGTTCATCAGAAATTACAATTTTAGGAAGAAATGCAATACCATTTCCCATTATCAATAATCGTTTAACGGCATCTAAACTATTGATTTCAATTATTTTATTTGGTTCAACATCTGACTGAAGAAGCATTTTCTGCAAAATATTTTTGTAATTACAATCAGACTTTACAAATATTAAATTTTTGTTGTTTAAATCCTTTATAGTTATTTTTTTATTCTTTAATAAATCATCTTCCGGATGAACTGCAAGAACAAGGTTTATATTGGTTAATTCTTCAACATGTAAATTTTTATCTATAAAACTGTCAGTTATTAGAAATGCTAAATCAATTGTACCCGAATTAAATATATCTATTAAATTGAAACTTGTACACCAGTCAATATCAAATCCGATTTTTGGAAAAATTATCTGAAATTCTTTTATTAATTCAGGTAAAAAATATGAGCTAATAGATTGAGGTGTTTTAATCGTTAGATTTCCATATTTGTCATCCAAACTTCCTAATGCACTTAAAATTTCTTTTTCAATATTTACCAGTCGTTGCGTATAATTTAATAATTTCACACCTGCAGGAGTAAGACTAATTGTCCTACCTGCTCTATGAAACAATTCTTTTCCTAAGCTATTTTCCAGCGAACGAATTTGTGCCGATACTGTTGATTGGGCAAGATGAAGTATATTGGCCGCATTGTTAAAACTTAGTAAATTAGCTACTACCTGAAAAGTTTTAAGTTCTCTAAATTCCATAATTTCACATCGGTTTATTCGATATTATGAATCGAAAAATATCGTTATGTTTTAATATATCGATTAAATATATTTGCAATATATAAATTTTTTTAATAAACAAAGTAAAATGAAAGAAGAGAAAATAAAAGAAATTGTTTATAGTAACTACAATGATGGTTTCCATTGTGCAGAAGCAATTGTAAATACTATTAAGGAAGTTTTTCCTGAAAAATCAGAAATTGCATGTAATACGGTATCAGGTTTTTGCGGTGGTATTGGTGGCTGTAAAAAGGACATTTGCGGGGCACTTTCTGGAGGAATTGTTGCACTTGGATTTATTTATGGACGTCAAAAAGGTGATACTGATATCTCTAAATTAGTTTTACTTTCTGCTGAATTGCGTCAATTATTTATTGCTGAATTTAAAACCACGATATGTGCGAATGTTATCAGAAATATAGAAAATTTGACAGAAATCAATGGCTGTAAAGATGTAACCGCTAAAACAACTTGGATACTATACAATATGATTAAAAATATTAACTAGTTTGAACTATGGATTACACAGCACAACAACATTCCACTAATCTATATTTTCAACCTGAAATTAAAGAAAATGAGATTAATAAGAATTCATTGGTTTTTACTTTTATTGGTACAAAATTATTGCTTATGGAATGCAAAATACCTCTGTATAAAAGTATACAAAGGATGAATTTAAATATCAATTACCAAAAGTACATTGGTATGATTGATAATATTAGCTGTTTTGCATTAGATATTAATTTTGATGAAAGAATTATACCATCAGCCAAATTAGTTTCATTGCGTCAACTATATTCATTATTGCCTGAGTCTAAATTAAAAGCTGCACTTTATGGTTTTCAAATAATTTTATGGAATAAAAAAAATATTTATTGTGGCCGTTGTGGCTCACATACCGAAGAACGTTTGCCAGATATCCTTGTAAAGCACTGTCCTAAATGTAATGAAGAATATTACCCCAAAATTTCACCTTCAGTAATAGTAGCTGTTGTAAAAAAAGATAAGATATTGCTAGCTTTACACAAAAGGGTTACAAATGGAATGTATACTGTTTTAGCTGGCTTTGTTAATCCTGGAGAATCATTAGAGGAATGTATTCACAGAGAAATTAAAGAAGAAGCCAATATTGAAATTACCAATATAAGATATTTTGGAAGCCAACCATGGCCATTTCCCGATTCACTTATGATAGGATTTATTGCAGATTATTCTAGTGGGGAATTAAAGCCTGAGAAAGAAGAAATTTCTGATTTAAAGTGGTTTAAATCAAATGAAATTCCAGAATGGCCAGATAAAGTTAGTATTGCAAGAGCACTTATTGATAATTTTATTGAAAATAATATTTAACTATAATAATAAAGTAATTTCAGATTTTTTCACCACTTATTTATAACTAATTAAATATACCAGTTGTGTGGATTTTCATTACTCTGAATTATCCCTTTAAAAGAAAAAAGATAGCAAAACCTTGTCAGAATGCCAAAATCCCGATGTTATTGGTGATGTTTTGCTAAGTACTGTATTTTATTGTTAAGGTTCAATTAGTGATTCCACTTCCCAAACTAATATATTACTTTCAGGTGTACCTGCAATTAAATATTTTCCATTTGGGCTAAAATGTGCACTATGAATTTCAAGTTTTTCATTTTTATAAGTCCAAATAGCTTTCTGCGTTTTTACATTTCTTAATATAATATAAGAGTCTTCATTACAACTAACAATGTATTTTTTATCAGGGCTAAAATTAAAACTTCCGTTAAAATCAGGAAATATTTTATTATCAACAAATTCTCCATTTGATAAATTATAATAATTCATACTATTCTTACCTGTATATATTCCGAGTTCATTATTTTCAGTAAATAATATACTGCCAGACATTACAATTCTGCATATTTGACTATAGGTATCTGTTTCCCAAATAACTTTCACACCATCTTTATGCCCTGAACGAGTTGATCCTGTAATTAAATATTTTCCATCAGGACTGTAGCGAGACCACATCCAGTTCGTAATATGTTGACCATCCAGTGTATCAATAAATACAGATTTTTCCATGTCCCAAATTCTAACTAACTTATCTGCTGAAGCTACTGCTAATTGTTTCCCATTAGGACTAAATGTAACACGATATATTGAATTTTGTAATTTCCCATCCAATTCAGGAATTAATCCTTTAGTAGCAACAAAGTATGGACTTATTTGAACCTGATGAATTTTTTCTCCAGTTTCTACATCCCAAATAATAAAAGTTCTATCCATTGAACCACTGGCTATAAACTTATTATCATGACTTATCGCAGCAGACCAGACCTGATCTGTATGTCCTTTTAAAGTTCTTATTTCTGAAAAGGTATTAACATCCCAAATTTTAACAGTATTGTCCCAACCATGACTAATTATGAACTTCCCATCAGAACTGAAAAATGCATTTTGAACTTTGTGCTTATGACCTTTTAAAATTTTGTATGGCTTTACTTCCTTTTCTTGACAAAAACCAAATAAGGAAGTAATAAAAAATAATATAACTAAGAATCTACTTTTCATACTTTTAATTATTTCTATTTGTACTGTCTAAAATACATATTGTGCCTAACTGTCTTTACATACCATGTAGTTTGAACTGTTGTTATGCACTGTTTATTGATCTATCCATTTATCAATGCACCAATATTTTATAGTTTTATCTTGAGAAGCACTAATTAAATACTTTTGATCAGGTGTAAATATTACAGATGTTAGCTCTTTTTCATTATTTTCTGTAAAACTAACAAGTAATTTCCCTGTTTGAATATTCCACAAATTAATCAGATTATCTTCTCCAGCACTTGCTAAATACTTGTCATTTTCACTAAAAGCAATTGAACGAACAACATTTGAGTGTCCCTTCAGAGTACATATTAAATCCTGAGTCTCAATATTCCAAACATCAATCTCATTTCGTAAAATTCTATCACCACTAATGCTCACTATGTATTTAGAATTAGAAGAAAAGAAAACTCCAACTACTGTTCTTTTAGGATTATCAAAATATGCAATTACCTCATTTGTTTCTAATCTCATAAGATAGAAACTGGTATCAATTGCACTTCTTTTTCTCTCACTACATACAATGTAATTCCAATTAGGACTTAAACCTAATAATTTATGGTTTGTATTACTATAACTATATGTTGTTCTATTGAAATTATCCTTAATATCCCAAATGAATAAATCCCGACTGTGTGTTAGTGCTGCTACTTTACTGCCATTGGCATTGAACAAAATATTATAAATTCCATTAGGGGAAGAATCATCTAATTCAGGAATAACTGACAGTATTTTATATCTATCAGGATATATTGAAAGACTTTTTATAACTCTAAATGTATTCAAATCCAGAATATTCAAACAGTTTAGAGAACTCCCTTTTGCATAATGATTATTATTCCACGAGCCACTGGCAACATATTTACTGTCAGGTGAAATTTTCACACTCCATATTCCTGAGTTATTTCCATTAAATGTTCTAAGTTGCTTCCCTGTATCATAATCCCAAAGAATAATATTTGCATCGTATGAACCAGAAACAAGATATTTTCCTGTTTTATCAATATCAAGACATAAAACAGTATATTCATGTCCTTTTAGAATCATTTCTTGATTGACAATCTGACTTTTTGAATTTAGGCAAAATAATAATAAGCTAAATTTGAGAAAAATTCCTTTCATATAAATTGTGCATATCGGCCCCATGTTAAATTTAGTGCGGGTTTGCGCCGTGTTTCAATGTCCCCCTGTTAATAAAGTTTGAAGATAGTAATAAGTTGGCTAGCCACCAAAACCTCTCATTCACTGTTGAACATGCGTTATAAGTTGGCATAATATTTATTCTTAATTGTCAAGTACTTTTGAAAACAAATATGCTCTATTCTCATATCCACTATTTTCATAAAAATTATGGGCACTTTCTCTGTGAAAAGCAGAATCTAATTCTATTCTTTTGCAATTGTTTTCCATTGCAATTTGCGTAATTTTTTCAAGTAAAAACTTACCATATCCTTTCCCACGCACACTATCATCTACAATCAATTCATCTACGTGCCCTAAATTCCCAACTTGCCACAAATTATTCTTTATAGTCAATGAGCAAAAACCTATTATTTGATTATTTGTTTCTCCAACAATTAACCTTTGCTTTTCAGATACAATCGCTTTATTATATACAATTTGCAAACTCTCATAACTTAATTCTTTATCTGGCCATAACTGTTTAAGAAGATTAAATACTGAGGAAAAGTCATCTTTTATACAAAACCTTATTTCTAAATTCATATTTAGTAATTTATTAAAATAAATATAAAATTGCACTGCCTAAAACGCTTGTCTATTACTGTCCTGCGTTAAATGTTTTGAGGGACAGTGCCCTGTTTCAGTATCACCCGTTGACGCTGAAACAAATGTAATAAATACTTGTCATGCAGATAATTTTTTTTCTATTAAAGACTAAAAAATTAGTATTTAGGTTTGAAATACTTATTACAGGATACGGTAAAATCGTCCCGATAGTTAGAAGATTACAAACTTTTTAGTAAGCTTGTTTTACCAATGTGTATGTAAACAGTGATTGATAAAAACCTTTAAATTCTTAATTTGTAAAGAAAAAGTATTTAATTTGTATAGTACATAATTATAAAATGGATTACACAGAAATTTTAATAAAAATAAGACGAATTGTTCGTTCAATGAATCTAGAATCTAAGAAGATTCAAAAAGAACATGGTGTAAGTATTCCACAGGTTTTATGCTTAAACTATTTAAATACCCGAGATGACTTTCAATCAACTCATAAGGACGTTCGTAATTATTTGAATTTAAATTCAAGTACTGTAACTGGAATTATTGACAGACTTGAAAAGAAAGGCCTTGTAGCCCGTTTACCTAAAAAAGAAGATAAGAGAACAACATACATAGCATTAACTTCTCTTGGAGCTAAATTACTTGAAAAAATCCCTGCCTTACTTCATGAAAGATTATCAATTAAATTAGAAAAACTGCCAAAGGAAAAAATTAATGAATTAGATGATGCTTTAAATGTTTTAATTCATTATTTAGACATTTCAGATGTCGATGCATCTCCAATGATTACAGTGGAAGATAATTTAGCTTAAAATATTGTTTCTATACAACCAATTTCCAACGTACAGCATAGTTGCTTTCCTGAATTTCAATATTATTAAGACTTTCACTTTGCATTACAATTAATTCTATGTATTTTTGTTGTATAGAAACTATTATTAAATTGCAGCATTATAATTATTTCTTTTTCTGTATTTTGTAAAATTCCTAACAAAAGACTTGTTGCATAGAACAAAAAATATTTATCCTTATGATAAAATTCAAAATTTACAATCCAAATACCAAAATGTCTACTTTGGAAAAGTTAAATACTACAGAATTTTTATTTAAACATTTGGAACAGTATGGCGATAAAATGCCTGATATTGAAAAAGCTGTTCAATATGCTTTAAAAGAAACACCATCTTTTGGTGGTTTTGTATTAGAAGGATATGATGAGAACGAGAATGTAATAGGGACTGTAGTTGTAAATAAAACAGGTATGTCAGGGTACATACCAGAAAATATATTAGTTTATATTGCTGTTGATAATACTCAAAGAGGTAAAGGGTACGGAAAAGAATTAATGAATAAAGCAGTTGAGTTATGTGAAGGTGATGTAGCTCTACATGTTGAAGCAGATAATCCTGCAAAATTCTTATACGAGAAAGTAGGCTTTACTAATCCATATTTAGAAATGAGATTAAAAAAATAGTAATCACCCTAATTGCTTATTTATGCCAGCTTCTATAATTGAACTTAGTCAATCGGCCCTTCAAAACAATATCACTTTTCTGAAAAAGCAATTCGAAAATACCAGAATTTCTTCTGTTGTTAAGGCAAATGCTTATGGGCATGGTTTTGAACCATATCTGAAAATGGCAGTAGCATGCGGTATCGATCATTTTTCTGTTTTTAGCTCGGATGAAGCCAAAAAAGTTAAAAGTATCATAAAAGAACCGGTTGAAATAATGATTCTGGGCTGGATTAATGACGAAGATTTAGAGTGGGTTATTTCGAATCAAATTGATTTTTTTGTATTTAATCATGAACGTGTAGATAAATTTTTAGAGATTTCTAAACGTATTGGTATTCCTGCTAAAATTCATATTGAACTTGAAACAGGGATGAATAGAACTGGATTTCACTCTAAGGAGTTAAATCGATTAATTAAAAAATTAAGTGAAAACAAACAGCATTTTCAATTTAAAGGTATATGTACACATTTTGCAGGAGCTGAGAGTATTGCAAATTATAAGAGAATCCACGATCAGATTAAAAAATTTAAAAGTTTGCATAAACGATTTTTAAAAAGTTATTTAATCCCTGAAACAAGGCATGCAGCATGCAGTGCTGCTGCTTTATCATATCCAAAAACTCGTTTTGACATGGTTCGGATAGGGATCTTACAGTATGGATTTTGGCCTAGCGTTGAAGCGTACATACAATTTCTTTCTCACAATAATATACAAACAGATCCTTTAAAGCAGATTTTGAGTTGGAAGTCAGTTATTATGTCAATTAAAAAAGTAAAAACAGGTGAGTTTGTTAGCTATGGAACCAGTTACCTTGCTCAAAAAGATATGAAAATTGCTTTAATACCAGTTGGTTATTCTCAAGGATATGCTCGAAATCTTAGTAATCAGGGTAGAGTTATTATTAAAGGTCAGCGGGTTGGAGTTGTTGGTATGGTTAACATGAATATGCTCATAGCAGACATTACTACCGTTGAAAAAGTAAATATCGGAGATGAAGTTGTACTTATAGGTAAACAAGGTGATATTTCGATTAATGTATCGTCATTCACAGAAATTAGTGATCAGTTAAATTATGAATTATTAACACGATTACCATTGGAAATTACAAGGGTAATCACAAAATAATACTTATGGCTTTTATAGTCTTAAATAGAGAAAAGTTAGCTCATAACTTTACATTTTTAAATAAGATGTTTAAAAAACAGAATATTGAATGGGCTGTAGTTTCAAAAATATTATGTGGAAATAAATCTTACATTCAAGAAGTAATTAATTTGGGAATAAAGCAAATTTGTGATTCCAGAGTTACGAATTTAAAAGTTATAAAATCTATTAATCCAAATATTGAAACAGTTTATATAAAACCACCAGCAAAACGTTCATTAAAAAGCATAATCAAATATGCGGATATTAGTATTAATACCGAATTTGAAACGATTAAGCTTTTAAACGAAGAAGCAAAAAAAATGAAGAAGGTTCATAAAATCATAATAATGATTGAAATGGGCGAACTTCGTGAAGGAGTAATGGGTGATGATTTTATGGCTTTTTACGAGTCTGTATTTAATCTATCTAATATTGAAGTTGTGGGTATTGGTACAAATCTAACTTGTTTATATGGTGTTTTACCTAATCAAGATAAATTAATCCAATTAAGTCTTTATGAGCAATTAATTGAAGCAAAATTTAATAAAAACATTACCTATGTATCTGGTGGTTCATCTGTAACAATTCCATTAATTTTTAAGGGATTATTACCAAAAAGCATTAATCATTTTAGGGTTGGTGAAACTCTTTTTCTTGGTACCGATGTGTATAACGATAGTACAATTAGAAATATGGAACATAATGTTTTTCAATTTTTTGCTGAAATAATTGAATTATCAGAAAAACCAATGATTCCAAGCGGTGAAATGGGAACGAACGTTGAAGGTGTAGAGTACGAATTTAACGATAATGATTTAGGGAAAAATTCATATCGGGCAATCCTTGATATTGGTTTGTTAGATGTTGAGGATAAACATATTCAACCTAGAGATAATGATATAGAAATAGCAGGTTCAAGCTCCGATATGATTGTTCTTGATTTAGGAAAAAATCCTAAAAATTACAAAGTGGGTGATCTGGTTGAATTCACGCTTAATTATATGGGAACTTTAAGTGTATTGAATTCACAATATATTGATAAAAGAGTAAAGTAGTTAAAAAATCACTCTTTAGAATCAAATTCTCAAAAACAGAAATCAGTAGAATTAGAAAGTTAAAACTTACTATATGCATTTTATTGATATAATTATTTTTATTTGTTATTTCCTGGCAATGATTGGTGTTGGGATATATTTTTTCAGAAAAAACACCAGTGCTGATGAATATTATGTTGGTAACAGGAATATAAAAAGTTGGCATATTGGCTTGTCAGTGGTTGCAACTGATGTAGGAGGGGGATTTTCTATTGGACTTGGAGGTCTTGGTTTTGCCTTAGGTATTTCTGGTTCATGGATGCTCTTAACAGGTCTACTAGGTGCTTGGTTAAGTGCTATATTTCTTATCCCAAAGGTTTATCCTTTATCTTCAAAACTCAAATTGTTGACTTTTCCACAAATATTTTTAAAGCTTTCAGGTAAAAAAGTTTTTTACGCTGCTGCAATTATTACAACAATTGGCTATATTGGATTTACAAGTTCGCAGATATTAGCTGGAGCTAAATTAGCTTCTGCCGCTTTTTCGACAATAAATCTAAAATACGCAATTATCTTAATGGGTATTATAGTTGTGGTTTATACTTCATTAGGTGGAATAAAAGCAGTTATTTATACTGACACAATACAGTGGATCATTCTTTTGTTTGGTCTTATTTTAATCGGAATTCCTTTAGGATATATAAGCATTAATAAAGAAGTTTCAATGTTTCAGATATTACCTAAAAGCTTTTTTTCATTTACAAACATTTCTTTAAAAACCTTTTTTAATTGGTTAATTACAATCCTACCTATCTGGTTTGTAGGAATGACTTTGTATCAAAGAATTTATGCATCAAAAGATATTAAATCGGCTCAAAAAGCTTGGTATTTAGCAGGATTCCTTGAGTATCCTTTCATGGCATTTCTAGGTGTAATATTGGGTTTATTTGCACGTGTTGGAGCTGAAATAGGACTGTACGAAGTTATTGGGGGTTCTATTGCCAATATGGATCCTGAAATGGGTTTACCTATCTTTCTTAAAACAATACTTCCTGTAGGATTATTAGGAATTATGTTAGCAGCGTATTTTTCTGCTATAATGTCGACTGCTGATAGTTGTTTAATTGCAGCTTCAGGAACAATGACCAACGATTTATTAGGCATACATAAAGACAAATCGTTAAAAGCGTTTCAACTTATTACCTTACTTATAGGTGTTACTTCTGTTTATCTTGCCATGTCAATGACAAACGTTTTAGAAATGATGCTTTATTCATATTCAATAATGGTCTCAGGATTGTTAGTGCCTGTTTTAGCCATATTTTATTCAAAGCGGATTAATGAAAATGCTATATTCTGGTCAATGATCACGGGAGGTTTAGTTACACTCGTACTGAACTTAATTGATTTAAAAATATTTGGAATTGACGCAAACTTTTATGGAATAGCGTCATCGTTAATAATTTACCTCGTTTTTTCAAATTTTAATAAAAGCTTGAAAGGGAAAGTCTAAGCTTTTTTACGGAGAAAAGAGCGAAATTAAACAAATCTGTTTCTATCATACCTACTTAACCGTTCTCTAAAAATACATTTTAAAGTTGCGAAGAATAAAATATGCTTTAATTATTAAACCGAGATACAGTTACCAACTTATTAAAGCTGTCAAGCTGAAATAAAGATTTTTAATTTACGAAAGTGTCAAAATGAAGTTTACTGAATTCTGGCAGTGCTTATGCAGTTACGTGCTAAAATAGGTTAATATATTTTAGCACGAAACAGGCTTAATTTTGGTGTGCAACAGTCTTTGGGTAAGCTATCGCACTGGACTTACAGCAGTAGGCGTCAGTCACCCGTTTAAAAAATCATGTTTATATTAAATTATTGAAAACGAGAGTTCATTTATTACATTACAAAAAAACTTGTTCAAAATAAGACCTAACAAAAAGTAATTTATCCATTTTCTATTTAAAAATAAAACTTATAACATTAATTTTTGTTAAATAGTATGTTTATATAAAAGATTTAGTAATAAAAATTTAAATTATGGAAACTGAAGCACCTAAATTAAGTAAGTATCAAAGTGCTTTTGAAAGATTACACGATTTTTTTGAAGAAGAACTTATCGAGGAATTGAAAACTTTTCCAATAGCTGAATTTAAGGGCGATACAATAGTTGGGAAAGCATCAGATCAAGCAACCTTTGTCCCACTAGTATTAAATGGTTCAATGCGAACTGTTCGTTATGATATTTACGGTAATGAAGTGGTGATTTATGATATTAATGAGATGCAAAGTTGTATTATTGGGATAACTGCTGTTTTAATGCCGGATATCGCAAATGGCTATACGATTACTAATGAAGATATTGCGTTTATAAAGATTCCAAAATCTAAAATTGTGGGATGGATGAAAAAATACAAGTCTTGGCTGGAATTCACCTTTAAACTTAACGAAATTCGTATGAATGAACTTGTAGCACGTAACAAAGAAGTTAGTGAAAAAAACAAAGAAATAAATGATAGTATAAATTACGCACAACGAATTCAAAATGCTGTATTGCCTAGTCAGGAAAGTATCTCCAGTTTACTTCCAAACCATTTTATTTTGTTTAAACCTCGCGATATAGTAAGCGGAGACTATTATTGGCTTACAAAAATTCGTAATAAAACGATTGTTGTTGTAGCCGACTGCACTGGTCACGGTGTTCCGGGTGCTTTGATGAGCATGTTAGGTATTTCGCTTTTAAATAAACTCTTTATTGATAAAGAAGATATTTCTGCTGCAAAAGTTCTGGATAAGTTAAGAGACGATGTTATTAAATCGCTAAATGATAATGCCAAAACGGCTGATTATGAAGAAAAAGAATATGCTTATGAAAAAGTTAAGGATGGAATGGATATGGCTATTATGATATTTGATTTTGATAAGCATAAAATGCAATATTCAGGAGCTTATAATCCATTTTATTTAGTAAGAAATAAAGAATTATACCATTTTAAGGGTGATAGAATGCCTGTAGGTTTTTATTTTGAAAAGAATGTTAGTTTTACCAATCAAGAAATAGATTTAGAAAAGGGTGATATTATTTATGCCTTTTCTGATGGTTATGTTGATCAAATAGATGAATCTGGATCCAAAAAGTTCCTCACTAAAAACTTTAAGAATCTTTTACTTGAAATAAATAATTTATCAATGGAAGATCAAAAAGAAGTTTTAAACACTAAAATTGAGGAGTGGAAAGGAGATCATGACCAAGTTGATGATATTTTAGTTATGGGTATAAAAATTTAATTGTAAATTAATCAACCTATTTTAGCATGACGCAAAGTAACAAAACCATACTAAACCACAAACTAAGCGAAGCGTTTTCATGAGACTCGTTTTTACGAGATGAGTAAACCCCTCATTGAATTTGAACGCGCATTATATACAGTTTAGTCATCTATCCATTCTTCAATGTGCCTATATTTTATTGTTTTATTTTGAGATCCACTAATCAAATATTTTTGATCAGTTGTAATATAAACTATCAAATATCCCTAGTGCATCTATCTCTTAATTGATGAATGCGTTTATTTACAACTGGAAGTATAAAATTTAGGATAATAAATTTTTTTAAAGCTGAAACATTGTTCTTGTTTTTATCAGAGTAAAAGTAGGCAGAAGGATCAGAATAAACACCTTGATCTTCAGTAACCGCATCCATCTGGACGAATTTTTCTTCATCAATATTAAATGAGCTACTTGATTCTCCAGATGAACATGCAACAGAAAATCCAGTATCCCAATTCAGTTTTTTCAATTCATGTTTTGCCGAGAGATAATAGATTTCATCGTTTATATAAGAATCAATGTTTCTCCATTTATCTTCAACTAACACCTTGACCCAGCTATGAGAAAGCTCATTAGGTATTAACTTATATGCAAAGCCCTTAAACAAACCTTTTTGGATTTCTTTCTTAATTAGGGAGAAATGCATTTTGACTGGAATGTTGAGAGCCTTACAAAGAGAAAATAATAGAATCCCTTTATTATTGCATTGACCTGTTTTTCTTTTTAAAATTTCTGAGGCAGAAATACAATCCAGCTCAGGTAAGAAACCAAATTTTATTTCGTCCCTTACAAAATAAAATAATTTTTCTAGTTTACCTCTTATCGTAACTTCTTTTTCTGTTAATCTTAACGCTGTCTCTTTAATCAATGGATGGTTAAAATCCGCTAAATTTATTCTCTTTTTCATAATATTATAATTTTAATAACGGAATCAAAATTATACACTATTATAATCAAAGACTTGTATTAACCTGCTATTCTTAAAATACTCTGATAGTTTTACTCCAAAAAAGTGTTTGAATGTTTTATGTAAATGAGGTAAATCAGTAAAACCGCTTTCTATTGCAGCATCAGTGAATGATAACCCTCTTACTATCATTTTTAAGGCATCTTGTAATCTTAACCAAGCTAAATACTGCCTAACAGGAATTTTAGTCTCTTCTTTGAAAAGGTGCGCAAATCTACTTTCTGACAAGAAAACTTGAGAAGCTAATTCTTTAACTGGTAATTTTTTATCTTCAAGTAATTTTATTTTCTTGAAGATTTCCTCTATTCTTTTGTCAATTGAAATGGAGTCTAATGTTTTTCCACATATACAATGTATAATATCATTGTAGAAATGCTGAACATATAACCTAGATTGTGGCTCACTTAACAAATCATTAAAATGACTTATATGATGAGAATCATAATTGAAATCGAAAAAAAATGAATCATTATTTTCCAAGTATTTCTTCCTAATTGAGTATCCAATTTCAGATTCAGGATTAATAAGAAGAAATATTATAGGATTAGAAAGCGATTTGAATGAGTGAATTTTATCAGAATTGAAAATAATAGTGTTTTGTTTGACTACTTTTCCATTAAATAAAACTTCGGAATCATTAATTAAATTAATTACAATTTTAATCGCATGATGATGATGTTTAATAGCATCAACATCATTTTCTACAATGACAATATTGTTATTTATAAGATATATGTATGCTTTTTTTTCCATTTTATTACAAATAATACTGATTATCAAACAATTGACAAATCAAAAAAATTGCACATAACGGTCTTTACTTAACATTTGTGCGGGTTTATTCGCTGCACTCATGAGAATGGTTCCGCCTTGTTTCATTGTCCACTGCAGAATAACTTTACTAAGATATAACTTAGTCAGCGAACCACCAACTTAGCAAAGCGATCTCACGAACGTAGTAAGTAAAGCCCCGCATGTAGTTTGACTTGCTGTTACAAATTGTGAGCTAAAGCCGCCATACTTATCAAGTTAAATACTAAACTCTCAAATAAATTGGTTTTTATAAAAGTAAATTCAATCTGTATTTGAAACAATAACAATGAATAATAAGTATAGTAAAGTTAGTGAAAGATAAAAACCATATTACAAAAATGTCTGTATGAAGAAGTTTATCCTACTTATATTTATTATTTTTAATTTTCAGTATCTGGTTATATTTGCTCAAACACCAAAAATAGATAGCCTTGAGAATTTAATCCAACAATACATAGAAAAAGATACGGTTAGAATTAATTTGTTAAATAATTTTGCCAAGGCAACAATAAATGTAGATCAGAAAAAATGTATAAAAAATGCTGAAGAAGCATTAGAACTTGCAAATGAGCTTAGCTTCAAAAAAGGGGAGGCAATGAGTTTATATATAATAGCATTTTGCCATTATTTAATTGCTGATTATGAAAAAAGTTTGGATTACTATAAAAAAAGCCTGGATACGTATAAAGTTCTGGATAATAAACATAGGATAGCAGCCTGTTTGAATAATATTGGAATTATATACGAAAATCAAGGGAACTATCCTTTGGCAATTGAATATTACCAAAAATCATTAAAAGTCAATGAGGATGCTGGTTATAAGAAAGAAGCATCAACTTGTTTGCTTAATATTGGAATAATATATGAAATTCAAGGAAATTATCCTTTGGCAATTGAAAACTACCAAAAATCGTTAAAAATTAACAAAGAGATTATTGATAAGCAAGAAGAAGCAAACTGTTTGCTTAGTATTGGATTAATATATGCAACTCAGGGTAATTATCCTTTAGCACTTGAGCATTTGCATAAATCATTAAAAATAAATGAGGAGACAGGCGATAAGCAATATATAGCAAATTGTTTGAATAGTATTGGAATAATATATGATGAACAAGCTAATTATCCTTTGGCACTTGAATACTATCAAAAATCATTAAAAATTACAGAAGAAACTGGTTTTAAGCAAGGAGAAGCATATTGTTATAACAATGTTGGAGAATTATACAAAAAACAAAAAAATTACTCATTAGCTCTTACTTATTATCAACAATCATTAAAAATTAGTGAAAAAATTGGGGATCAAAGGGGACTGGCTGTTGCAATGAATAATATTGGCACAATTTACTATCATCAAGCCAATTATAATCTCGCCCTTGATTATTACCAAAAAGCATTAAAAATAAGTGAGGTAATTAACGATAAGTTATTTATGTCAGATTCATATACTAACCTTGGCTCACTTTATTTAGCAACATTCAATTTTAAGAAAGCATTAAGTTACACCAAAAAAAGTCTCATAATTGCAAGAGAATATGAACTTCTAAATGAACAAAAGCGAATATATTTGCAACTCTCTGAAATATTTACTGCCACAAAAAACTATAAGAATGCCTTGGAAAACTATATTCTATATAAAGAATTAAATGATAGTATATTTAATGAAAAAAACATAAAAAAAATTACAGGACTTGAATATAAATATGAATTCGAAAAAGAAAAGCAGGTCATTGAACTGGAACAACAAAAAAAAGATGCCATTACTACGGAAAAAACAAGACGTCAAAAAACTTTAAGTATATCATTAATAATTGGTTTTGTTTTAATGACGAGTCTTGTAATAGTTATTCTAAGGAGTTTTATTCAAAAACGTAAAGCAAACATTATTCTTGCGCGGCAAAAATTGCAGATTGAAGAAAAAAATGAGGAGTTGATTATACAGAAAGAAGAAATACAAAACTTTGCATTTGAGCTTGAAAAAGCAAATAAAACTAAAGATAAATTCTTCTCGTTAATTGCACACGATTTAAAAAGTCCGTTCTCTACAATACAAGGTTTTTCAGAACTTTTATTAAAAAATCATTCAATATATGATATTAAAAAACGAGAAACTTATCTAAAGTTTATTAATGAGGGATCAATAAAGACCAACAAATTATTAGAAAATCTTCTTACTTGGGCACAATCTCAAACTGGCAGAATAGAATTCACACCAGAAGTAATCAATATCTCAGAATTAATAACTAATATTCTATCATTATTCGAAGAAACTGTTGAAAATAAGCAAATAAAGATAATATTCAATGCCGAACTAGATTTATCAATAAAGGCCGATAAAAATATGATAAAAACAGTAATAAGAAATTTAGTTTCAAATTCAATAAAATTTACGCGTAAAGGAGCTAGTATTACTGTAAAATCTCAAATAATAACGGATGAAAACAATCAAAAATTTGCTGAAATTTCTGTAAAAGATAGTGGAGTTGGTATTCCTTACGAAATACAATCTAAATTATTTAAAATAACAGAAAACGTTACAACTAAAGGAACCGATGAAGAAACAGGAACAGGACTAGGTTTAATACTATGTAAAGAGTTTGTTGAAAAACATGGTGGAAGTATCTGGGTTGAAAGTGAAGTTGAAAATGGCAGCAATTTCATATTTACAATACCATTTTCTATTTAAAATATGCTTTAATTATTAAACCGAGATACAGTTACCAACTTGTAAAAACTGCTAGACTGATAAAAAAGATTCCTGTTTTAGGAACTTATTTTAACGAATTGAATTATTGAATTCTGATTCCTTTGTGGGCATTATTTGTAACGGTACATCTGTTAAGCTTTGTGGGATTTTATTCGCTGCACTCATGAGAAAAGTTCTACATGTATTATTGGCCTCCATTGAACAACTTTACTAAGATAATATTTAGTCAGCGAACAACCAACTTAGCAAAGCGATCTCACGAACGTAGTGAGTAAAACCCAGCATGTAGTTTGACTTGCTGTTAGCGGTTGAATGTATTCATTGATAATTTTAAATGACTTTTTTCAGTATCTTGTAATAAATCTATTTTTATTTTCGTCTTATGGGACAAAATCGAATCATTAAATTATGGAAAAAGAATTTACAGAATTATTGTATCAAAATCAGGGTATAGTCCGAAAAATATGTAACCTGTACTTTAATAATCGTATCGATACAGATGATTATCAACAAGAGCTTATTATCCAACTTTGGAAAGCTTATCCAAGTTTTAAAAACGAATCAAAATTTTCAACCTGGATGTATCGAGTTTGCTTGAATTCGGCGATTGATTTATTAAGAAAGGAGAAAACACAACCCAATTTGATACAATTTGACAATTATGAGCATGTGAAAATCCCAGATGAAAATAAAGAATCAAGAGAAAATCAAGAGAAACTATATCAAGTTATTAATAGGTTATCGGAAATTGATAAAGCTATCATAACTCTCTATCTAGATGAATTTAGTTATAAGGAAATTGCTGAAATCATTGGATTATCTGAAACGAACACCGGTGTTAAAATAAATAGAATCAAGTCATTAATTTTAAAATCTTTTACCAATGGAAACAAATGAGTTAAAAAAAATATGGCAAACATTATCAAATGAAAAGCTTATTGATAAAAGTATTGCTAAGGAAAATATAGAACGAATCATTAAAGCAAAAAGTAGTAAAACAATCGAAAAGCTAAACAAGAAGCTAAGATTTGATTATTTAATAAATGTTACAACTTCTGTACTTGTATTGGCTATAGCTATTTTTGCCACCCTTTTCCTGAATCAAAAAAATCAACATCTACCAGTTCAAGGTTACATATTCCTGCTTTTAGCAATAAGTTATTATGCGTTTAAAGCTTTTAGTATTAATTCTAAACGAAAGTTACTTGATATATCTTTTAACACATCTTCAATTCTTGAATCATTGAAGAAGGTTAAAAGCAAGTTTGAAATGGTATCGAGAAAGGAATCTATGTTAATTTATATTTCATTATCAGTACTGACAATCTTTGGAAATATTTTAATCAATAATAATACAGATTTCTCAAATTTTAACGTAAATAGTCTTCAAGGATATGTTCTAATATTCTCAATAGGATACCTTGTTTCATTACCTTTTATCGGCAAATATTACTTCAATAAAAGGTTTTCCGGAATCCTAACAGATTTAAATAACTCAATAGAAGAATTAAACACTAATAACTAATTATTTAATGTCCAGATATCCGCTGATATATTTTTGCAGGATCTCTGGACATTTTACAGCTAACGGTCCGCATTTATTCAATCGTGCGGGTTTATTAGCTGCACTCATGAGAATAGGACCGCCGTGTTTCATTGTCCTCCGTTGAACAATATTTCTATGATAAAACTTAGTCAGCAAACCACCAACTTAGCAAAGTGATTTCACGGACGTAGTGAGTAAAACACCGCAGTTTTTCTGAAAACATGCTATGAATCGTAAATTCTTTCAATATTACCATTTGTTCACCATTAAGTAATTTCCATGATTGAAAAATTATCAAGGATAAAATTATGTATTGAATATTACAACTGGTTCTTTTCTTTCCTTTTTGGATTTGTTAAAGTATAGTTTGTCAAGCAAATATTCAACCGGTTGAAGTATATTATAATCTCGAGCCTTAGCAGTGCATTTCTTAACACAGGACATACAACTAAGACATTGTTTGTTGGACTCTATATCTTTAAACATCTTCGTTTTTGTATCAATTAAATTTTTCGGACAATGCTTAACACATATTCGGCAATTAGTACAAATTTCTGATTTAACAAAAGGTTTTGGTCCACCATTAGGCATAATCTTAGCCACAAAATCGATTTTGCCATTAATACTGTTTTCCAACAATTTAAATAGTGGTGTGTTAAATAACTTACTTCCATACTCTTTTGCTACTTCTATATCATTAATATCGGGTCTATTTTTTGCAATATGAAATTTTTCTGAATATGAATGCTCTCCAATAAAAGCACCCATTCCAACTATACTGAAATTTTGTAGTTTTAATTCACTATATAGCTGTATCAAAGAAATTCCATAACTTTTATTGCCATATGTCACTAGAACCATAGTTGGAATATTATTGCCATTTAGTTTTTTTAACTGGTCTATTAGTATGTCAGGTACCCGCCCCGAATAGACAGGGCATCCAATTATCCAATAATCAGGCTTTACATCTAAAGAATCTATTGATTCAACTAATTCTTCTCTTTTAAGTTTTAAGGTTATATCAAATGAAATGTGGTTAATTTCGTTTTGGTTTTCAAGAAATCCTTCAATTATTCTTTTAGTATTACCTGTAGGCGAAAAATAGATGCTGCAAACTGTTTTCATGTTTTTTTAACTACAAAATAATACGAAACAAGCATGAATGGCATTTACCTATGTAAAGAAATCAACCTTTAATTATTTTATATCTTACTCGACTCAATTGAGTAGCTGAAATTCCCAAATAGCTAGCTATGAAATGGTGGGGGATTTGATTTAATAAGTTAGGGAAGTCAATTAAGAACATTTTATATCGTTCAATTGATTCTAAGCTTAAATAATTATTTTCTCTATTTTGCTTAATTTGAATATATTCTGAAACAAGATTATTTTTAAAATCTGAAATAAACTTATTGGTTTTTGATAATTCTTCAAGTTTTTTAAAATCAGTCTCCAATATTTCACAACTATTCAATGCTTGAATGGATACTGAATTCTTTTCAGAGTAATTAACAGCCCCAACAAAAAAATCTCCTGAGAGTAAAAAATGTTTTGTTAAATCACTCCCAGATTCTACCGAATTGAACATTCTTAAGCATCCTGAAAAAACAAAACCAAATTTGTCAGCTTTTTCTCCTTCTTTTGCAAAAAAATCATTCTTAGATAATGTTTTGAGTACAAATATATCTTTTATTTTCTCCCAATCTCGGTTGTTTAATTGACAAAGTCGAGAAATTCTATCCTTAAGTAATATGTATAATTCTGGTTCCATTTATGATGCATTACGGTCTTTGTTTCCCTTATTGTTTGGGAGTTACAGCGCTTTAGCTGTCAGACCGAATTATTAAACTCGAAAATACCAAAACTTTGTCAAACCGCCAAAACGCCCATAATTCTGGTGATGTTGGGTTTTTGGGTATTTTATTTTTTAATCTAAATTATATCCAACAAAAGTTATTTTCCCACTAGTATAAATTTTTGCATAAGGAATCATATCACCGTAGCCTTGCTTATCAAAAACAAATTGTCCAAAATTTACAATATTCAAATCTGTCTCATCAAGTGAAAATTTAAATGGCTTAGTAAGTATCAAATATAATTGATTATCCAGTTCAATTATAAATTTATTCTCTCTCTCAAAAAACCATGTTATTTTATGTGCATTATCCATTGGACGACCAAACCAACCATCTGGTAGCACTAATCCGAAAACTTCGTAGCTCTTTCTCCAATTTTCAAATATCTCAATTGTTTCTATTTCCATTTCTCAGTTTCCAAAAAATAAAATTTCCTATAACCATCCCGTGTTAAATTTATGTGCGGGATTGACTCCATGTCTCATTATCACCCGTTAATAATGAAACATAAAAGTAACGAAACTATGCTAAACCACAAACTAAGCGAAGCATTTTCATGAGGCTCGTTTTTACGAGACGAGTAAACCCCGCATTTTTGTTGAACGAGTGTTACAAATTGTGCGCTAAGCCACTATACCTTTCAATTTAGCTAAAATCTAACCATGAAACACTAAAACAAATTTGTTTAGAAAGGGCAAAATTGGGTATGCTTACAAACTTTTTGGTAAGCTTGTCTTACCAATGTGTTTGTAAAAGAGCAAGGTATTATTTGATGATTTAATAGAAGAAATATTACATTCAAATAATCAAATAAATAGAGTTATGTTAAAAACATAACATCAATAGTTGTTATATTTATGATTTAAACAACAACAGTAATGAATTTATACACAAGTTACATGTCATAAATGATTGCTATCATATTTAAGATAATTGAAAAATAATTAATGAAAGTCTATCAAGAAAATATAAAAACTTATAATGCCCAAATAGGAAGGTTAAAGAAGATATTTAATAGGATATCATTACTTAGGCTACTTATCTTTGCTATTTCAGGTACCATTATTATAAGCTTGTTTAGTATAAATTTAATTAAACCTGTTTTTATTGTTTTGCCTATTTCAATAATATGTTTTGCTTTTGTTTTAAAGCATCATAACAAAATAGCTTACCTAAGAAAATATACTTCATTCCTGGAAAGAATAAATGAATTCGAAATTTTAAGAGGAAAATGTGTTCTAAAGGAATTTGATACTGGACATGAATTTATTAATCAAAATCACCCATATACATCTGATTTAGATATTTTTGGACAACATTCCATTTTCCAATTAGTTAACAGAACAACCACAGAGTCAGGTATGATACTTCTATCCGAATGGCTATCTGAATCTGCACCTAATCATGAAATACATGACAGGCAAAATGCTATAAAGGAATTATCTCAAAAATTGGATTGGAGACAAGATTTTCAGGCATCTGGCATGCATTTCGAAAATAAAGAAAGTGATTATAACAAACTGTTAAGCTGGGTAAAATCATCTGTCGCTTTACTAAAATATCGGCGAATATATATAGTAGTTGCAATAGCACTTTCGGTTCTATCATTGCTTGGTTTGTATTTTTTTATACTTTATTTAAGGTATATTTATTTATTTCTCTTTCTTACTATTCTATTTGTTAATTACTTAATTTTAAGAAAATTAAAACCAATCGCTGATAATATCGTTGAAACTTCAGAAGAAAATATTAACACTATTAGAGCTTATAGTACACTTATCAATAAAATTGAAAACGAGAGTTTCAAGTCAGAAAAACTAAGTCAATTAAAATCAACTCTGTCAAGAAACAATTATTCAGCATTCAATGAAATTAATAGGCTTTGCAGGCTATTGGAATTTTCTCAGCAAAGAGGTGTAAATAAGATAAAGATGCCGATAAAAGGAAATCCTTTTTATCATTTATTAAACAGTTTCATTCTACTTGATATTTACCTGATTATTGGAATAGAAAAATGGAAATTAAAAAATAAAACTTTCTTAAAATCATGGGCTGAAGTAGTTAGTGAGTTTGAAGTAATAAATAGTTTCGCAGGATTTTGTTATTCAAATCCTTCATATACATTTCCAGAGATAACGAAAAAGAACAACTATGTGCATTTTGAGTTATTAGGACATCCATTAATAAATTCCAATAAACGTGTTTGTAATAATTTTCACTCAGAGGGACAAGGTGATGTTATTATGATAACGGGCTCAAATATGGGAGGAAAAAGTACTTTTTTAAGAACTGTAGGTGTAAACCTTGTATTATCATTAGCAGGAGCACCCTGTTGTACGCAATATGGGCAGATTTCGAACCTGAAATTATTTACAAGCATGAGAACTCAGGATAATTTGAAGGAAGGAATCTCTTCATTTTACGCTGAATTAAATAGAATTGAAAAAATGTTGAAACACATAGAAAGTAACCAGAATGTATTTTTTCTTTTGGATGAGATGTTTAAGGGAACAAATTCTGAAGATAGGCATAAAGGAGGTTTTTCACTAATTAAGCAAATAAGTAAGCTTAATACGTCAGGAATCATTGCAACTCACGACATCGAACTTGCCAAGCTATCAGAAAATAAAATGTTAGTTAAAAATCATAGTTTTAACAGTGAGATTAAAGATAATACAATGATTTTCAGCTATGAACTTCAGCAAGGAATATGTAATGATTTTAACGCTAGCGCACTTATGAAAAAAAGTGGAATTAAAATTATATCTGATATTTCAAATGTGAAATCGAATAAAAATTAGGCGTATAACAATAAATAAGATTTAAACTTTTCACGTAGCAAAAATTATTTGCATAAAGCTCTATTTTGAAGCGCAGCGAAGGAATTGTGCTTTAGTAAAACACAAAAGCAGCTGAAAGCTGCAAAAAGCGGGCGGGCAAAAAATGTTTTTTAAATCATACTTGCCAATCCAATATAGATTAATATTTTATCTATCCACAATGTAAAGAATTATTTAAACTATCAAAATAAAATTCTTTTACTATAAAGAATGAATTGTCAGAACGATGATTAAAATTTTTGATTTGTTGCGTTGAATTATTGAATTC
>Ga0209692_10001010_pt1 | contig 44739 bp, 45 predicted proteins | sample tdDd472_FD_187129 | JGI IMG/M metagenome (GOLD analysis project Ga0209692, IMG submission 187129) | Marine sediment microbial communities from the Atlantic coast under amendment with organic carbon and nitrate - tdDd47.2 (SPAdes)... | ecosystem: Environmental > Aquatic > Marine > Coastal >...
TCAGGCCCGGGAAGTCTCAGTACCGGGAGAAGCCCCCTCGGACTACGTGCTTCAAAAGAAACGACATACCTTTGAGTTTTTGAGGGAAATTGCCCACCTTCGTCCCCGGACCAACACCTTTGGCGCGGTTGCCCGGGTAAGAAGCGCCATGAGCTTTGCCATTCATTCTTTTTTCAATGAACGGGACTTTGTATATGTTCATACCCCCATTATTACCGGAAGTGACTGTGAAGGGGCAGGGGAAATGTTCCAGGTCTCAACCATAGATTATGAAAAGAAATTAAAAGAGAAATCTGGCATCGATTTCAGTGAGGATTTTTTCGGTAAAAAAGCATCTCTCACAGTAAGCGGACAGCTTGAGGGTGAATCCTACGCCCTTGCTCTTAAGAAAATTTATACCTTTGGCCCCACTTTCAGGGCTGAAAATTCCAATACCTCCCGGCATCTTGCTGAATTCTGGATGGTTGAGCCTGAAATGGCCTTCTGTGATATCAACGGGAACATGGACACGGCAGAAGAGTTTATCAAATACATCCTCTCAGCGGTTCTGGAAAAATGTCCTGATGACATGGATTTTTTCAATGAACGCATACAGAAGGGAGTTGCTGATAACCTCCAGTCAATTATTTCCAGCAGTTTTGAAAGGATAAACTATACTGACGCGGTAAAGGAACTTGAAAAGGCCGCTGACAGTTTTGAGTTTCCCGTGTCATGGGGGATTGATCTCCAGAGTGAACACGAAAAATATTTAACAGAAAAAGTCTACGAAAGGCCTGTCATCATTACCGATTATCCGAAAGATATTAAGGCCTTTTACATGAAGCAGAATGATGATGGGAAAACCGTCCGGGCCATGGATGTTCTGGTCCCGAGACTGGGAGAAATAATCGGCGGGAGTGAGCGGGAAGCTGACCATGACCTCCTGAAAAAACGCATTGAGGCATCAGGCCTCAATCCTGAAGATTACTGGTGGTACCTTGACCTTCGTCGTTTCGGTTCAGTTCCCCATTCTGGTTTCGGCCTCGGATTTGAGCGGCTGATACAGTTTGTCACCGGGATGCAGAATATCCGTGACGTCATTCCTTTTCCCCGTACTGTTAACTCTCTTGAGTTTTAGTCTTCACACTGAATGAGTTGACAGGTCATGCTTACATGATAGTATTACCATTAAAGGGACAGGAAATATGAAAATAGATGACTTTAACCGCGGGCTTTTTGATTTTCTTGCCGTTTCGACAACCCCCTACCATGCAGTAGAAAGCATGAAAAAAATCCTTGAATCAGAGGGCTTCAAAGAACTAAGAGAAGGGGATGGCTGGAAGTTAACTGACGGCAGCCGGTATTATGTTTCCAGGGGAGATTCTTCTCTTGCCGCCTTCAGCTACAGTACTGATCTGGTCGACAAGGGAATCAGGATTGCCGGGGCCCACACTGACAGTCCGGCCCTGAAGGTAAAACCGAACCCCGATATGTACCGCAAATCATACCTTCAGATCGGCGTGGAAGTTTACGGCGGGGCGCTTTTAAACCCGTGGTTCGACCGGGAACTCTCCCTTGCGGGGCGTGTGACATTTAAAGGAAAGGGAGCATCTATAGAGACCGCACTGGTTGATTTCAAAAGACCTGTCGCCGTTATTCCAAGCCTGGCAATACATCTAGACCGTGACGCGAACAAAAAACGTTCTATTAACGCCCAGAAAGATCTTCCTCCCGTGATTATGCAGTGTTTTGACGACAAGCCGTCTCTTGATCATATACTTAAGGATGAGATCAATTCCAATAATTCCGGAAGAGTTGAAGAAATACTATCCCACGACCTGTTTTTCTATGATGGAATGGCTCCTTCGCAATGGGGCCTCAAGAGAGAATTTATTACCGGGTCAAGGCTTGACAATCTTCTCAGCTGCTTTGCAGGGATCAGGGGTATATGCGACAGCAAAAACCATGATCCGGTCCTGGTAATATTTAATGATCATGAAGAAGCCGGCTCAGTTTCAGATGTGGGAGCCCAGGGCCCCTTTCTTAAGTCAGTACTTCAGAGAATATGCGGTGACATGGAATCATATTACCGGGTCGCTGACCGGTCTACAATGATATCCATGGATAATGCCCATGGCATCCATCCTAATTTTGCCGATAAATATGACGCGGAACACGGCCCCCTCCTCAATTCAGGGCCGGTCATTAAGCGTAACGCGAACCAGCGATATGCGACTGTTGCCCATACAGAGGCCATCTTTAGGGAGATTGCAAAAGGTGAAGATATACCGGTTCAATCCTTTGTTGTCCGCAGCGATATGGCCTGCGGGAGTACCATCGGTCCGCTGACTGCAGCAGAAACCGGAATTAAAACCATTGATGTGGGTGTGCCGACCTGGGCAATGCATTCGGTCAGGGAAACTGCGGGAGTCAAAGACCTCTACTGGCTCTACAAAATTGTAAAAAAATATTTCGCAAAAGGATCTGATTAGAAACATGGGGGAAGAAAGAAAAAAAACACCTGAAATTGAACTTCTGGAAAAGCTTGAACAGAACTATGAAAACGCAAAATCGAATTACTATCGACTGGTTCTCCGCAAACAGGATGATATGGTTCTGAAACAGTTGCAGAAAATTCCCGACAACTGGGAAGAATATGAAAAAACCCGTTCTGATTCATCACCTCCAGTGTCTTCTGAAAAACAGCAGAGACTCAGCGATCTGAAAAATAAAAAATCCTGGGAACTAAAATTTGAGAGTTTAAACATCTATTTTATCAGATCAATTGAGCAGGTCTTCCTTGATACCCTTAAACAGAAGCATATTGATGAAGAACAAATTGATGAGGCGATTGATTCTGTAAATAATATCATTCTTGAAATCGGTGGGAATATCAGTAATTTTAAATTTCTGCTTCTGAGCCTTGCTAAAAGAGGGGTCAGTGATCTTTATTATATCATAATGTCCCATGATAAATTCAATAATAAAAAATTCAGCAGTTTTGATGACGAATTCAAGAGCTTCTGTGAATTTTTAATTCGACATTTTCAGGGCTATCGTAACATTATCAGGAATGTAAATATTTTTAAAGATACAACTGTATTCGTTGAAAATTTTTTTCAGGCAAGCTCCAGTATGCAGGGATGGAAGGTAAATGATAACGCGGTAAAAACCTATCTAGACAGCAAAGAACCGGCAATTCATATTATTGAATTAGTTAAGATTATCAATGCAGCAGAGCAGTACAGAAAACGGCTCAAAAAAGACTTTGAATATATTAATTACTATTATAATGATCGTGATGGTAAACTTTTCAGATATAATTATATTATCGATTCTCACCGTCAGAAACTCGATTCGGGACGTATAAGTCCACAAGTTTACGAGGGGCTTGATAATATCAGAATGAGTTTTCTGGCTGTCAAAAAATTTTGTGAAGACCAGGGCCTGGGGCAATTTGGATGCAGTGATTTAAACTACAGTGATCTGGTTACTCTCATGCTTAAAACAGGAAAAATAATTGAGTTCTTTTACCTCCGTGCCTCACGGTACGAGGATTTGAAAAACTTCCGAAACGATATACTGTACTATGCTCAGGAAGAATATCATCTGCTTAATCCTGGATTAGAACGCCTGTAGGCAATTGGGCTTGACAGGCAGGCATTGATGCTTCAACTTCCTTTTTCCATGAAATTATAGAAACATATACGGGGTTACATAAAATGAAAATTGGCTTTGCCGGTACACTAAACGGCATGACGAAACGACAAAAATCTGCATATCTTAAAATTATGCGAAAACTCAAAATGACCTATGATAATATTGATCTGCATATAGGAAACTGCCCGGGGGCTGATCGGGATGCGGTTGAAATTATACTTGAAAACAGGCTTGTCCAGTCAATATCTTATTATCCGTCGAAGGAACCGGCGCGTACCGGCTTTGACATGAAAGAAGACTTTAATCCAGGTGAAAAAAAAGTACGTCTGATTGAAATGGAAACCAGGCCTCACTTTGAGCGGAACAGAAAAATAATCGATGGATGTGAAGCCCTTATTGCGGTACCTAAACAGGAAAGAGAAGAAAAAGACTCAGAGACCTGGGCGGCGATACGGTACTGTAAAATTCTTAAGAAGCGTGTCTTTACCATTTACCCGGAAGGGAACACCACTAAGTGGCCGCCGCATTAAATTTTTAAAAGGCAGTTTGTTTCAGGGGAAGAGCTGCCGGACAGGTGAAATTGAAAGATGAAAGAATTATCAGGCTTCTATTTTTCTTCGGTATCTTTTTCATTATTGCTGTATGGGAAATTATACTTCCAAGACGAAGCTACAGCCATGGCAGAGGAAAGCGATGGCTTAATAATATCACAGTAATTATTCTTAATTCTGCAGCAGTGCGGTTTCTTGTACCGGTTATACCCATTGCTGTAGCCCTGCAGGGGGTAGAAACCGGCCGGGGCTTTTTTAATGTTTTTAACCTGAATCCTTTTCTGGAAACAGTCCTTTCATTCATTATCCTTGATTTTATTATTTACCTTCAGCATTTAATGTTTCATGCAGTTCCGCTCTTATGGCGTTTGCATATGGTGCATCACGCCGACCTCGGTATCGATGTCACTACAGGGCTTCGGTTTCATCCCATTGAAATACTCATATCACTCCTCATTAAAATTTCGGTCATTTATGTCCTCGGTCCTTCCGCTGTAGTTGTCATTGCTTTTGAAACAGCCCTTAATGGTAGTGCAATGTTTAATCATGGGAATATATATATCAACCCCCGAATCGATTCAATGCTGCGTCTATTTATTGTTACCCCTGATATGCACAGGATACATCATTCCGTTGCTATTGGAGAGACAAACAGTAACTTCGGCTTTAATCTACCCTGGTGGGACCGCCTGATGGGAACCTACCGTGCAGAATCATACAAAGAGCAAAAAGAGATTATTATCGGGCTTTCTCAGTATAGGGAGCATCTCTCTTTTGCTGTAATGATGATAATGCCCTTTACCGGGAATCCCGGCAAATACGCTATTAACAGGTGGGGACGAATCCCCAGGGAGCCTCATTAAGGGGATACTCTCTTTTTGTCAGGTGTATTTATTGCAAATTTAATATAAATATAATTCTTTTAAGGTTGCTTTTTGGTAATCTTTGTTAACTGTCTGTATTTTTTGCTCACTAACCCTTGTAACGTTCCCTAATCAATAGTACACTATTTAGTAATGATGGAGCAGGAACAATAATATGGAAAGCGCAGGTCATAGCCAGGGAATTTCGCTAATTATACCGGTTTATAATGAGGAGCGTTATATTAATTCGACCCTTGCTCTTTTACTCTCCCGGCAAACCGAAGTTCAAGTAGAAATAATAATTGTTGATGGAAGTAAAAGGGAGAATACCATTGCGGTGATAAACAGCAGCCAGGTTATTAAAATCTCTTCGCCTAAAGGACGGGCCGTTCAGATGAATGCCGGTGCCTCCCGTGCCGGCAAAGATATTCTTCTCTTTCTTCATGGAGACACCATGCTTCCGGAAAATGCCTTTGAGGATATCATCAATGTATTTAATTCCACCGGTTCTGTTGCGGGAGCATTTAACCTGTCTCTCGATAATTCCAGCCTGCTGTTTCGACTGATCGGAAGATGGGCTTCCCTGAAGCACCGGCTAACCAGGATACCCTACGGAGATCAGGCAATATTTATCAAAAAAGACTACTTTAAAAAGATGGGTGGATATGCCGAGATTCCCCTCATGGAAGATGTCGAACTGATGAAGCGCATAAAAAATAAAAAAGATACAATTACGATTCTTAAAACATCAGTTAAAACATCTTCAAGAAAGTGGGAAGATGAAGGACCATTGCGAAGAATTTTTAAGAACTGGATGCTGCAGGCTATGTATCTATACGGGGTCTCCCCGGAACAACTGGCTCAATATTATTACGGAGAAGATGTAAATGAATAGCTTTTTTACAGATACACCATTGAAGAAGAAGGCTGTTGAAATCGTACAGATTAACATGGGCAATCTCTGTAATCTTTCCTGTAGTCATTGTCATGTTGAAGGCTCACCTGAAGGGAAAAATATCATGAGTGAAGAAACTTCCCTCAGGATAATTGAAACATTGAAAAGTCTGAAAGTTCACCAGGTTGAGTTTACGGGCGGCGAACCGACACTCAATAAAAATTTAATTACTTTTATTGAGGAACTGCATGAAATCAGTCAGTTATCTGTTAGAAGCAATCTGGTTGCCCTGGGGATGCCGGCAAATATAGATCTTTTAGATGTATTCAAAAAGTATAATATCAGAATTATCGGATCACTTCCTTCACCCTTTGAAGAATCCACGGATTCCCAGCGAGGAAATGGTATATTTAAAAAATCACTTAAGGTTCTAAGAATAATCAAAGAAATGGATTTGGAAGTTGATCTAGTTTATAATCCGACAGGAAGTTACCTGGTTGATGACACCTTAGAACTTGAGAAAAAATACCGGTCTATTTTAAAGAAGAATTACAATATTGAGTTTAATGACTTTGTCAGCATGGTCAATGTACCGGTAAAGCGATACCATGAGTTTCTGGTCCACGAAGGAACCCTTGAAGAGTATTATGATTTGCTTAAGAGTAACTATAATCCTGCCACTGTTGACCGCATAATGTGCCGAACTCTTTTATCTGTTGATTTTCAGGGGAATGTTTATGACTGCGACTTTAATCTTGCCTGTGGAAAGCAGATAAAGGGATACGAAAGCAGAAAATTCTGGGATATCGATTTTACTTCTTTCAAACCGGAGATTACCTTTGCAGACTACTGTTACGCCTGTACGGTAAATCAGGGAAGCAGCTGCCAGGGAGTTCTACTTGATACTTCTGCGGGTTCAGGGGTAAAAGAAAATATTCAGGAATACTATGGAGAAACTCTTCAATCTTCTGATGATTTAAAGACCAACGCATGCTGCACTGGAGAAGATTTACCCCGGTATGTTAAAGAAAGCCTCAAATATATTAATGATGAATCTGTTATGCGATATTACGGCTGCGGCTCTCCCATACCCCCGGCCCTTGAAGGATTATCGGCACTTGACGTGGGGTGTGGTACCGGGAGAGACGTGTTTATCCTTTCGAGACTGACTGGTTTTAAAGGACATGCCAGTGGAATTGACATGACAAAAAACCAGATACAGGTAGCGCAAAAACATGAGACCGAGCAGATGAATATATTCGGTTATAAAGAGCCGAATACAACTTTTATACATGATGAGATGGAACATATCAACAGGCATTTTGAAAAAGAATCTCTTGATCTGGTTATCTCTAATTGTGTTATTAATCTTGCAGAAGATAAAGAATTGATTTTGAGGCATATATTTAATGCACTAAAGCCAGGTGGTGAGTTTTACTTTTCTGATGTATACGCTGACCGCCGAGTGCCCGAAAAAATCAGCCAGAATAAAATCCTCTACAGCGAATGTCTCGGTGGCGCCCTGTATTATAAGGATTTTGAACGAATAGCCCGAAAAGTAGGTTTCGGGGATCCGAGGATTATGAGCAGCAGCAGTATTTCGATTAAAAATGGTGATATTGAAGACCTGGTCGGTAATATCAGGTTTAATTCTATAACCTACCGGCTCTGGAAAATTGAAGGGCTGGAAGACGCCTGCGAGGATTATGGTCATGTCGCAGTATACCGGGGAGGGATTCCCTATGCTCCCTCTGCATTTGAACTCGATGGCAATCATATTTTCGAAAAAAATAAACCAGAGCGGGTATGTGGAAATACAGCCCTTATGATCAGTAAAAGCAGGTTTGCAAAGTATTTTGAATTGATTGGAGATTTTTCAGAGCATTTTGGTCTTTTTGAAGATTGCAGCACAGAAAGTTCTGAATCCGGGAACAGCACAGGGGGCTGCTGTTGAAAGGTATTGAATATAATGGATAATGAAAATATACTTATACTTTTTTACAAATATCCGGAAAAGGGAAAGATCAAAACGAGACTTGCACAGTCTGTTGGCGATCAGCATGCCTTTGAAATTTATAACTGCATGCTTAATGATCTGTACACTACTGCCGGGAAAACTTCTGTCATAAAAATAGCTGCCTCTACATTGCCTGGTGGAATTCCAGCCGGGAAACCGGTCTATGATACCTTTCTTCAGGAAGGGACTGATCTTGGGGAGAAAATGCTTAATGCCTTTCGAAAAGTTTTTTCCCTTGGATACTCAAGGGCCATTCTTTCGGGAAGTGATTGTCCTGAGATTACTGCGGAACTATTTGATGAAGCCTTTGATACCCTTACTGATCATGACTATGTGATTGGCCCGGCATCGGACGGCGGCTATTATCTTATAGGGATGAAAAGGGAAGTTTTAAATCCATCTGTGTTTCAGGATATTCCCTGGAGTACATCCCGAGTTCTGGACACCACTGCCGGCAGGTTAAATGCTGAAAGATATAGATATAAACTTTTAGAAGAGCTGAATGATGTTGATACCCTTGATGATGTTGAGACTCTTTTAAGCAATAACGGGGAAGGGCGTCGCTCAGAGACCATAACATACCTTAAAAGAATGAGGAAGGGACATCATGAAATCTGATTACGATCTTATAGTTATCGGCGGCGGAGGAGCCGGGATCACCGCCGCAATGGTTGCCAGTGGACTCGGAAAAAAAGTCGCTATGGTTGACAAGGGAAAATTCGGTGGCGAATGCACCTGGTCTGGCTGCGTACCCAGTAAGGCCCTGATTCAGTCAGCCAAAGCAGCTCATATCGTCGGGGATCTGGAAAAGTACGGCCTTTCTCTTTCCGAAGGAACTATTCTTAATAGTGACAGAGTGCTGGAAAGTGTAAAGTCTATTGTTGAGAAAATATATAATGGCGAAAAGCCTGATCATTTTGAAGCACTTGGTATCAATGCCTTTGAAAATGCTGAAGTATCCTTTGTCGACTCTTGTACTGTATCGCTTAACGGTAATAATGTTAAGGCGAAAAAGTTCATCATAGCAACCGGATCGAGCCCCATGATACCTCCTGTTGAGGGCATTGAAAAGGTACACTTCCTTGCCAATGATACTCTTTTTGATCTTGAAAAAATACCCGGGTCTCTTGTCGTTCTTGGGGGAGGTCCTATCGGCATAGAAATGGCTTCTGCCTTTAATCGTCTTGGGGCTAAGGTTACGGTAATCGAAATGGCGGATAGTATTCTTTTCAGGGAAGATGAAGAGCTTACCGATATTCTTCACGAGAAACTTACCGGAGAGGGAATCAGCATTATTACCGGAGCTGTTGTTGAAAAAGTTGAAGAAAATAAATCTGTTACCATTCATTATAACATGGACGGCGTCAGATCAAGTGTAAATGCACATGAACTATTTATCGCAGCGGGAAGGAAGCCGAATATCGAAGGCCTTAATCTTGAAAATGCCGGGGTGCGATATGACAAAAAAGGAATCGCTGTTAATCCGGGTATGCGTACAAGTGCAAAAAATATTTATGCCGCCGGTGATGTTGCCGGCCCTTACCAGTTCAGCCACATGGCCAATTACCAGGCGATTATAGCTGCATCAAACGCCCTGCTGCCGATATTCAAAAAAACCAGCTATAAGCATGTTCCGTGGATTACCTTTTCCGATCCGGAGCTTGCACGAAGCGGCCTCACAGAAAGTGAAGCACTTGCACTTTTTGGAAAAAAGATACGGGTATTCAAGGCAGCCTACACAGAAATTGACCGGGGGATAACCGACAGGTCAGAAACGGGAATGGCAAAGGTCATAACGGCAAAGAGGGGACAGATAGTGGGAATTAATATCCTTGGTGAACGGGCGGGAGAAATGATGCAGGAGCTCCATCTTGCAAAATCTATGGGGATTCCTCTTCATAAATTAAATGAGGTCATTCACGCCTATCCCGCTTATTCTGATATTGTAAAAAAACTTGCCCGGGATGCCTATGTCGATAAGATCCAAAACAGCCTTTTGATAAAAATAATAAAAAAGATAAAAGGTACAAAATGAAAGCCATCTATAAAAAAATAATTTTACTTACGATTATTGTTGTCGTAATTTTTCTGGTAAAATTTTTAAATCTCGATTCGTACCTTACCTTCGAAAATTTAAAATTATATAAAGAACAGATGCTTCATTATGTTAACAGTAACTATCTGGTATCAGCAGTCGGCTTTATTGCAGTCTATATTCTTGTCGTCGCTTTTTCGCTCCCCGGTGCAGCGGTGCTCAGCCTTGCCTGCGGGTTTTTCTTCGGTATGACTGGTGTGGTGTATGTAAACCTTGGGGCAACCTTCGGCGCGGTCCTTGCTTTTTTCGCGGCAAGATATATCATCGGCAACTGGATTCAGGGAAAGTATGGAGACAGGATGGAATCGTTTAACAAAGATCTTGAGCAAAACGGAAAAAACTATCTCCTCACCCTGAGGCTTGTTCCGGTGTTTCCATTTTTTCTTATAAATCTACTGGCTGGTTTAACAGGTATTTCACTCTTTACCTTTTTTTGGACCACTGCAGTCGGTATTATTCCCGGGTCTGTTGTTTTTGTCTATGCGGGAACCCAGTTAAGTACAGTGAATTCCATGGGGGATATCATTTCATGGCAGATGCTCTCAGCTTTTGCTCTGCTTGGGCTGCTTTCACTGATACCGGTGTTTATCCAGAAAATTAAAATTAGAAAGGAAGGAAAAGCACAATGAATATTGGAATAATTACCGGTTCCGGGTTTTATGAATTTCCTGACCTTCAGACAGAAACTATAGAAAAGATTTCTACTGAATTCGGTGATGTCGAATACCGGAGGGCGCAACGTAACGGACATCAGATTTTCTTTATTCCCCGGCACGGAGAAGGGCATCAGCAGCTTCCCAATGTTATAAACTACCGGGCAAACATAATGGCCTTTAAGAAACTGGAAGTTGCTTTAATAATATCCACCAGTGTTATGGGTATACTTGATCAACAGATTCCCCTGGCTTCTTTGCTGCTTTTTGATGACCTTTTCTTTGTCGACAACAGACTCCCGGGAGGAGAAACCTGCACCCTCTACCAGAAGGCAGGAGATTCACTCCGGGGTCATTATCTCTTTGACCGGCCCTTTTCTTTTAAGGGACTTGAATGTGCTCAAAGTGCGGCGAAAAAACTGAATATTTCCTTTACTGATCATCTTACTCATGCCCATTCAGGAGGACCCCGGTTTAATTCAAAACATGAAATTGCTTTTTTTAGAAAAGCAGAATGCCATAGTATCAGCCAGACAACAGGTCCTGAGATAGTTCTTGCCGGTGAAGGAGAAATTGCATTTATTCTTCTCGGCTTTAGTGTTGATTATGCAAACGGAATAAAGGAAAATCCGACACCTGTTGAAGTTTTAAATGAGAATCTTGCGGCAAGCAGATCTGTTTTCTCTACTCTTATTCTCGAAATATTAGATTCTATCAAGGGAAATGAAAACTTTTTCGATAATGGATTTGTGTACAGATTTGAATAATAAGGAAGTTTTTTTTAAGTTTCAGGAGAACTGACAGGAGAAAAAAGTTATGAAAACGGCCGTGTATGTCTTTCTAATAATAATCATGATACTGCCTTCTGTGCAGGGAAGAGAAAACGATCATTCACTCTTTACAGCTGTATTAAAGACCCATGTTAAGAACGGTAAAGTGAACTATGCTGCTTTGAAAAATGACAAGAGACTCGACAGATATACAGCATTTCTTTCGGCAACAAATCCCTACACTATTGCAGGAAAACAAAATCAGCTTGCATTCTGGATAAATGCCTATAATGCCTTCACTTTACAAATTGTATGCCGTAATTATCCGGTTAAAAGTATAAAGGATATCGGCAGCGTCTTTAAGTCAGTATGGAATCAAAATTTTATCAGACTCAAAGGCAGAGAATATTCACTTAATGATATCGAGCACAAAATTATCAGGGTTCGCTATAACGATCCGCGCATACACTTCGCCCTTGTATGCGCCGCAAAAAGCTGCCCACCTCTGCGCCCTGAAGCCTACGTGGGCAGCCGGCTTGACAAACAGCTCAATGATCAGGGAAAGAAGTTTTTAAGAAACAGGCTGCTCAACAGGTTTAATGTCGCAGAAAAAAAAGTATTTCTCTCTTCAATATTCAAATGGTACAGAAAAGATTTTCCCCGTAGTGACCGGGACTTTTTAGTTTTTCTTGCCAGGTTTATCAATCCAGAAGAAGGCAGGGCGGTAAAAAGAGATCCTCCCGGCTGGGAAATAGATTTTCTTCGATACGATTGGCGCCTTAACAGACGATGAGCCTTTTACTTCCTTTTCTATTATAAAACATCTATTACAATCAGTGTCAGGTCATCATTAAACTGACTTCCTTCTTTGTTCCATCTTTCTAATTCCCCCAGGAGGGCTTTTGGAAATTCTTCCGGATTGAGATCATCGTGTGACTTTATGAAAGAAATAAAATTTTCTGTACCGTACATTTCTTTTTTGTCATTGAAAGTCTCGGTGATGCAGTCCGTGTACAGTATTATCCGATCGCCTTTTTCAATAGAAATTCTTTCAGCTTCTGCGAAGAATTCATTTGAAAGGCCAATGGCGCGCCCTCGCGGCAATATTGTTTCTATTATTGCCCGGGAACGCCGATAAATCAGAAGAGGCTCGTGACCCGCCCGGACATAAGTCAGGCATTCAGAAGTTTTATCCAGGTAGACATAGCCGGCAGTGAGAAAATGATCTTTTATCAGTTTTTCGAGAATGTTGTTCATTTCCAGGATCAGTCTTACAGGTTCCTGAGCAAGGTGAGTGAGAACGTTGAACGCTACCTGGCCCATTGCCGCAATCAGGGCCGCAGGAATTCCATGACCCGATACATCCGCAATAAGTACGCCAATGTGATTGTCATCTATTTCTGAAAAGTTGAAAAAGTCGCCTCCGATCTTTTCCATAGGACGGAAAAGAACTCCAACTTTAAAAGATGATGGAGAAGGAAGTTCTTTAGGGACTGAAGATAATTGGAGCCCCCTGGCGACGGTCAGTTCCTGTTCAAGAAGCAGCAGGCGTTCCTTTTCAATGAGGCTTTGCTGCAAAGACAGGTTGAGCTCTTCGGCATGATTAAGGCTGGTAATAAACTGGTTCACCAGGTAGGTTGCAATAATAATCAGAAAGATCGGGATACCGAAAACAAAGAGCGGTGTTCCTGTCTCTATGATTTCAAGGGGGAAAGCAAGGACGTCATGAAAGCCGAGAAGAATAATTGGAAGCATTCCTGAAAATATAAGTATTCCCCGCCGGTTCTTTTTTAACAGTTGACTGAGAGATACATAAATTATGTCAAATGAGAAAAAGGGAATCATAATGATAGAAATATTTCTCCACATCAGAATGTTATGCCGTTCAATGGAAAAAATCATCATTACCCAAAATAAAAGAGCCAGGGAGAGATAAGGTATCACACGCCTTTTGTTTATATCCTGGTGAACAAAGGCCCGAAAGAAAAGGGCAAGGCATGGGGGAAACCAGATCATACCGGTCTGGGTAATTTTAAAAATAGTATTTGAAGAAAGGGGCAGGGTAGAATAAAAATTTTCAAGATACTGGAGGGATATTAAAAGAGAGAGCATCAGAGTGCTTACTGCAAAGAGAAGGAAATGATGTTCTGAGTTACGCCTGAAATACAGCATGAAAAAGAGAAACGAGATAAGAATTAAAATAAATGAAAACCCCTGCATCATATGATTGAGCAGTATATCCATAATCATCTTTTTTCTATTGCCGGAATAAGAATCTACCAGGGACATGGGACCGAGAATCCATGCCTCTGAATCAAAATAGACTTGAATGGCAATGGTGTTCTTTCCTGCATTTAAGAGAAGGCGGGGTACCGGATAGCTTCGGAACCTGCTCCACGCGGACCTGAAACCGGGAGGGAATTTACCGCTGTTTCCGACAAGGGCTCCGTTTATAAATACACGGTCTGCATTCATTATTTCTTTTATCTGAAGAGTTAAATCCTGGGAGGGGACAGAGGAAATGTTCAAGGTTTTTCTGTACCAGACAAAGCCTTTGTATATCTTCGGGCTCTCCATATCCTCAGACGGGAAGAGATGATCTGTTTCTGAAGGCATAAGATATTTTGAGGGAAGTTCAACCTCAGGCCAGTGAGAGTCATCATAATCTGGTCGGGCAAAGCTCTGGCTGTTGCCCCGCATAATCTTCCAGGTTCCCGAGATGTCATGGGACCATTTCCCCGATGGATTTTCGCGTCCGAAAACACCGGTAACGGCAATTAGAAGAATGATAGGGACAAATAGTTTGTTCATTAAGCCTGTTCCTGACCAGGAATAGAATAACTTCCTTACGATATAACTATTTTTTTTTCTGGCCTGTCAAGTAGAATTAGATGGGGTGGCGGAACCCCGGTCGGGCCCGGGATCCCGCCAATACTGAGGAATGTATGTAATCATACCAGCGTATAATGCCGGATGTGATACTTTCCGGTACCATGTTTAAAGGAGTTTTTTTCCGTTGGAAATGTACCCCCGGTACCAGTATTGATAAAAATATACACTATATTGCGAGGAGCCACTACACAAAAGAACTGTTTGGTGTTTTTGGGTATTGTCAAATTTACATATGTAAAAATGGTCAGTATCGAATGGAGAAATCAGGCGCGCTTGTCACGGAATTCAGTAGGGGTTTTTCCAGTAGTGCTTTTGAACACCCGGTTGAAGGTACTGAGACTCTCAAAGCCGACGCCGTAGGCTATCTCGATGATCTTTTCATCACTTTCAGTGAGCCTGGTAGAAGCATCTTCAATGCGCAAATTGTTAATATATTCATTGATTTTCTGCCCGGTATAGGTTTTAAAAAGACCGCTCATGTAGTTCGCATTCATTCCAACAGCCGCAGCGAGTCCTTCCCGGGACAGGTCTGATGTGTAATTGCTTTTAATAAAATCAGTTACCTTGTCGAGCTTCTTCTTTGATATCTCATTTATCTGATTATTGTTTTCATCGTCGACACTGGAAAAATCTCTCGGTGAGATCTTTTTAAGCATGCCGTAGAGAGCCTGAAGCTCCATTTTACTTTTCATTCTATCCCTGGCGAAAATCATGCTGAACACCAGGAGGAAAAAGGGTGAACAATAGGTAAGCATTAGTAAAAAGAATCGCCCACCGGTAATATAAAAATAAATCTCAACGATAGAGACAGTCACCCCGGCAGCAGTGAGAACGCTTAATATAATAAATTTAAACCGGTCAGGCTTAAGGCTGTTTAAAAGCAGAATTGTTCTGAAATATACCGGCGTCATGGTAACTATACTGATAATGGATAGAAAAAAGATTATATTGTACCGTTTCGCTACTTCTGCATCGCTGAAGAAACTGACAAAGAAAATAGAAATAACAATAATCCCTAAAAATGGAATGTATTTAATATTTGTTGCCTTGATGTATATACCATAGAGGGATTGAATAATTAATATTAAACTTATTGAAAAGAAATGTATGGAAGACCAGGTTATAAATTGACTGAAGGCAGGAGAAACATTTTCAAAGGTCAGGAACATTGATCCGAGAAGGGCGATATATACGGTAACCGCCATGGATGAATAGAGGTAGAGACGCTCGTTGCGGTTCCAGATAAATATAATAAGAAGAATAAAAAGGCTGATAATTGAAGAGACCAAAATCTCCAGGGGAAGGTGGATGTAAATCAGATCACTGAAAAGCCTTGTTTTGTGAAAACTTTTTTTGGGTTTCAGCGATATGTCTGAGGCAATGCCCGCCTGTTCTCCCATGAACGTCCCGAGATAAATGTATATCTTATTGTCTCCATTTTTCAGAAGACCTGCGGGAATTGTGTAGTTTCTCCGATTGGGAAGTATACTGATATCGTCGAATTCGTGAGAACCAATTTTTGTGCCATTCAGGTACAGTCGGTCTGTATGAAAAACCCTTCCCATGCAGATACCGAAGTAGGTGTCTGGAGAGGTGACAACAAACTGGTTTCTGACCCAGAGGTGCCTGACGTTGCTGCCGGTAGTCACTGGTGGATGAAAAACATTAGGAAGTTTTATCGGCTGCCATCCCGATTCTTTCTGAATTGCAGAAAAATCAGGATTATCGTTGAAGAGAACTTCCCAGTTTGTCAGCGTGTATATGCCTTCATCCGTGCCGCAGGCGGTTAGTGACAGGGTTAAAAACAATAAGAATAATAATTTTTTCATAATCCGGAATAGAATTGAGCCTGTTACCCTTATGTTCGGGAATTTACAGGTTTTCTTTTGTAATTAGTGAACTATAATTGTAAAAATATTACTGTCAAGAATTAAAATATAAGTAATCGGGAAGCAGCAGATTGAAAATTTATTTTGCATACGATAAAAATAATTGACAGATCAATTGTTTTTAACTATAATTATGCTCAAATCTCCAATAGTTGCCACGGAGAAGGTCAAATATAGAACTCAGAGCACCTTGTTTTTCTTTTATTTTCCAAGTGCTCAGTTCCTGGTGAATATTCTCTTTATCTTTACCGATAATGTATAATGTGTATAAGGAGTTATACGGTGGTAACAATAAAAATTTATACATACAGCCAGGCAACTGTTTTTGAAATTCAGGGCAGGTTTTTTACCGAGTCAATAGAATATGTCAACAGGGAATGGCGCAGGGCCGTCAAGAATAAACCCGCTACCATTGCGGTAAACTGTAAAAAACTTGAAAGTATAGATTCTGCAGCTGTCGGTACCCTGGTCCGTTTTTTAAACTATGCAATGGAAAAAAATATTGAACTTGTTTTCCTCGATTTGAACAGAGATATTCGACGCTTATTTGTTACCGCAAAGCTTCATAATTTCTTTACTATTTCTACTTCCCGAGAATTCTGCAGCAAACACCAGATTCAACTCTCGGCCTGAAACCCTTTTACATTTACTGCTGTTTGTTGTTTACTTCAGCCTTGAGTTTCTCGATCAGGGATTTGTATGACCCGTTTGAAAAAGTTTTGTAGACGTTTATTCCTTCATCTTTGAGGGTCTGGAGAATTTTCTGAAACTGGCTCATTTCTTCTCCGGTATTATAAATTTTGGTGCATATACCGTGCCGTTCCCCATAACCGCATTTCATACATGAAGGGTTGTGTCTTTTTGAAACAGTAATAGCGTGATTGTAGTCATTTTTGTAGCAAAAGGGGCAGAGTTCATAGTTCAACCCTGAAGCCTGGTTTTTTAATATGTTTTTCTCAAGCTTTTCCCAGTATTTCTTTGCATCCTTTTCAGGCCACGACATTATTTCTTCCCGGTCCTTTTCAAGAAAATACCACTCTTTCGGAATAGTATACATCTTTTCCAGGTTGATTGACTTTGATTCCATGAAAGAAGCAAGTAGTTGATTAAATTTTTTCATTTGTATTTTACCCCATAAGTATCCTGAGTGGGTTACTGAAATCATTAAGACAAAATTGTCAAACCATTTCTTTTATCATTCGTCTGTTTATTGGATACTGCAGGATTTGCAACCATTTTATTCGTTATAATACAACTTTGTTGATAAGGGTGAAGGAAGTTTACTGCTGAGTAAAAGTGACTTCATCTATTGACATAATCACTTTTATCTGAAATAATTATATCCACAGCACCGCTTAAGCTTACACAGGGAAACCCCTATATGAAAAATAGGGAAACCCCTATGCGTAAAAAGCACTGACGCCTATTGTGTTTTTTTCTATGCTAAGTTTTATTGTATCCCTTAAAATAACTTAGACAGTTGTTCTATATTATTATATAACGGAAATACCCGACTCAGGGTAATTATTCACTGAGCGGTTACTATATTTACATGAGGCAAACGGGTTATGAGATATATTTTCTGTACCACAATCAGCCTTTTCCTTTATCTCGCATTGACCGCAGGAAGCGGAACTATCCTGTATCTCTGGTCCCCTGATGAACTTATCGCTGGAGCCCTGATCAGTCTTTTTGTAGGCTTCATGAGTTCAAAAATTATTCCCAGGTCAGTTGTACGTGACATAGCAAATCCTATAAAATGGATATTTGCCTCGATATATATGATTGGACCCTTTTTTCTTTCTCTGCTCATAGCAAACATTGAGGTTCTCTACAGAATTATCACCGGGAGAATAAAACCGGCAATTGTTAAAGTCGAGACAGGCTTAAAGAGTGAGACAGGCACTTACTTCCTTTCAAATTCGATAACCCTCTCGCCTGGAACATTAACAATGGCGGTAGATGAGGATACTCATGATCTGTATATCCACTGTCTGCACTGGGATAAGGAAGAAGGGGAGGTCGCAACCCCTAATGACGTCTCAACCTTTTCATATTTCTGGATGAAGCATATTTTTGGTTAGAGGAAGATACTATGCAGCAGTTTTTAATAATTACAGCACTTATAATCTGTGCCCTTGTATTGTTCATGGTAATCCGTATCGCCTTCAGTAAAAATGTTCCTGAGCGGATTGTCGCCCTCGATACAATTAATACCATGGTTATTGCCCTTATGATTGTTCTCGGGGCATTTACCAGAAAGGCTCTCTATATTGATATTGGTATCGTATATGGAATTATATCTTTTATTGGAACTCTGTTTATCGCACGCTATTTAAGAGAGGAAGGAAAGTAATATGGATACAATTGTATATGTCCTTATCGGAATCGGCCTCTTTATCAGTTCAATGAGCGTTGTGGGACTCATGAGATTTCCTGATATTTATACCCGGCTTCACGCTGCGACAAAGACCACAACATTTGGAAGTATCTTTATCGTTGCCGGTGTGATTGTTGAAAACCTTATCTATATGGATCAATCGAGCCTCGTGATTGTGATACATGCCATGCTGGCCCTGATGGTTATAATCTTTACTAATCCAATCAGTGCTCATGCGATTGCGCGGGCCTCAATGCTTTCCGGTATCCGTCCCTATGGTGTTAAGATAAACCAGTTTCCGGATCAGAAAAGAAGAAGGAAAAAAGAAGTGCAGCCCCCTCAAAATCTGCAGGATGATAAGGAGGAACAGGAATGATTACATCTGCAATTTTTATAATACTATCAGTTGTTGTACTGGTTACGGCTTTGCTTAGTCTCTACTTCAGGGACCTGCTTGCGGCTGTTGTAAGTTATTCGGTTATGAGTCTTGTGCTGACGGTTATATTTTTCCAGCTTGATGCTCCCGATGTTGCTATTGCTGAAGCCGCTATTGGCGCCGCGTTGACCATCTGTATCTTTGTTATTGCAATCAGGCTTACTCGAAGGAGAGAAGAATGAAAGTTGGAAGTATCGGAAGTTTTCTTTCCCTGTTTCTGATCGTCGGGTTTTTATTTGTCGGCATCAGCCGTCTTCACCCTGTTGGGGAGCCCCTGGGGAACAGGGATGTCTTCAAGGATAGAAATTCACTGGTTACCGATACAAGTAATGTCGATACCATGGATGACTATTTTCTCCGTAACGGGCAGAGAGAAACAGGCTCGAATAATATAGTTGCCAGCGTTGTATTTGATTACCGCGCCTTTGATACCCTCGGAGAGGCAACAGTTCTTTTTCTTGTGGTTTCAAGTATATCTATGCTTCTATATACAGCCTTAAAACAGAAAAAGATGGTTCTTGAACTGAAAGATCCAGAAACAGGCTTTCCTAAAAATATGACACGAATCGTATCAAATGGAGCCTACCTTATGTATCCGATGATTCTTGCCTTTGGGGTGTATCTGGTTGCTCACGGACATATCTCGCCGGGTGGCGGATTTCAAGGTGGGGCTGTCATGGCATCGGGTACTGCGTTGCTGCTTGTAAGTTCATATATTACTAACCATATCAAAAATACCTATAAGATATTTTCATTTTACGAATCTTTGGGACTTACCATCTTTATAGGTCTCGGTTTTGCTGGAATTGGTGTTTCTTTCCTTTTTAATTTTCTGGCAGATTTTTCCCCTCTTTTTCTGGGTAGAATAATAAATCTTGGGCCTAATCCGGGATTTCTGAATTCTGCAGGAATCCTGCCGATATTGAGTCTAGCCATCGGTATTGAGGTCTTTTTTGGTCTCAGCATTATACTTGTTTCTCTCTTTCATCTGTCGCGGAAAGAAGAGAATACTCTGCAGAAATATTAAATATATGAGGTACATTCCGTGGGAAATTATTTCTTATATGTAACGGTAGTGCTGCTGATCTTTATTGGCGTTACGGCACTTCTTTATAAAAAAAATCTGATAAAAATAGTTATAGCCCTGAATATAGTTGAAAGTGGACTGAACCTGTTTTTTCTTACTCTGGCATATCGTCCCGGGGGAACGGCTCCAATCTTTACACTCGCCCCGGGTCTTGAAGAACTGAAGATGGTTCTCCCGACACCTCAGGCTCTGATCCTCACGAATATTGTTATCGGGTTTGCGACATCGGCGCTCATGCTGACCTTAGCCATTATGACGTATCGGAACAACAAGACCCTGGACATCCAGAAACTGCGAGGCGTTGAAGATCATGATTAAGCATATCCCCATCCTGTTAATTGCGATTCCTCTTCTTGCTGCCTTCATGCTGCCGATAATCGGCAGGATTGGCATTAAGGTCAGGGACCTGGTTGTGCTGATGGTACTTCTAACAGTAAACTTCCTTTTATTCTATATTATCCCTGAAGTGGCTCTCAATGGAAAGGTAATGTATTATGTTGTCGGCGCTGTTGATCCTTCAGCCCTTCATCCTGAAAGTCTCGGTTTCCCGATACGCATTGTTCTTAAGATTGACGGCTTTTCTCTCTTTATGGGAATCATTTCTGCCGTTGTCGCTCTTTCTGCATTTCTCTATTCCCAATCATATATAAAAAATGATGAACGAAAGAGCTATTACCAGATTCTGCTTATGTTGATGCTGGTTGGTATGCTGGGCCTTGAGTTGACCAATGACCTTTTCAACTTTTTTGTTTTTATGGAAGTTTTGTCCATCTCCTGTGCGGCGCTGGTTGCCTATAATACAGAAGAGCGGCATCCTCCGTATGCGGGTTATAAGTACATGCTTATAAGCGCAATAGCGACAAGCTTTCTGCTTCTCGGAATAGGCTTCTGTTATGCCCAGTACGGTTCATTTAATATGGACTATATTCACAGCAAAATGCAGCATAATCTCATAGATAAAATGGCAATGATCTTTATGATTATTCCCCTTGCCATGAAAGCGGGAGCTATTCCCATGCATATGTGGGTACCTGACACCTATTCTGAGGCTCCGGCGCCCGTAACCGCAATGCTGGTTACTGCAAGCCAGGCAAGCCTGTATGCGCTTTTCAGATTCAGCTTTTCTCTCTATGGGAACCCCGTTTCATCAGTCTCAATAAATTATAATACCCTTGGGTGGATTATTATAACCCTTGGTGTACTTTCGATGTTTATTGGTGTTACCATGGCCCTGGTCCAGCATGATGTGAAACGCCTTATGGCATTTCATGCCGTCAGTCAGACCGGTTATATGCTCCTGGGAGTAGGGGTCGGTATCGCGGTATACGCGGCAGCTGACGGAGGTTCTTCTTTTAACGCCTATGGCAAGGTCGCCATGACCGGGGGCATTTTCCATATTATGAATCATGCCTTTTACAAGGGACTTCTCTTTTTAACTTCCGGCGTTATTGTCAGACGATTCGGTACCCGCAATCTTGACAAAATGATCGGCCTTGCGCACCGGGATACATTTACTGCTGTTGCCTTTATCATCGGGGCAATGGCTATTGCCGGCATCCCTCCCTTTAACGGTTTTGCCTCAAAGATACTTATTTACGAATCAGTATATAAATTCAGTCCTCTCCTTTCGGTTATTGCCATGTTTGTATCGGTGTTAACCCTTGCTTCCTTTGTGAAAGTCTTTTACAGCGCTTTCCTGGGGCCGAGACGGGATGACCTGATTGTTGATAAAAGTCCCCTTCCTTTTGGTATGAAGGCAGGTATGGGAATACTCTGCGTACTTGTTGTTCTCCTGGGGCTCTTTCCCGATGTTGTAATTGAAACACTTGTTAAGCCCGCGGTTTCAGCGCTGGTGACCATACGATAGAGGATAGACGGCATGAATAATGTTCATTTTTCACTCGATATAACAGGTATTTTCTGGAACCCCATTGCCCTGGTTATCATTTTTGCGGCAATAATGATTCTGATTTTTATCTGGGGAAGAATCTCTTTTAATCGAGATTATAACGAAAAAACCGCCCAGGTTAAGCCTTTTAATTCAGGTAACGTTGAGGAGATCGATTATAATGTTCAGTCTTCGAATCTTTACTGGGGCTTTAGACGGGCATTAAGCGGATTCTATACCAGAATGATTGAATACCATGATGGAGACCTTAATAATTATTTAAAATGGATGGTTATTATTGTGGCTCTCTGTCTTCTCCTTGTTAGCGGAGGCTTTCTGTAATGAAGAAGAAACAGATTAAATATCTTAAAAAATCTCTATGGGCCTTTCATCTTAACGCCGGGTCCTGCAATGCCTGCGATATAGAAATACTGGCCGCTCTCATGCCTCGTTATGATGCTGAACGCTTTGGCATCAAGCTTGTAGGCACACCCCGCCACGCTGATATACTTTTAGTAACCGGTACTATGACTGAAAAAATTCGTCATCAGGTCCTTCGTGTGTATGAACAGGTTCCAGACCCAAAGCTTGTTATGGTCATTGGGGGCTGTGGAGCTACTAAGGGGGTCTTTCAGGATTCCTATGCTATGGCGGGCCCGGTTGATACATATATCCCAGTTGACGTCTATGTGCCAGGGTGTCCGCCCCGGCCCGACGCGATCATCTACGGTGTGGCAAAGGCGTGGGAGAAACTGGAAACACTGGAGAACCAGATATGAAGAATTCACCTGAAGGAGTAGCCAAAAGCCTTAAAGAGACCTTTGGTGAAGATATAACCGGCGTAAGAATATTAGACCGGGAAGAGGGCGTCCATGAAAAGGTGCTCCAGAGAGGCCTCTGGATTACCATGACGCGGCGGGTTTTCCACCGGGCAATACAATTGCTGAAAAGTAAATACGGGCAGCCCCACATATGCTGTCCCATGGCATCTAAGGAATATGACGACGGTATTGAGCTTATCTATCCATTTACCCTCAATGCCGGTGCGGGATATATGAAGGAGTTCACCCTGACAATAGCGGTCTTCCTTCCTATGAGCGATTTAAGAATCCGTACGATTACCGACATCATTCCCGGTATCCTGTTTATGGAAAGGGAAACCCGGGAAATGCTCGGGGTCTGGTTCGAAGATATCCCTGATGAGCGCCGCCTCTATACACCTGATTATCTTGCCGATGATAACTTCCCTTTGAGAAATGATTTTTCAGACCCCCATGTGAAAGAGGAAGAAATACCGGGAGAAAGTAAATGAAGACAAAGCAGACTTACAATTTAAATATAGGACCGACCCACCCGGCATTTAAAGAGCCGGTGAAATTCAACTTCGAAGTTGACGGAGAACAGGTAGTAAAGGCGGACATCGACTTTGGCTATACTCACCGGGGGATAGAAAAACTTGCAATGAGCCGAAATTTCATTGAAGTGATTTATCTTCTCGAACGGGTATGCGGAATTTGTTCTGTCTCCCATCCCATGGCATACTGTCTTGCCATCGAGCAGGCGGCAGAGCTGGAAGTCACTCCACGGGCTAAATATATCAGAACTATTCTCGGTGAGTTGGAAAGACTTCACTCCCACCTTCTCTGGGCGGGAGTTGCTGCCCATGAGATTGGCTTTGACACCCTCTGGATGTATACCTGGAATATACGTGAAACAGTTATGGACCTCCTTGAAGTCATAACAGGCAACCGGGTCAATTACGCGATGCTGACTCTTGGGGGCGTACGCAGAGATATAACCGACGAACTGGTTCCCGTGGTATACGAAGTGCTCGATTATTACCGTTCACTGTATAACCGGGTAAGCGAAATTCTTATGGGCGACAAGAGTGTACAGCTTCGAAGCGAAGGCGTCGGAATACTCAGTCATGTCGAGGCTGTTGAGCTTTGTGCTGTCGGGCCGACTGCCCGGGCTTCAGGACTTTCCCGTGATGTGCGAATTGATTATCCCGTCAATGCGTATCCGGATATGACGTGGCTGAAACCTGCCAGTCCGCGGGATATCGGCCGAGAGCCAGTTGGAGATGTTTATGACAGAATTGTAGTCAGAACTCTGGAAATACTTCAGTCTATTGAAATTATAGAATTTTGCCTCGAGAATATGCCTGAGGGTGATATTGCCACAGAAACTAATTCCATAAAGATAATAAACAAGCTTAAAAAAGTTCAGGGGGAGGGCATTGGTCGTTACGAGGCTCCCCGTGGGGAAGTAGCTCATTATGACCTTCTTGACAATCGGGATGGACCCGCACTGATAAAGGTAAAGGCCCCGACGTATTCAAATGCACCGGCATGGGTGCCAATGCTCAGTGGAGCAGAGATTGCCGATATACCTATTATTGTCGCATCAATAGACCCCTGTATCGCGTGTGCTGACAGGATGAGTTTTACCAAACCGAATGGCGATAACTATATTCTAACATCAGCAGATCTGCACAAGATGAGTGTGGAAAAAACCCGGGAGGTGAGCCGAACATGCACTCTCTGATTATACTGGCACTGTCGTGTCTCATAATATTTATTATAAGCATCTATCTTGGACTTCTCTTTAAGGGGATTGACCGGAAGGGTGCCGCCTATTACCAGTCCCGCATCGGACCGCCCCTGAGGCAGCCTTACTGGGACTTGAAAAAGCTTATGATGAAGCAGACCATTATCCCTGAAAACTCAGTCCCATGGATTTTCAAAGGTGCACCACTCCTCTCTTTTGCTTCATCAGTGGTGCTTTTAATTTATATCATTCTGCCCTACTTTATGCATCTTGCCGGGCTTAATCACAGCTTTATCAAGTCAGGGGATCTTATCCTGATTGTATATCTGCTTATGATTCCTGCAATAGCGATGGTTGCCGGAGGATTTGCCTCTGGTTCGCCTTATGCGTCTGTGGGGGCTCAGCGTGAAATGGTTATTCTTATGTCGACTGAGCTTCCAATCGCGGTAATTGTTGTTACCTTTGCCTGGAAAATGGCAAAGGCGGCTCCTGAAGCAGCTTCTTTTAACCTGGCAACTATTACCAGCAATCCCCTCTGGAATGGAATGGGACCCCTTGGCATTATGGGGGGAATCATCCTTGTACTGGTGATGATTGCTGTTGTTCCAGCAGAGCTCGCGAAGATTCCCTTTGACCAGGGTGAAGCGGAAACAGAAATTGCCGAGGGACTGCTGGCTGAATATTCTGGGAAATACTTTGCCTTCTTCTATTTATCTGAAGCAGTAAAGGTACTGGCTATAACTTCCCTCATGGTCATTCTATTCTTTCCTCATGGTGTTGCTGAACTTTTCGGGGCGCGGCTGATACTGGGTGGAATTGATTTTACTATAGCTGCAGATGTGGTTCTTTTCCTTTTTAAACATATTATTATTTATTTTTTCACCGTCACGACAATTAGAATCGCCATGGCGCGCCTTAAGATTACCCAGGTGGCTCAGCTTTTTCTGCTGATTCTCACCGTAACGAGCCTGATGGGTTTTTTGCTGATTTATCTTGATCCTGTGATCTCAAAAATATAATGAAAGTGAGGAGTGTATAATGGTTGGAAGTATATATCAGGTTCTGGAGCAGTTCTTCTCCAGGAAATCCACCAACACATTCCCGGTGAAGTATGCCCCTAAATCTGTCACCGAAGCGCTCAAGGGCGCGATAACCCCGCCTATTGCAACGACTGAAGGGTTCAGGGGGAAGTTGACCTTCGATTATGAAAAATGCATTGGCTGCGGGATGTGCGATAAGGTATGTCCTGCCGCGGCAATTGAGCTTTACCCGGTAATGGCAAAGGAGAAAAAATCAAAACGTATTGTGATATATCTCTCCCGCTGCACCTTCTGTTCAGAGTGCGTTCATATCTGCCCTAAAGATGCTATCGGTATGACTGAAGAGTTCATGATGGCGGATTTTGATCGAAATGGAGATTCCATGATCATCGGTAGCCGGGAAAGAAGAGACAATGAACTGCCGGGAGAAGAGCCGGCAACCCAATAGCCCTTTTTTAATAGCCCGGGGTTTAAACCCCGGGCTATTAAAAAAGGGATCCTCAGAACCCCTCTGCCATGGGGATTTCAACCAGTGTACCGGAAGTTAAAATACTAATAAGATCCTCAACTGCATCGGACACTCGAGGAGAAAGCTCTTCCCCGAACTCTACCGTCTCAGGCTGAATGCCAACAAAAACTATTTCCTTTGAATAATTCTGCAGTCTTGAGATGAGTCCTGTCAGGGGGCCTGTATGGGTATTAAAACCAGACTCGTCAGAAAGCGCTGTTACAGGCAAACGCCTGAAGGTTCCCGGGGCTTCCTGCAAATCTGTGACGTCAACAATCACCAGGAGATCAGGCTTTTCTCTGCGAACGATGCCGGTAAAGTTTTCAGGTATGTCGGCACCGTCGACGGCGTACCATTGGCTGTTTTCCATTCTGCCGGCCAGTATACTTCCCGCGCCGTCATCACTTTTCAGCCTGTTGCCTACACCAAGGATCATTTTTTTCACTGTCGGTAAACTTCCTTCACATTTTTAATAAGCATGGAGGCTGCTGCCGGTTCTGTCAAGTTTTATCAGAAGTCAGAGGTTTAATTAATTTGTTAATCAAACTTGACAGGGCTGATGAAATGAGGTACGTAATATTTTGATAGAGGAAGGAAAAGCATATGAAGAGACCCGTCGTGACCAGGAAAAGAATTCTTATCTTACTGCCGGCGGCACTTTTGCTTTCCTGGCTTCTCTGGCCCCTGGGTGACCGGCGCTTTGCCATTGAGGCTGACATAAAAAAGATTCACTACAAAGAACAGTTCCTCGCCAGTCTCAGGGCCCGCTCTCAAAGGAAAGGGAAGAGACCAAACATTGTTGTCATCCTCGCCGATGACCTTGGTAAAACCGATATTTCTCTCTACGGGGGAAGACACCTGCAGACTCCCCACATAGACAGCATCGGAACCGGCGGCGTCACATTTACTGAAGCCTACTGCAGCGCGCCGGTGTGCAGTCCTTCCCGCGCCTCGCTCCTGACGGGACGATACCAGCAGCGGTACGGTTTTTACCGGCAGCCTATGAGCCGCTACCCGCGTAATCGCCTTGAGATGCTGGTTGCAAAGTATATGATTTTTACCGGTGACTGGCGCCCCGATTACATGAACGCCACTCCGCGCGCCGAGGATATCCGCCGCCAGGGAATACCTGAAAGTGAAATAACCCTTGGGGATTTACTGAAGGGTACCGGTTACCGTACTGCTATCACGGGGAAATGGCACCTCGGTCACGAAAAATTCTTTCTACCCAACAGCCGGGGTTTTGAAGAACAGTACGGTTTTTATGAAGCCTTTTCCCTCTACAGTCCTGTCGATGATCCAGATATTATAAATCACCGGCACGATTATTTTGCAAGCCAGCATATCTGGGGGCAGGGAAGAGAAGGCACCTGTGCCGTCAGACGAAATGACACGGTTATCGATGAAAAGAAGTACCTGACTTTTCGTATTGCCGAAGAGGCGAATTCATTTATTCAAAAGAATCGCAAGCAGCCCTTTTTTCTCTATGTTCCTTTCAATGCCCCTCATACACCTTTCCAGGCCCCCAAAAAATATGTGCAGAGATTCAGTCATATCAAAGATAAAAATAAACGGATTTATTATGCCATGATCGCCGCCCTTGATGATGCCGTCGGTTCAATTCTTCAAACTATCAAAGATGAGAATATTGAAGAAGATACACTGGTGTTTTTTGCCAGTGACAATGGGGGAGCAACCTATACCGGCGCGACAGAGAACGCTCCTCTCAAGGGGGGGAAGTTTTCAAACTTTGAAGGGGGAATCAACATCCCCTTAATGATGCGGCAGCCGGGAGTTGTTCCCGGGGGTAAAAAAAACCATGAACCGACAATACTTATGGATGTTTTTGCCACTGCTGTCGGTGCCGCCGGGGCGATACTTCCGGGAGACCGTAACTTTGACGGAGTTGATTTGCTTGCCTCTACAGTAAGTGGGAAGAAAAAAGCTCCCCGGGCCCTTTACTGGAAATCAGGCTATAATCGGGCTATCCGTAAAGGGAAATATAAACTTATTCTAAATGACCGGAGCGGATCAATTCTCCTTTATGATTTAAAAAAAGACAAAGTCGAAGCACATAATCTTAAAGGAAACCGGCCTGAAATCGTAAATGAGCTTTTGAAAGATCTTGAATACTGGGAGAAGAAAATGGTCCCTCCCTTATGGCCCGGTTTTATGAATTACCGTTTTAAGATTGATGGTGAAAGCTATATGTTTTCAATATAGCAGCGCTATTGCAGTACTTCGAGACCCACCATGCATATGTCATCCTGGAATTTTGAATCACCTTTAAAATCGGTTAAATTTCTGTAGAGAAACTGGATAATTCGACTGATTGACTGATGCCCTGATTCAGCTAAAAGGGTGTGCAGGATTTCTTCGAATTCTTTTTCTTCACGGTTGCGGGCTTCTGTGAGGCCGTCGGTATAGAAAAGGATTTTATCACCTTTATTGAGATGTATGTCCCGTTCTTCAAAGGTAAGATTTTGAAAAGAACCCAGTAGATTCCCCCGGCTTTCCACCATCTCAAGTTTATTTCCCAGTTCACGTATAATAACCGGATAGGTGTGTCCGGCCCGTGCATAGGTAAAGCGATTTGTCGAAGAATCATAGATGCCGTAAAAGGCAGTGAAAAAGTTTTCTCCCGTCATCCCATAGAGGTTGTCATTGATATAACGCAAAAGTTTTTCAGGAGAATTTCTGAATTTACCTGATGTTTCAACCAGCATTTTTACCATTGATGTTATCAGGGCGGCATGAACACCATGTCCTGAAACATCGCCGATAATAATTCCGATTTTTTCTTCTTCATGAAAAGGAATGAAATCATAGTAATCACCACCGACTTCATGCATTGGGAGATAGAGGGTATAGAGGCTGTAAAAATCAGATTCAGGGGGCGCCTGGGGGATCAGGTTATGCTGAATTTTTCTTGCAAGCTCCAGATCCTTCTGCATTTTCATATTGCTGGCAGCAATAATACTGTTTTTAGCCGCGATTGTCTGATCATTCTCAAATGTTCGTTTTCTTCCTCGGTTCTGGATTTCTGCCAGAACCAGGGCCGCGATAATGGAGATGCAGGGATTTATAAGTACCGAAAGCATATCCGCAGGAATATCATTGCTGTACAGTAATATTGATATAAAAAACAGAAAAGGTATCATATACAGGGGCAGTAAAAATATTGCCCCAAAGGGCGTTCCGATAAGGATACCGAATATAACGACAACCATTCCAATTATGGCACCGTTAAAAAGAGTGCTTTCGTAGGTCATAAGGCTGAGAAAGCACATCATTGCCATACCGGAAAAAAGAAAAGTGAAATGAAAGCCCTTCACCAGCAGGAAATTTTTTCGTGCACCACTGTATAAAATTGTAAGATAGACCAAACCGATAACTATCGGTATGCCCCTGACGGCAATAATAATATCAGCAAGCTTTAAAACAACAAGATCCTGGTAGAGGAGAAAAGCAAGGGCGGGGAGTGAAAGAAATGTAATGATTTTGCCATAGCGCCGCACAAGTCGGTTCTGATGAGCTTTGTACTGCCTTTTGAAATCCTGTTGTTCTATATCTGGTGTATTCATAAGATAGGATGAAATATAGTTGCTATTTTTTATTAATATCATATACTATTTTCTAAAAATATGAAAGGAATATTCTGTGTGAATTTTTAAATTAAATGATGTTGAGGATTTTTCTATGAAAATATTACCCATAGTGTTTTTGACAATACTGCTTGCTTTTTCCTGTACGGCTTCAGGTCAGAAAAAAGAAACTTCCAAAAATCCCTGTATCTCAGGGAACTGTATAAATGGGAGCGGCGTATATCTATCCGGCAGCGGCACCCGTTATGACGGTGATTTTAAAGATGGATACCCTGACGGCACGGGGGTGCTGACCACAAGCCGGGGAAGTATTTATCGGGGAGATTTCAGTAAAGGTATCTTTCATGGCAATGGGACCTATCTGCAAAAAGACGGCACACGTTATGAGGGTACCTTCCGCGAAGGAAAATACCATGGCACGGGAACAGTGAAATATGCCGACGGTACTATTTATACCGGACAATGGTCAAATGATAAACCTGAAGGAAAAGGGAAGCTCACAACTGCCCGGGGTGATGTGTATACCGGCAGTTTCAAAGGGGGCAAGTTCCATGGATACGGTGTGCTGGTAGAATCAAACGGTGACCGGTATGAAGGGGCATGGAAAAACCATATGAAAGACGGAAGGGGACGATATAGATTTGCTAACGGTGAAGTCTGGAAGGGCACCTTTAAAGAGAATAAATTTCTCGGTAAAAAAAAGTAGCCCTATTCACTTTCCTGAAGAAGGGTTACTTCCCCTTTCATAAGGAGCACCTTTCCGTAGTACCTTAAGAGAACCGAGACCTGGTGAACAACCAGGATGATCGGCAGCGGCGTCTCAGTGCCGGGGAGCCCCGAGAGCAGCATGATACCTGAGATGAAAAGAAGGTAGATGATAAAAAGTACCAGGGTCATTAACTTTCTATCCCAGAGAGATCGGATTCCTTTTTTAAGCGAAGCCGTGACACCGGAGTCCTGATTTGCCAGGTGGACCCGCGCGTAGTCAAAGGATGACTTCCCAATAATCCAGAAAAAAACAGCACAGGGAACCCAGAGTAATACAAATAATATAAAGAGACTTTCTGATGGAGAACTTTTCTGGGAAGTATAGTGAAGTTTAAAGAAAAGTCCCGGAAGGGCCCCAAGGATAATCCAGAGCGGGATGAATGCAATGGCAAGGCGCGCCATTGAACCGAAAAGGCGGGATGCTCTTTTGATGAAATCAATGGGTTTAAAGGAAACCTTGTCTGCCAGTATGCTGTAAATGCCGCCGGTTAAAAACAGCGAAAGGGCGAGAAGCAGAAGTACAAGAAGCAGTATAATACACTTCACGAGAAGGTCTGCACCGGGATAGTTAACCGATAAATCCTGGAGAAGAGTAGGAAGCCAGACATGATAGCCGCCGCCTTCTTTTACAACTCCTGCAAGAGTGCCATGAAACCATACGTAGAGGATAAGGATAATAAGAAAATCTACTGCCAGAAAATAGATCCAGGCAAAGAGAGCCATGAACAGCTCCCTGGTCCCCGTTGGTTTGTATAGTTCAAATATTTTTTTCACCGGCTGCTCCTTTTAAAATACCAGGAAACTGATTATGGTTTGCATGAAAGTTCCGATGGCAGATGTGAAATCACCAAAACCGGAATACTCATTTTCATCGCATATGCTGTTATTGATAAAGTTTATATCCAGGGGAATTCTGTATTCAGGATCAAGAATCGCCCTGACAGCCTGTTCCTTTGAGTGAAAGGTAAAACGTTTCCAGGGTCCCGGATCTTTCCATTTCATGGTTTTCTTCGAGCCGTCAGCAAAATCAATTCTCAGGTCTACGGGAAACCATGCCGGCCCCCTGGTTACGAGTATTTCATTGAGAAACTTTCCTGCTTTTAAATCAACTTCTGTTGATTCGAGACTGTGGACCCTCTGGTCGAGGGGAAGGTTATTTTTTATAAACTGGTCAAAGACCCAGGTGTAATCATGCCGCATATACTGATTGAAATCCTTGATAAAGTCTTCTCCCGTGGGATGCTTGTATTTCCATTTTCGGGCAAAGTATCTGAAAAAACCATAGAGTCTTTTCTTTCCGGTGAGGCTCTTCAGACTCAAGAAGAGCAGGGCGGTCTTGGCGTAGACATTTCCCCGATATGTGCTGTATTCCATAAATTCCCATGAAGGGGTTGCCGCTGAATCGACATGAACCATGGATGTGTATGCCCCACGGCGGTCCTGCCAGTCATAAAGGTTCAGGGGCGCGAGCTGTATGAAACTTGCCTTTCCCTTATTGTATGCCTCCATGATTTCCATCTCAAAAAATGTATTGATGCCTTCATCGAGCCACGCTTCTTTCGTTTCATCGGTGCCTATAATGCCGTACCAGTACTGGTGGCCGAATTCATGAATAGTTATCTTTTCCGCAAGGCGGTAAAAGTCGGGGATAAAGGGGACATGCCCCGTGGTAATCAGCCCCGGGTATTCCATGCCCCATGAATGCATTCCCTTCATCGGGGCGTCAACAAGGGTTATTTTCTTATAGGGGTAAGGAAGTATATGCTTCGCGTAAAAGTTCATCGCAAATAGAAGTGATTCTTTGTTGCGTGTAAGGGCATTCTCATGTCGTGGAGCGTAAAGAATTTCCATGACTGTTTTTTCTTTTTTTCCCCTGAGGGAAACCTTCGAAAGATCTCTTTTGAATTTTGGCCACGCGGTCCAGGCAAAGTCGTGAATGTTCTCTTCGGTATAAATTCGCGTAACGGTCCCATCGCTGTTTTCAAGTTTCTTTTCGAGGTTGCCTGTAGCGCCAATTATGTAACCGGAAGGAACCGTCAGGCTGACTCGGAAATCTCCGTAATCAGCAAAATATTCAGCGTTGTAATGGTACTGGTGGCAGTGCCAGGTACCGTCCTTCATAAATACTCCAGGCTTGGGGAACCATTGGGCAATAAAATAATACTCGTCCTTTACACCGGTGCGTGAAATAATATCAGGAAGTTTTACTGTGAAATCAATGGCAATCTCGATTTCTTTTCCCGGGGCTACCGGCCGGGGCAGCCGGACTTCCATCACAGTTTTGTCATTTTTGTTTTTGTTATCGGGAGTCGGGAATGTTATCTTTTTTGTTAAAACAGGTCCGTTTATAATGCGGAGAGACGTAATGGTTATTCCCCCGAAGCGGGTTTCCTTCAGCTCTTCTGGAGACTTTTTGTGCCAGCCGTCTTCCTTTAAAAATTCACTTTCTGCGCCGCTGAAGGCATTGTAATAGAGATGAAATCTCATGGTACGGGCGGCTTTTCTTTCGGTATTCTTCCAGCGAATGGTCTCAGAGGCAGTGATTATTTTTTTGCGGGTGTTAAGTTCAGCATTGATGGTATAGGAGACTATAGATGTTTTTCGAGGCGCGGCGGCCAGCATGTCTCCAGACAAGAGACAGCATGTAAGGAGTATCAATGCAGGGTATTTCATCTTCATGACCTTCTCCACGGTGTAATGATTACCCTGTTAAAACAGAAAAAAAGCCTTCCGGCAAGCCTTTTTTAAAATTATGGTGAAGTAAGTTTTACTTTTTTAAGAGAGGCGCAAAAAATTCCCGCGCCTCTCTGTAAAAAATCAGATCCAGCCGAGGGGGATAAATACTGCAAGAGAAAGTAAAATTACAGTTCCCATGATCGTAACAAAGCGAACCTGCTGCTTAGTCGTCGGCAAGTCATAAACATGATATGCTATCATGAAAAAAGGAAGGTAGCCGATTATAAATACAATCCAGGGGAAGTCGGGCTGCCACCACCAGTAATTCCACTTAAGGGCACCGATGACATTGAGTATTATTTCAACAATAACACAGAGCCATGCCATAAAGAAGGCTAATACGTGACGATTATTCAGACGCCCGAATATCAGCTTATCCTTGTCAGCATCAAGCGCTTTAGTACTCGCAATACCCATTAAAAGAAACATGAAAATTATTTCAATGTTCCATCCCATGAGAGGTTCATAGGCAGTCGGGTATCCGCACATCCATACGGCTGAATAACCGCCTGTAGCTGTATGAAAAAGTCCGTTCCAGATTTCATTGAAGGCATCCATAAAAAAGAAGGCAAGGGCAGCCATAATCCCTGACCAGTTTTTATTTCTTACTTCATCACTAAAGGCATTTATTACTACCAATAGAAAGGGGATAATATACCATTTGAACTGGCTGTAGTCCCGAAGTATCGTTTCAGCCTCTGCGGTGCCCGGTGCCTTCCCGCTGTATGATGAAAAGAGAGGAATCAACCAGACTCCCAGGTATGTCAGGCCTATAATCGTCCAAATAATTCTTTTTTGTTTAAGACCTGTGCTGCTGGCATTGTTTGTCATAAAACACCCTCCGTATGTGAATGAATGAACAAATTAGTTAATAGTTCATTTCACACAGAAACTCTTTATTTGTCAATCAGAAAAATAAAGCCGTCTGGTGGAAAAGACTGAAAGGGATTAAAGGGGAGCGACGGGTGTGTTGAGATACTTTTTGTTCATGCTGTTGTCGGGAATAAGCAGCCCTTTAATGATGATATCAATGGCGGCGTTAAACATCTCTTCAACTGTTTTTCCTTCAAGTTTCACATAGGTCTTATGGACAAACATTATATAGACTGAATAGATAAAGCCGGTAAGATGATCAGCATCCACATCCCTGAAACGCTTTTCCTTAATTCCCTGCAGTATCATTGATTTCAAGATATTCATCGACTCAATGTTTATCTGGTAGAATTGATCTTCCTCCGGGTAAAGGGGAAAAATGGCAGGATCGTTTATTACGATATTCCGCATATCCTCATCACGGGAAAGGTATTCATAGGATTTACAGCACCCGTCGATTAGTTTATCTACAATATCATCAGCTTCATTAAGGGAGTGAAGTACATTCTGCTGCCATCGTTTGAGGCCGTAGGCAACAGTTTTTTCGTAAAGGTCTCTTTTGTCCCTGACATAGAGATAGAGATTCCCCTTGGTCATTCCGAGTTCTGTGGCAATATCTTCAACGGTAGTTTTTTTATATCCGTATTTAGCGAATATTTTCAAAGAGGATTCAAACAGCTGGCGGGTTTTTTCTTCGCGGCTCATATCAGGGGATTGTCCACGGTATGACCTGTCTTTTGTTCGATCTTTTCCCCTGGAATTTCAGGCTTCAGGAGTGCAGAAAGGAGTATGTTTTTAAAGCTGATCAGGGTTTCTTCTATCGTCAGGTCATTATCAAGGAAAAAATCCGGGTTAAAGATATAATGTACCATGCCGGTATAAAACCCTTCGATAAATTTCATGTTTATCTGTCTGAAATAATTCTGTTCAACACCAGTCCGAATAATTTCAATGAATTGTTTGCTGATCCTGGTTCGGACAGTTTTAATCTTTTCTTCGATGTCGGGATAAAAGCGTCTAACATCAGTGAATACCCCGGAAGGTATATTACCGGTGAGAGAAAGAACAAAGTCGAAAAAGTTTTCAAGAATTACCGCGGGATTCTCTTCCTTGATTCGAGTGGTTTTTAACTGCTCTTCAACGTTTTCCAGGACCAGATCGGTAAAAACATCTACGATTTCTTCCTTGCTTTTAAAAATACGATAAATGGTTTTTTTTGAAATACCACATTCCCGTGCAAGCATATCAACAGTCACCTTTTTCAGCCCGTAGGAAAAGGATAACTGGTAGAAGGCCTTAAGAATATGTTCTTTTACTTTTTCTTCCTGCATAATAATCTTCTTTATCAGATTTAGACTTATATAAGCTTAGAGAGGTATTTGTAAACCATATTTTTTTAAAGTATTCTCGAGTAATAAAAAAGTTTCCATCTAAATATAACTTAACAAAATTTAACTATAAAAACACGTAAAAATGTTGACAAAAGAGAACTAAATACTATATATATCACAAACAGCTTAATTAAATAGTTAATAAACTTTACGTTGTTAAAAAAAAAGTTTCCAATTTTTGATAGAAAGTTTCCGCTCATTTTGTAATATGTTATTATACATCTCAATATGCTTTTTTTTTAAGTCATCAGAGCTTCTAATCACTTCGGGGGTATCCAGTAATGGATCCCCTTCTTTTTGTCATTTTTCTTAAAAAAATTCCATCAACATGAAAATTATTGCCTTATCTCTACCAGTTTGTTACAGTGTATAGATACCTAAGGAGGCTAAATCATGGGGGAAGAAAAGGGCTACGAACTGATAGTGGGAATTCCATCATACATGGAAGCGGACAGCATCGGTTATGTTACACGTCAGGTTGATCAGGGACTTCAAAAGTATTTCAGTAACCTGAAGACTCTTATTGTAAATGTAGATAACAATAGTAAAGATGATACAAAGGGAGCTTTCCTCGGTACCGAGACCATTTCTCCGAAAAAGTATATCACCACGCCGAAGGGTGTTACCGGTAAGGGCAACAACTTTCAGAATTTCTTCAAATTCGGTAGAAATCATCTTGATACCCTTAAGGCTGCAGTTGTGGTCGATGCCGACCTGAAGTCTATCACCCCTGAGTGGATTAAATTCCTTGCTGAGCCTATTCTTGAGGGCTATGATTACGCCCTGCCGCGTTATTCCCGGCACCAGTTTGACGGAACCATCACCAATCATATCTGTCACCCATTACTTTATGGACTCATGGGTGAAAATATTCGCCAGCCTATCGGTGGTGAGTTTGCTTTTTCTCCCGCTCTGATGGACTACTGGCTTGATCAGAAATGGCTCCCGACAACTAAGCAATACGGCATTGATATCTTCATGTCACTGAATGCAATAATCGGCAAATTTAAAATATGTGAAGTCGGCTTGGGGGCAAAGATCCATAAAGCCTCGGCTCCCAAGTTGGGGCCCATGTTTACCCAGGTGGTGACAACTTTTTTTGACAAGGTACTTTCCAAAAAAGCTGAATGGATTGGTGCACCGGTTTCAGAACCAGCCGGCAAGCCTCTCTTCGGGCTCAAGCGCCTCAATCCGCCCCAGGAACTCTATGTTAACCTGCGGGACTTAAAAGTGAAGCTTCACGATGAGTATGAGTCGCGGCATAAGCTGTTAAAGAAATACCTGAGTGATTATCTCTTCATCAGCATCGATAGGATGATAGACCAAGATCACTACGAGATGAATATACTGATGTGGACCCAGGCGGTCTACCAGCTTCTTTTTGCCTATGATATCGGGTCACCAAAAGCGCGGAAAGATATTGTTGAATGCCTTAAGCCACTTTATTTTGCCCGGTCAGTAACTTTCGACTATGAGACCTGGCGCTACAGTATCGACTATGCAGAAGAAGCGATACTTGATCAGGCGAGGGCCTTTGCCTCGCAGAAACCGTATTTTTATGGTCTATATTTAAAGATGGCCCAGCAGCAGTAGAGGTAGCCCCGCCCCCTGAATTCCCCCAAGGGATATCTAGCCTATGGGAGGAAGGGGGTCTCTAGACTCCGTTTACAACATTAACCGGTTTCCCGCCGATAAACGAAGCAACATTATCCACCGTTGTAGCCATCAAGCGCAGACGTGCTTCAAGGCTTGCCCAGGCGATATGGGGTGTGATGATAATATTAGGAGCTTTCAGAAGCGGATTGCCTTCATGGGCCGGTTCTGCGGAGAGTACATCACAGGCAGCTCCCGCAATTGTTTCTTCCTGCAGGGCATGAGCGAGATCAGATTCGTTGATCAGGCCGCCACGGGCTGTATTGATAAGGAATGCGGTATCTTTCATAGAATTTAAAAGCTTCTGGTTAACAAAGCCGGTATTTTCTTCGGTTTGCGGACAGTGGAGAGATACCACGTCAGACTGAGCGAAAACTTCCTCTATATTTTTCCATTCAAAATCATAGGCTGGCGGGTTCTCCCGAAAACTGTCGGCTGCCAGTACCTTCATGCCGAAGGCACGGGCAATCTCTCCGGTTCGCCGGCCGATGCGGCCAAAACCGACGAGGCCCATGGTTTTGCCTGCAAGTTCGATAAGGGGCGTTTCCCAGAAGCAAAAGTCCTTTGATTTCTGCCAGGCGCCGAGCAGTACCGCGTCATTGTGATGGCCGATGCTGTGGCAGAGCTCAAGGAGAAGGGCAAAGACAAACTGGGCTACTGAATCGGTACCATAGACCGGTACATTGGAAACTGGAATGCCTTTCTTCGCTGCCGCGTCTACATCAACAACGTTAAAGCCGGTCGCCATGACAGCAACATACTTCAGGTTCGGGAGTTTGCCGAGGGTGTCCGATGACAGGGGTGTCTTATTGGTAAGAATAATATCAGCATTTTTGGCCCGGTCAATTATCAGCTCAAATGGTGTCCGGTCGTAGACGGTAAATTCGCCGAGATGGACAACGCCGTCCCAGGGGTTGTCACCGGGGTTAAGGGTATGGCCGTCCAGACAGACAATTTTCATGGCAGGTCTCCTTTTAATTTTAAGATTATTTTAAGCACAAAGCAAGGAGAGCGTCAAGGGTTAAAGTTATTTATCCTGGTCTTTGTTGATTTTTTCAAGGAGCTTTTTATAGGTCGGCCCGTCTTCACGCCAGACATAACAGGTGTTTGCCAGAAAGCGGGAAATGCCCCTGGCGCGGCGGAGTTTTTTTGCTTTATCACCTTCGACAGGGTTTTGTGCCATAATTGCACCAAGGCCCTGCATTGCCGCGGGTCCCATGTCAATCAGCAGAGTCACAAGGTGACTGCAGCCCCGGACACCCCCGAGAAGGGTGCGGATTTTTCCTGAATAGCCCGGCTTTATCTGAAGACCTGTTATAACCGACAGGCTTTCCTGCATTTCCATGCAGACATCCCGGGGAACGGTGAGCATTTCAACCTCATGATCGACAATGGTCATGGAAGACATTTCAACCAGAAGCCTGATGACCATATGATGCAGGCGTCCTGCATCTTTTTTTTCTCCGGAAATGAGAAAGTAATCATGAAGCCGGTCATCAGTCAGTTCACCAACTACGAGCATATGTTTTTTATCACAGGGAAAGGAAGATATCTCGATGCCGCGCCGGTGAGCCTTTATGTTCTCTTCAGCTTTCAGTCTTGTTAAAGGCATTATACCGCATCCAGAAAGTCGCGGTCCCAGTCTTTCCATACCGGGTCAAAGCCCTTAGAGGCAATGATGCGGGCTATTTCATCGGGGCTTCGGTTGTCTTCAATATGAAACTGCTCATCCGCCGCGTCCATGCCAGTGTAGCCCCCCGGTTCCGTTTTAGACCCGGCACTCATCATGGTTACCCCGAGGGGGAACATGTTATCCCGCAGCTCAGCCGGTTCCCGGGTAGAAAGTACCAGTCCCGCGTCTGGAAGAATAATTCTCATGGCGCAGAGAAGCTGAGTCAGACTTCGGTCATCAACGATCAGGGGCGGATTAAAACCTCCCGGCGCTTCGCGCATTCGGGGAAAACTGACCATGATATGTGTACGCCAGTAGGTCTGCGCCAGGTAGAGCGCGTGAAGGGCGGTAAAAAAGCCCTCGGTTCGCCAGTCAGCAAGGCCGAGAAGGGCGCCGATTCCTATTTTACGAAGCCCGGCCTTTCCGCCACGGTCTGGTCCCTCGAGGCGGTAATTGAAGTCAGATTTTTTTCCCGCGGGATGCATGACCGCATAGGTTTCACGGTTATAGGTTTCCTGGTATATAGTGAGGCCGTCAATGCCGTTCGCTGCCATGATTTCGTATTCATCGGTTTCCATCGGATAAACTTCTATTGATACAGAGGCAAAGCGCTGGTGAATTCTTTGACCGATTTCCGCGAGTTTCTCCACGGGAACGGCTCCCCGGTGCTCACCGGTTAAAAGAAGCACATGGCGAAAACCCTTGTTAAATATTTCCTCGGCTTCAGCCTCGACCTGTTCCGGGGTCAAAGTAATGCGGCGAATATCATTAGTGCGGTTAAAACCGCAGTAGAGACATGAGTTGCTGCATTCGTTGGAAATATACAATGGTGTATAGAGCTGGATGGTATTTCCAAAGCGCATTCGGGTTATGCGGGAAGAAAGGCCTGCCATCTCTTCGAGTATGTTCCCCGCAGCGGGAGAAAATAGAGGAAGTGTGTCTTCTGCCTCAAAACGCTCAAGGTTCATGGAGCGCCTGACATCTGACTCATCGGCAGCCAGGATTCGGGCCTTCACTTCCTCCCAGTTGTACTTTTCAAAAAGTTCAGTAAACATTATCGTAAAAATCCCGTCAGGGGACTTGAAGCATGTGCCGAGTCACTGACGGCTCCTTTTCCGGCAAGATAGGCCTCGCGTCCCGCTTCGACACCTTTTTTGAAGGCCACAGCCATGGCTGCCGGATCACCGGCCACAGCAATGGCCGTATTGACCAGCACCGCGTCGGCTCCCATTTCCATGGCAAGGGCGGCGTGTGACGGGGCTCCGAGACCCGCGTCTACCACAACCGGTACGTTAGACATCTCAATGATGATACGTACATTGTCTTCTGTCTTGAGACCCTTGTTCGAACCGATAGGGGCTCCCAGGGGCATGACGGTTGCGGTTCCCGCTTCTTCAAGGTGCTTTGCCAGAATTGGATCAGCGTTTATATAAGGAAGAACCACAAAGCCTTCTTTCACCAGAATCTCAGATGCCTTCAGGGTCTCCACCGGGTCAGGAAGCAGGTAGCGTGGATCAGGAGTAACTTCAAGCTTTATCCAGTTGCCGCACCCCATGGTACGTGCCAGGCGGGCCAGGCGTATTGCCTCTTCGGCGTCACGGGCTCCGCTGGTATTGGGTAAAAGCTGAATATGTTCGTAGGCCGTTACAGCACCAAGGTGATCATCTTCAGGATTGTCAAGGTCGACCCGCCGGAGAGCAACGGTTACCATTTCTGACTCCGAGGCTTCGATGGCCGCCTTCATTGCCTCATTCGAGGAGAATTTACCGGTACCGGTGAAGAGACGGGAAGTAAAGTCTCTTTCTGCAATGGTTAATATATCTTTTTTGCTGCTCATATCATGTCCTGTTTCAGCCTGTAGCTGAGGTTTACTTAAAGTCAATTATCTGAAAAAGCCATCGAGTGTCCACTCAAAAACAGTTACTGTAACAGGAAGAGCCGGGGGGTGTCAATGAGGATATATATTCACCGTAGAAATATTGTTCAGAAATTAATTTCTTGACAGACACGCTATTAACGAGCTACAAGGAGTTTGGCAACACTCAAAGGTGAAAATTGAATGAAAAATATTTTGCTTACCATTATCGGGCTGCTTCTAATCACTACGGCGTTTACTCAATGTGACGATGATCCTGTTGTCTGCTGCGCTGGTGCTCCCGTGGTACCTGATCCGGTAATCAGTTATGAACTGGTTCCCGAAAGTGAGTGCACGGTTCCTGAGAATCTTGTGGGCTATTGGAAACAGATAGTTGATGACAGCTTATGCAAATCTACAGAGTAGCCTCTCTGGGGCTCTGGACTAAACTACGTCATTACAAGGACCGCTCCTTTGTATCCCATTAATATTGAAAAAAACAGTTGAAATTTAATTTCTTTCTGATTATCTATCTCAAACCTTAAGAGATATAGATGCCTGTGGGCGCAGCGATAACTTAAGGTTTCTTTAACAGGAGAGACCATGGAAATTCTCGCAGTCAGCCTCATACTTATCGGCCTTATTGTAATACTAATACCGGTATTAAGTAAGAATACCCCTGAGACTTCTGTCGCCTACGGCGAGATTCCCAATGTGTCTCTTTACCTGCGGGCCTGCTTTCAGCCTGAGAAAATATTTCGATTCATCATCCGGGACAAAGACGATATCCTCGACTATACCCATTACATGCTGGTAGTCTTCGGCCTTATCTTCGGCTTTACAGGACTTTTCCTTTTTGCTCTCCCTGGAGAAACCGTCACCAGTGGTGATCCTCTTGGATCAATTTTGCTTTTTCTTCTTATTACTCTTCTGCCCGTGGGTTTTTTCTACGGTTGCGCTTTTCTTTTATACCATGTTGGACGTTCAATGGGAGGGCTGGCTTACCAGAAAGGGATGCGCCTCATTCTTTCTGTTTCTCTTTTCCCGTCACTCATTGCCTGGGGGCTTTTTATTGTTTCAATGTTTCTGGTAGCAGGGAACTATCTTGCTGCAGACAGCAGGACGGGGATTTTCTATATTGGGGCAGCGGCACTACTCGGCATTATTCTCATTATCTGGCACTGGACGATTCTCATCAAGGGTGTAAAAATATTTCACAGTATATCAACGGAACGGGCTTTTGCTACGGTGTTTTTAATTGCCTTGCTTATACTTGCCCTGGATTTTGTACTCTTCGCTCAACTATACTAGTTGCACATTGACAGGTTAATTTATTGGAATAGCCTGCCGACACCTTTGAAATACTTTCCATTGAGAAAATGTATAATGACTTCTACCAGTTTAAAACTGAACTCTCCGCCGCTCATGAGTACAATGCTTTTCAGGGGCGTCTCCCTGACACCATAGTCAATAATCTTGCGGGTTGTTTCATCGGGTTTATCACCCATCATTTTGAGTGCCTCTTTCAACACAAGGCGGTAAAGCAGTTTTCCGAGTCTTTTGCTTTGTATCTCGTCTATGGTAGAGTTTAGATGAAAAGGCGTAACGGGATCTACTGCCGGAATATCTCCTCCCAGCAATAATGCGTAATCCAGGTCTTCAACTTTAAAGGGGGGCTTTGGAGGATGAAAGTATATTTCCGGTTCCCCAGATTTATCAGGCTTAAAATCAGATTGAACATGTACGGCTTCTTTCAGCCTGATGTCCCGCGAAGAAGCGCCGATCCGAATTTCAAAGTCTCCTTCTTCAACCTGCCAGTCACGGCTTGCGGTATCATAAAAGGCAAAGGCCCGCGTATCAAGAGAAAAAGTCACTTCCTTCTTTTCTCCCGGGGCAAGAAATATTTTTTCGAATCCCTTCAACTCCTGTTCGGGCCGGTAGACAGTGCTTTCCCGGTCATGGACATAGAGCTGAATTATTTCATGACCGGCGGCCTTTCCTGTGTTCGTAATGCTGCAGGTGATGGTGAGATGGTCTTCCTTTTTAATTTGAGAGGAAGATAAGGCCAGTCCGCTGTATTCAAAGGTCGTATAAGAAAGACCAAAACCAAAGGGGAAACGGACATCAACACCCGCGGAATCAAAATACCGGTACCCCACATAAAGGCCCTCACGGTACTGAACCTGCCGGGGCTCACCGGGAAAATAACCGTCACTGGCATTGTCTTCAAGTTTCAGGGGGAAGGTTTCAGCAAGTTTTCCCCCGGGGTTAACTTTCCCGAAAAGAATATCCGCGACAGCCCCCCCTGAGGCCTCGCCCCCAAGGTATGCTTCGACAACTCCTTTTACACGGACGATCCAGGACAGGTCCACAGGTGCTCCATTGCTCAGGACAACAACTACGCGGTCATGGAGGGCTGAGATTTCTTCAATCAGTCGAAGCTGGTTAGCGGGGATCTGCATATGTTCCCGGTCAAAACCTTCAGACTCAAAAATCGGCGGCAGGCCTGCAAAGATTACGACTTTCTCAGATCTTAAAACGGTGCGGACTGCCTCATTCATAAGCTCTTCGTCAACTTCATCGGTATCATTTTTATATCCCCGGGAATAATATATTTTATGAGGGGAAGTGTGAAGTTTTGTAATTTCATCAACGGCATTTTCAAGGTGCAGGGGATTGATCAGAGAGCTTCCGTTTCCCTGGTACCGGGGATGTGCTGCCATGTCGCCAATAATCGCAATGCTGCCGTCGGTGTTAAAGGGAAGAATACTTCCAGCATTCTTTAAAAGTACTGATGACTCGGCAGCTGCGCGGCGGGCCAGGTTATGATGAGCAGTGGCATCATATTTAAAGTTTACTTTTTTGTTTTTTTCAGCCCTGAGTGCTGTTTTAAAAAGTCTGCCAATGGTGCGATCAAGGTCTTCTTCCTTTAACTTGTTTTCTTTGAGAGCCTTAACTATCATACGGGTGTTTTCTTTTCCCGTTCCCGGCATCTCGAGATCCATTCCTGCGGTGATGCCGGCAGCACGGTCATTGACAGCCCCCCAGTCACTGACTACGATGCCATCAAAGCCCCATTCATCACGAAGTATTTCAGTGAGAAGACGCTGGTTGTCACAGCAGTAGGTTTCATTGAGACGGTTGTAGGCAGCCATAACTGTCCATGGCCGGGATTTCTTAATGGCAATTTCAAAGCCTGTAAGATATATTTCCCGAAGGGTACGCTCATCGACAACCGCATCGGTTACCATGCGGTGGAATTCCTGGTTGTTGACCGCGAAATGTTTAAGGCTGGTCCCGATACCCTGGTCCTGGACACCCTGAATAAAAGACGCGCCGAGCTCGCCGCTGAGCAGGGGGTCTTCAGAAAAATACTCAAAGTTACGGCCGCAGAGAGGATGACGCTTTATGTTGATTCCAGGTCCGAGAAGAATTGAGACCTTTTCCTGCAGACACTCTTCGGCAATCGCTTTGCCCACGTCGTAGAGAAGGCTTCGATCCCATGAACTCGCCAGGGTCACTGCTGTGGGGAAACAGGTCGCGGGAACGCTTGAGGCAATCCCCAGGTTGTCAGCTCCACCTTCCTGTTTTCTGAGGCCATGGGGCCCGTCATTCATTGAAGTATCGGAAATTCCACGGGCGGGAAGTCCCTTCATGAACCAGAAGTTTTTTCCCGTGCAAAGAGCGGCTTTATCTTCGAGGCTCAGGGCCGCAACGAGTTTTTCGATTTTTTCAGTTGTGAGAATTTCTTGAGTCGTCATGATAACTTCCTTTCAATAATTGACTTACGTAAGTATTTACCTGGCGGGAATTCTAATTGCAACGGTGGTTCCTTTTCCGGGCCATGAGCTTGCAGAGATGGTTCCCCCGTGATTGGTGGTTATAATATAATATGAAACTGATAGTCCAAGTCCCGTCCCTTTGCCCGGGTCTCTGGTGGTATAGAATGGTTCAAAAATATGTTCAAGGGTTTCTGCGTCAATACCCGGTCCGTTATCGCTCACCTTAACGACAATATCCCCGTCATCATAAC
>Ga0209692_10001011_pt1 | contig 44602 bp, 37 predicted proteins | sample tdDd472_FD_187129 | JGI IMG/M metagenome (GOLD analysis project Ga0209692, IMG submission 187129) | Marine sediment microbial communities from the Atlantic coast under amendment with organic carbon and nitrate - tdDd47.2 (SPAdes)... | ecosystem: Environmental > Aquatic > Marine > Coastal >...
CGCCTTTACTACACGTCTTCAGAGATCGTCGAAGCCATGCTCGAACCTTTCACCGAGGCCGTCACCGAGATCGGAAGGGCCTGTGATTTTCGTAATTTCCCCATTCATCTTGAAGTGCGTGTGGATGGTCTGGGAAATATTGTCCCCATCGAGGCCAACCCCCTTCGTTTCGCGGGCTGGTGTGTGACAGATATCACCACTCATGCCTGGGGGATCAATCCGTACGAGTACTATTTCAATGATATGCGCCCGGACTGGCCTGCCATTTTGAAAGAGCGGGCGGGCAAGGTTTACGCCATGGTCATCGGTGATGTGCCGCCGCAGGTGGATCGGGAGAAGATTTCGGTCATTGACTATGACGGATTCTGCGGTCAGTTCGAAAAAGTCCTGGAATTGCGTAAGATTGATTACAAGGCCTATCCGCTTTTTGCTTTCGCCTTCACCGAGACTGACGAGATGAACCTCGAATCACTCAAGTCCGTATTGTGTGCTGATTTCAGCCCCTTCGTCACGACAAAAGACTAGAATAGGTCAAGACCATCAGGTAGTTCGACCTCTCCGCCTGTCCGTTCGAACCACTTCATGAATGCGTCCACGCAGGTGGGGCAAAGCTGTTTGCCGCGTTCCTCTTCGATGATGGAGATCGCGACAGGTGTGGGCATGCTGTCCCGGTATGGCCTTTCGCTGGTCACGGCTTCGTATATGTCGGCCACGGCCACGATCCTGGCCTGGAGAGGGATGTCCTCGCCCTTGAGCCCATCGGGGTACCCCTTGCCATCCCATCTTTCATGGTGGGAGGTCGCTACTTCCAGAATATCGTTAAGGCTTTTGATGGGGCGCAGGATGTCGGCCACCACGTTGGAGTGATTTTTGACGTGCTCGTACTCATCATTATCCAGCCGATCCTTTTTGAGCAGGACATCGTCACGTACGCCGATCTTACCCAGATCGTGCAATTGGCCTACGAGTTTCAATCTATCCAGTTCGCTTGTTTTGAATCCGAGTTCTTCCCCGATGGCCACTGCGATGAGGGCGACCTTCTCGGAATGGCCTCGTGTCAGGCTGTCGCGAGCCTCCAGAGCCTGGACCAGGCTGGCAATGGCTGCCAGAGTGAGGTTGTGCTCTTTTATCAGCCACTCTTTTTCTTCAAGCAGCAGTCGGAAGTTGGACGAGAACAGCTCCTCGATGACGATGGAGAGCTGTGTCACAGTGAACGGCTTGACCAGAAAAGTTGCCGCCCCTTCTCGCATGAGTCGTCGCATGAGCGGCTTATCGCCCAGGGTGGAAATGATTATGATGGGAATTGTTGCAAATTCCTCAGATTTTTTGACTGCCCGGCATAATTCGGCACCGTCCATTTCCGGCATCATCAGGTCGGAGATGATCAGGTCGGGCTTGAAGTCCGGGAGCATGTCCAGGGCTACCTTGCCGTTTTCCGCAGTCTCGACGTTAAATCCTTCTTTTATCAGGCCGGACTGAAGAAAGAGCCGGACGCTGGATGAGTCGTCAACCACCAAGACCTTGCTTCCTGTCAGGAAATGCTTGGCGCTCAAGATGTCCTTGATGCGTTCAATGTTCTCCTGGATATCGCCGCCTTTGGCCAGATAGGCATCTGCGCCCACCCGGAAGCCTTCTTCCACGTGCTTGTCGGAGTCGCGGGTGGAGAGGATGATGATCGGGATATGGGATGTCTTGAATTCGCCCTTGAGACGTTTGCAGAGCTCGAATCCGTCCATTCTTGGCATGTCGACGTCGGTTATGATCAGGTCGAAGTCGTTGTCCATGGCCTTGGTAAGGCCCTCCTGGCCGTCGCTTGCCAGGGTGATTTCCATCCCCGCTTCGGTCAGGTTTTTCTGCATTGCGTAGCGAACGGAATTGGAGTCGTCGACCACCAGAACCTGTGGCGGGCTGTCGGCTTTTCGAGGGTGCGGTGTCTTCTTGGTTTCCATGATGAATTTTGTCTCCTGTCTATATAGATGCCCCCAAATGCCGATTCGAACAATTATTATTCGCGGGCTTGATTCAGTGGAGTCTCCGTACTACCATTCGCCTCGTGGATAATCCCGTCACCGAATATGTCTCCTCCATGCTCGACTCAGAGCGCATGGCCCATCAGGTCGCCCATCATCGGGTAATCGAAGGGGCTGATTCGCGTTTTGGCGAGCCGCGTCGTCCGTGGGCCGAACCGGTCAGGGACGCACTTTCGGATATGGGCATCGATCAACTATACACCCATCAGTCCGAGGCCGCCGACTATGTGCGGGCGGGCCGTCATGTAGTGGTCGCCACTCCTACTGCCAGCGGCAAGACACTGTGCTACAACCTGCCGGTCATGGAGCATTGCCTGGCCGACCCTGAAGCCAAGGCTCTCTATCTCTTTCCGCTCAAGGCACTAGCCCAGGATCAGCTCAGGGGTTTTAACGAACTGGCTGAACTGCTTCCCGAAGAAAACCGCCCCACGGCTGCCATTTACGATGGTGACACCACGCCTCATTTTCGCAAGAAGATTCGCAACTCGCCGCCCAATGTCATCCTGAGCAACCCGGAGATGGTCCACCTATCCATGCTGCCGCATCATGCCAGCTGGGCCGAGTTCCTGTCCGGGCTGACCCACATCGTGGTGGACGAGGTCCATACTTATCGCGGTGTCATGGGCTCGCACATGGCCATGGTTTTTCGTCGTCTGCTCCGGTTGTGCGAGTATTACGGCGCGCACCCGACCTTCGTCTTCTGCTCGGCGACCATCGGCAATCCTGTGGAACTCTGCCACATGCTGACTGGTCTGGAGGTTCATCCCATCCTTGATTCCGGGGCGGCACGCGGCGGGCGGCACATGATCTTTCTCAACCCGGACGGCTCTCCGGCCCAGGCCGCTATTCAACTGCTTCAGGCCGCCCTGGCCCGTAATCTGCGCACCATTGTCTACTGCCAGTCGCGCAAACTGACCGAGCTGATTGCCATGTGGGGGGCGGAGCGCAGCGGCCGGTTCAAGGGCAAAATCTCAGCCTACCGCGCCGGATTCCTGCCCGAGGAGAGGCGCGAGATTGAGTCCAAGATGGCGTCCGGTGAACTGCTGGCCGTCATCTCCACCTCGGCATTGGAGCTGGGAATTGATATTGGCGGGCTCGATGTCTGCATCATGGTCGGTTATCCCGGTTCGGTCATGGCCACCCATCAGCGCGGTGGGCGCGTGGGGCGTTCCATGCGCGACTCAGCCGTGGCCCTGATCGCCCAGGAGGACGCGCTGGACCAGTATTTCATGCGCAATCCCGACGACTTTTTCTCCCGACCGCCGGAATCGGCCATGCTCAATCCGTATAATCCGGTGATCATGGATCGCCACCTTGTCTGCGCCGCTGCCGAACTGACCATGCGCAGAGGTGAGACCTTCCTGCGCGAGGAACCAGTCGCGCGCCGGGTGGAGGAATTGGTCGCACACGGACATCTATATGAAGTGGTGGACGACCTGCCAGGCCACCCGACTGAGATTGTTTCCCATCGCAAACGGCCCCACCGGGATGTCGACCTGCGCGGTGCGGGCCAGTCCCTGCATATCGAGGACAATTCCGGAGGTCAGGAGAAGGCCCCGGTCATCGGTACCATCGACGAGCATCGGGCCTATCGCGAGGCGCATCCCGGCGCGGTCTACCTGCACCGGGGCGAGACATTTGTGGTCACCGATCTCGATCTGGGCGCAAAAGCCGTACGGACGCAGAAGTCCCGCGTGGGTTATTATACCAAGACTCGCGGCAACAAGAACACGGACATTCTGGAAGTGCTCGGGCAGAAGGCGTGCTTCGGCACCCGCGTATATTTCGGCAGGCTCAAGGTTACGGAACAGATCACCGGTTATGAAAAGCGCAGCACTCGCGGCGGCAAGCTGCTCGGCATCATCCCCCTCGATCTTCCGCCGCTGGTCTTTGAGACCGAGGGCATCTGGTTCGAGGTCGGCCACGATGTCCGGCGTCGTTGTGAAGAGGAGTTCATGCACTTCATGGGTGGTATCCACGCCTTTGAGCACGCGGCCATCGGCATGCTGCCGCTCCTGGTCATGACCGACCGCAACGACCTTGGCGGCATCTCCACGCCCATGCATCCCCAGGTGGAAGGACCGGCTGTTTTCATCTATGATGGCATGCCCGGTGGTGCAGGATTGACCCGGCAAGCCTTTGACAAGGCAGACGAACTGGTCAAGACTACCCTGAGCACCATAAAGGATTGTTCCTGTGAACTCGGCTGCCCGTCCTGTGTCCACTCGCCCAAGTGCGGGTCCGGCAACCGGCCCATCGACAAACGCGCCGCCCGGTTTGTGCTGGAGGCGATCTTAAGTGGCGACCCGAAGTCAATCGAAGCAAAGGATATCGACGTGAATCTGCCCGGTATTGATCTGAGAAAACCTGCTCCCAAGAGGTATGGTGTCCTCGACATCGAGACCCGCTATTCCGCCGCGGATGTCGGCGGCTGGAACCGCGCCGACCGCATGGGCGTGTCCATCGCCTGCCTTTACGATTCCGAAGACGAAGCCATGCATGATTACGAGCAGGACCAGATGGATGAGCTGGTGGCTCACTTGCAGAAGTTCGATCTTGTCATCGGCTTCAACCACGTCAAATTTGATTACGGTGTGCTCGGCGGGCTGCACCCGTTCAACTTCCGGGGACTCCCAAATCTCGACCTGCTCACCGAGGTCCACAATCGCCTGGGGTATCGCGTAAAGCTCGATAACATCGCACAGGCCACTCTTGACGTGGGCAAGTCTGCTGACGGCCTCCAGGCCCTTGAATGGTGGAAGGAAGGCCGTCTGGACCTGATTACCGAATATTGTCAACAAGACGTAGCCGTGACTCGCGACGTTTATCTATACGGGCGCGAACACGGGCATGTCCTTTTCACGAATAAAGCTGGGCAGAAAGTCAAATTGCCCATAGACTGGTAAGAACCATAACTTTAAGAGGATCAGCTCCATGACCATTTACAGATCGTTTCTCGCAGTATTTTTTCCTCTTTTGATTATCATCATCGCTGTTGTCGGCGCCCAGCCGGAAATCGCGGGTAAGATCAAGGCGGGCGCCCGTCATGGCGATGCCTTGGCACAATATGAACTGGCCCGACTCTATTTCGGTGGCGGCGAGTTGCCCCAGAATACCGAGAAGGCAATCTATTGGGTCAAGAAGGCAGTGGCTCAGGGCGAGCCGCATGCCCAGCAGGCTTTAGGATTTCTTTACCTACAGGGTCAGGGTGTCCCTAAGGATGAAGCTTTGGCTTTCAAGTTGCTTCATGCCGCAGCCGAGCAGAACATGAGCGGCTCCCAGGGATATCTGGCCTATGCCTACGGCAGGGGCATCGGTGTTCCCCAGAATGTCGACAAATTCCTTCTCTGGGTCCAGCGGGCCGCCATGAATGGCGACGCTGGCAGTCAGTTCAATGTAGGCATCCTGTACCTGACAGGCGAGATACTAGACCGGAATTCGGACGAAGCCAGATACTGGCTCCTCAAGGCTGCCAATCAGGGCCTTGTCGAAGCGCAAGTGACGCTTGGCGAAGTCTATGCTCAGGGTATCGACACCGAGCCGGATGTGGTCGGTGCGTGCAAGTGGTTCGCTATTGCCGGAACGCAGGGTCACCCCCAGGCCAATGCCTATCTCATGCAGATCACACAGACAATGACCCGTGAGCAGATGGATGAAGCCGCCGCACAGGCCAACAAATGGCTGGACGAACAGGCCCAGTAGCTGCTGCCAGGCTGACGATACAAATAAAAAGGCCGCCCATTCGGGCGGCCTTTTTTATTGGTCTGAATTGGTTAGTCTACACATTGGTAATGTTGGCCGATGGATTTTTTGCCCTATAGTTTTGATTCGCGTGGTGGTAGCCATCAAGTTAACGCATGAGTCGTTAAAAAGTTCACCATGCGGTATATGTGATTGCAATATTGTAATTGTAACTGCGGGAGATGGGGAAATGTTCAGAGAAAAGTTATTGATAATCGGATTAGTACTTATATTTTCCATTGCAGGGTGTTCAGGCAAAGGACTTATTCGTGGTTCGACTCATATTGAGGATGACGCTGGGCCTAATGAAGACATATATACCCAGTCGCCAGCCAATCATTCTGGACAGTTTTATTATGAGGTTGATGCCAAGTATTATCCTCCGACCAATGAAAATGGTTTCAATCTGGACATGTGTCCTCAAGCCAAACTTGATCTAACGGATGATAACCAGTCAGCTATCCTTTTTGCCGAGTTACACTTTCCGGACAAACCAAGGTCCGAAAGGGAGTTGTCGAAGATGCTCCCCGTGTTTTCATATACGGTTAAACAGGAAAGCCGTTTGACGTGCGACACTGTTTCAGACAAGAAGATAATTACTTATTATCAGTTGTTTAGCAATAACAGTGACACTGAGATTCGATATAAATTTCAATATGTTAATGACTTTGGGCTCAATGTTGGCACGCTGGCAGATCTTGTCGAGGACGCGCAAAGTCTGGTTGAGCCGGTGGGGATGTCCTTCACGGTGCCCAATTTCGCTCCCATGATTGAAACCGTTGAAAACAAGCTCAATCAAAGCTGGTCTACAATTAACACCAGCACAAAAGACTTTCCAGTCTATGACAAGAGGTTAAAGAAAATGAACCTCAGATACATGGTCCCAATAGAATATGACGATGGAAAGGGCACCAAAAGAGATGCGGGGGCGGTTGTTTTCAGAATAGGAGCTAACCCAACTCGTTTCGGCGTTAGACTCAAAGAAGGCATCCCTCAGTTCTCGGGGGCTAGTCTCAACACCATCCCCAATCTTTTTTGGGATAAATCAAACTCGGGTGAATCTTTGAGGACAAAAGTTTCGAAATGCCAATTAGAAATGAAGGGTGCAGGCTTGGGACCCGAGCAAATGAATGGTCTTCTTAAAAAGTTGGATAAAACTCTTGAGCTATATGAATTGACTGATTGGGATAGACTCTTTTGCCTATATATGGCGGCAGAGGACATTCCTGGTTTTGGGCGGGATTGGGGAGTAACTAGATTACCTCTATTGGTCAGCAATGAAACCAAACTAAATAAAATGGGTCTCACTTTATGTAGCAATTGTGTTGATACAGAAACCCTTAAGACGACTCGGAATAGAGTTGCCCCGATTTTTGACAAGCTTTGTGTAACCCTTGCTCGAGACAAGGATAGTAGAGGACTCTCTCTGACAAACAATGTGTTTAGGGACAAAAACATCAAGTTTGTGGATTCCACTGGTATCATTGATTACAATGGCGATATTGGTAATAGTATTCTGGCAGAAGAACTTGGCGTTCTTCTGGCAGAAAAAGGGAGCACCTTTGGATGTTATTACTTGTTGGATCGTGTGTTTGAGGGAGAGGAGTCAAACTTAAGAACAAAATTGGGTGTAGGTCATAGATATAATGCCATGGCTGTGTTCAACGATGAAAACCATGATACCCCTCTACTTTTTCTGGCTCGCGTAGAGACAAACAGTATTAATGAAAGCCGAATTACGGAATTCAGGATAGAGTGGTTCGATTCTCCAGGTCCTATGGATTATTTGATTGAACAGACAAGGGATTTGGAGGCCAATTGTAAAACCCCTCCAAGGGAATGTAAGTGCTTGCTTCAAGCCATGTTGGAAGAACCTGAGGTGGCAGCAGTTTCATTCGTTCTGAATACTGAGTCGGTTCCGTTGGTAGCCGTTGACCCAACTCCAAAGGTCGATGCTGGCCCCGCTGCAAAGGCTGATGCCGGCCAAGCTCCTAATGTCAATGCCGATCCGGCCCCAAATGTCGATACCGATTTAGTTCCTAATGTCGAGGCCGACCAAGCTCCTAAGGCCGATGATAAGAAGGTGGTTGATGGTGGTTGATATTTACTTCATCAGTATTCTAGGTTCGACCAAATAAATAAAAAGCCCCTGCTTAAAAAGCAGGGGCTTTTTGTTTTTAACAAGATGAGCGAATAGCAAATCGTCAAAATCTATCTCATGGCATATCTTTCGATCTTGCCCTTGTATGCCAGTACGCCCTCGACGATGCCGTTGGTCATGTAGTCAAGGTATTGGTCGGGCTTGAGGCGTTTGGCTTCGGTGTAGTTGGTGACGTAGCCGAGTTCCACGAGCACGGACGGCCTTTTTTATTATTTATCAGTCGAGAAGTAGTTCATTGAGGGGAGACTGAACGATGGCTCAGGAGTGTACTCTTTGGTTTCAAGCAGATTTGGATTTGTGTGGATGCAGCTTGTGCTGAATATCAGGGCAGCCATTTGTCGCGGATGCGCTGGAGGTCACCCCGCTCCTCCAGTTGGTCAACGGCCTCCTGCCAGATGTGGATCGTTTCGGGATCCGAGCCCTTGGAAAAGGCGATGTAGAGGTCTCTGGAACCGATTTCGAAAATAGCCTCAACCAGATCAGGGTCCGTGTTCGATTTTGCAAGAAACTCTTTCATGGTCAGATCCGAATAGACGATAGCATCGACGCGACCGCCCAGTAGTTTGGCCAAGTTTAGTTCCTGCCTGTCGGCGACGTCCAGGTTGTCGAACCCATTGTCTCTCAGGAGCTGCGCCCGGGCATCATCGCGGTAGACCCCGATGCGTTCGATGGATTTGGCGTCTTCCAGGCTTGTTATGTTCAAGCCGCTTCCTTTCCGGGCGTACATGATCCAGCGGGTAGTGAATACCGGCCCGACCCAATGGAACAGGCTCTCGCGTGCCGGGGTCCGGGTGGTTGAGAACAGGGCAACATTGGGGTTTGTGGTCAATTCATGATACCCACGTGCCCAAGGCATGACCTGAATCTCTGCATGAACGCCGATTTCCTTCTGGATGGCCTGGACGACTTCTACAGCCAATCCGCTCAGGTTGCCGCGTGCGTCAATGAAGGAAGCGGGTGGTGCGATTTCGGTGATGACCTGCAGTTCAGGGCCGGTCGCTTGGGCCGGGGCCACAGCAGTGACCCATAAAACCAAGACAATCAGAATGATGGCGAAGCGAAACGGCCAGATGGGTACATTCATCTTGTTCATGCAGGCTCTCCTCTCTGAGTGGGCACGATATTCCAAGAATCAAAAATATTAATCAAGAATGCCGCCGGAGTCAGTTTTATCCGGTGGCTATTTCGGCTATCTCATGGCGTATCTTTCGATCTTGCCCTTGTATGCCAGCACACCTTCGACGATGCCATTGGCCATGTAGTCGAGGTACTTGTCGGACTTGAGGCGTTTGGCCTCGGTGTAGTTGGTGACGTAGCCGAGTTCCACGAGTACGGACGGCATCTTCGCGCCCATCAGGACGTAGAAGGGAGCCTCGCGGGTTCCCTTGTTCTTGAGGGGCCATTTGCGTTTGACTCGATTGACCGTGCTGGTCTGAACATTCTTGGCCAGATCCCGGCTCTCCTTGATCTTGGAGTTGACCATCAGGTCGGTCAGGATGAACTGGAGATCGGAAATGGCGCGGGGGTCCACGGCGTTTTCACGGGCGGCGATACGCACGGCATCTTTGCTTTTGGCAAGGTTGAGGCTGTAGGTTTCAAGCCCGTTGATCTTCTTGCTTCGGTTGGCGTTGCAGTGGACCGAGAGGAAAAGGTCGGCCTTCTTGATGTTGGCCATGGCAGTGCGCTGCTCGAGGGGAATGAAGACGTCAGTGGTCCGGGTGTAGACCACATTGAAACCCTTGGCCTGCAGCTTCTTGCCGAGAATTTTCGCAAAGCGGAGATTGACGTCCTTTTCGCGGATGCCGTTGGAAACCGCACCGGGGTCCTTTCCACCATGACCGGCGTCCAGCATGATGGTCCTGACGGTCAGGCCGAGCTGTTCGAGTAGTTCTCCGGCCATCTTCTTGCTGCCGCTTGGCGGGCGATATTTGGAGTTGGCGGTGGTTTGTTTGGTGTTATTCTTGGTAGGCGATGCCTTGGCGATCGGCGCACTGCCGTCGGGCGAATAAACGTCAATTACGATCCTGTAGGGATTCTCCAGGGGAAAGACCTTGTATTCCTGCATGGACAGGAAATCGAGGACCACGCGGGTGGTGTCCTTGTTGTACTGGCCGGTGCGGATGGAGCGCAGGATGCCGTCGGATACTGTGGTGGCCTTCGTGACGTCGTGCCCCAGGCGTGCGCCTTGAAGATCGATGTAGAGGCGGTGAGGGCGATTAACCGAGGCGTCGGGGGTCAGCACCTGATAGCGGTACTTGACCCGGTCGTCCAGTTCCAGAACCACGCGGGTATAGTCGTCGCTGGACTTGAACCGGACCATATCCAGATGGGCTATGCCGGACGGGTCCTTGATCTTGCCGTTTGCGTTTCCACTGCCGCTGGTGGGGGATTTTGGTGTTGTTTTCGGTGCAGCCTTGGGTGCAGCTTTCGGTTTGGTCGTCGCAGCCACGGCCACTTCGTCCAGGGATGAGTCGCCGGATTGTTTGTCTCCGGAGATTTTGGCGATAGCCCAGTCATATTTGCCCAGTTTCCTGAGATAGGCCTTGGCCTTGGCATTCATGTCCGAGCGGGGATACTCGACGATGATCCTTGCCAGGTCGAGACGGGCAGCGTTGTATTCCTTGAGTCGTTTGGAGTAGATCCCGGCCCTGCGGTAGAGGCAATCGTCGGCCCATCCGTGGCGTGGATAGCGGCTGACCACGCGCCCGAAGTAATCGACGGAGCGGCGGAAATCTGATTTCAGACCGCTCTGGACACCGAGCTCTTCGTGAACCCTGCCAATGTAATAGAGGGCCTTGGGGGCGTATGGGCCGTTGGGGCTGGCCTTGAGGCATCGGGTGAAGGATTTCTCCACTTTCTGCCAGTTGGAACGGTACTTGGCCCTCCTGCTATTCTTGAGCAGGGCATGGAAATCGGAATGGCCGACGATGAAGTATGATTTGGCTGAAGATGCATGGGATGCGGGAGCACACAGGAAAAGGGCCGCAAGCGCAAGAAGCGTCAAGGCGGGAAGATGTCGGAAAAAAGCTGTATTGAACGGTTTCATATGGTCTGTACCGGAACCTGCATCAATTCCACCCCTGACACGGCACCCACCCTGATGGCAGGGACATGTCTATAACCTATAGTCTGGCAGCATTTTCCAGAAAAATCTAAAAAAAGTCCAGAAAAGAATGCGATACCTGTGGATAAAGTGTGGCTGCCTGGCTGAAAATGGACAGTTTTAACTAGACCATACCCGTCAGCAGCCACTCGGCCCAGTCTTCTCGGCCATTGGCGCGAGCCATGCTTGACGCGGCTTCCCAGTCGTATTCGACGTCGATGAATTCCGTCTCCCATCCGGACGGGGTGTACGTGAGAACCGCATACCGGGCATGGGGCGATCCGCTGGCCATTATATGCGGTGGATCGTCATCGTCATAAGCGGGCAGGCCGACACTGCCTGGATTGACGATGGTCATATTGTCGCAATTGACCAGCCCTGCGTGATGGCTGTGTCCGGTCAGGACAAGAGAGCAGCCTTCGACGGCAGGCATGAGGTCTTTCAATATATCATCGCAGAGACGTAGCCCCGGCAAGCCGGTGGAAATGTCTTCGAGCAGGTATGTGGTGTCGCTGTTTGGTGTGCCGTGACAGAGCAGAATCTCTTCATCTAGGGTCAGTGTTGCCGGGAGTGACTCAAGCCATGTCATGCCAGCTTCACCGACACCTTCCCGGGCGGCCTGAAAGGCGGGGACGTTCTCCCAGTCCGGGCCGCCTTCGATCAGAACGCGATCCTGATTGCCAAGCACTGTGGGAATCTGCATATTTTTGAGAATTTTCCAGGTCCCGGCAGGATCGAGGGGGCCGTAGAAAGTGTCGCCCAGATTGACGTACCGGGTCAGGCCGCGCTTTTTCGCATCTGCCAGCACGGCTTCAAGAGCCAGGGAATTGCCATGAATGTCGGCCAGCACGGCCAGGGGAGATTGTTGGGTCATGGAGCGACTATTTGATAAAACGCGCCGGAAAGCAAGGGCATTGGCGTCCCGTCAGGCTTTACTATCGCGGCTCAAGCATTTAGAGGATTCTTCCGAAGTTTCATCGTAACCGGATCAGCTTTTTCACGAATATAACGGACTGGTAGCGTTCATTCCCTTAATGTATCTTACTATCCGTATGTGAATGAATACAACTGCGCCTTGCCCGGCGCGCCAGGACTTCAAGCGACATGAGCCTTCACGTTGTAAATATATCGGACATGAAATTCTCGGATCAACCCGAGGATGTCATTGTCACCTACTCTCTCGGATCGTGTCTTGGAGTCACTGTGTATGACCCTGAAGCTGGCATCGGCGGCATGATTCATTGTCTGCTGCCGACCGCCAGCTCAGCCCGCGACAAGGCCCGTACCAATCCATTCATGTTCGTGAATACCGGCGTCGCCATGATGGTCCGCAAGCTTATGGATGCCGGAGCAATCAAGCATCGGCTTGTGTTCAAGGCTGCAGGCGGCGCTAACATGAGAAATGACAATCTGTTCAACACCGGGGCCAGAAATTTCGAGTCACTGGAAAAGCTATTGGCCAGAAATGGTATAGACCTGACGGCCTCTGACGTTGGCGGTACTATTCCCAGAACCGTATTCCTGCATCTGGATACAGGCCGGGTTGTCGTAAGATCATTGGGTGAGGAGAAAGAGCTATGAGTCGACGCGAAGAGATTCTTGCCAAGGTAGCCAAGGTCGTTGCCATTCCGTCGTGTGTTCAGAAAGCCCTGGCGCTTTTGAACGACCCGGATGCAGATCTCGGAGAACTGGCCCGTATCATCGAGCATGACCCGGGGCTGACGGTCAACCTCCTGAAGATCGTCAATGCATCATTTTTCGGTGGAAACCGGCCCATGTCGACGGCTCGTGAGGCCATTGTTCGGCTCGGCACCGCCCAGGTGCTCCAGTTCGTGATTTCCACGGGTGTGGCTCCCTCTTTTGTCCACAAGATAGAAGGTTATGACCTGGCCCCCAACATGCATCTGCAGCACTCGGTCACGGTGGCCATGGCAGCCCGTGAACTCGGCGACGTCCTTGGTGTGAAAACACCGGACCATGCGTTTACAGCCGGGCTCGTCTCCGGGGTAGGGAAAATACTCCTGGGTGCCTATGTGCAAGTCAACGTTCATCCGATCCTGACCCTCGCCCTTGAGGAGGGGCTCAGTTTTGATCAGGCCGAAGACCAGGTGCTCGGTATCAATCATGCGGAACTTGGCGGCATGGTGCTTGATAACTGGGGTTTGCCTCGGGAACTTACGGACGTGGTCAGGTATCATCTCAGGCCGGACGAGTTTGACGGAGAAGACCTGACTCTGGACCTGGTCCATATCGGTAACGTCCTGGCAAAGATGATCGGCGTGGGACTTGGCGTGGACGGCCTCAACTACGAGGTGTCGAAGAAGGTGGCCGAAAGACTGAATCTCACTCCAGCCATTCTGGACACGGTGTCGGCCAATGTGGTGGAAGGTCTCGGAGAGGTCTGGGATTTGTTCATGGAGTGCGCCGAAGACTCCTGCAAGATATAAAAAAATGGCCGGAAGAGCGAGTTGCTCATCCGGCCAATAGCTGCGGGTTCGGTTATTACTGGGCTCGGTACGCCTTGGTGATGTAGATAGGTTTGGCCGGGACATCTTCCATATCGCCTTTCCTGACCGTTTTTACCTTAAGAATTTCTTCCACTACATTCATGCCTCGGAGGACCTTTCCGAAGGCGCAATAGCCAGCGTTCACTACTTCTTTCTCCGGGTCCTGGCTGTATATTTGTTTGGTTGTGGAGTAGTTCAGGACCGGATTGTCTTCCACATTGATGAAGAACTGGCTTGTGGCGGAATGGGGGTCCGTGCTTCTGGCCATGGCGATTGTGCCTTTTTCATTGCTCAGTCCCTTTCTGGACTCAGATTTAATGGGTGCCAGGGTGTTCTTCATGCTCAGGGGGTAGGTGTATCCGCCGCCCTGGACAATATTGATTGTCGTGTCGTCTTTGGGATTTTCGACTCTAGGCTTTTCCATGCGGATGACTCTGTGGAAAACGGTTCCGTCGTAGAATCCGGCATCAACGTATTTGAGAAAGTTCTCTACTGTTACCGGGGCTTGTTTGGGGTAGAGGATGACGATAAATCGTCCCATAGTGGTTTCAAATATGACCACCGGATCGGGTCCGGCCTCGGCGGTTGAGGGCTGAATGCCAGCACTGATGGCAAAGGTGCAGAGCACTGCCGCAATCAGGAAAAATTTACGTATTAAGTTCATTCCAATTACCTTTTTTGAATGTGTAAACATGAGATATGCGAAAATAGAGGCATCTGCAACCGCCTCTGATTAACTGCTCAAGGTAGTCAGTAGCAACTTACGCGCACCACTTTCGTCCATGTCCCGCCCCGTCCAGAGTTTGAACTGGGCAAGTCCCTGATGCAGGAACATCTCAAGTCCGGAGATTGTCACGCATCCGGCTGTTTTGGCTTCCCTGAGAAAACGAGTCTTCAGAGGGTTGTAGACGATGTCATAAGCTACCGCCTTGGTGGGGAATCGGTCTGCATCCCAGGGCGTCAGGTCTTCCATGTCGCCGGACATCCCCAGCGGCGTGGTGTTCAGGATCAGGCCGGGAGATTCGTCCATTCGATTATCCCAGGCCACGCATCTGACCGAAAAGTCGGTTGCCAGTGCTTCGGCTTTTTCCAGTGTCCGGTTGGAGACAGTGATCTCGTCAATTCCCAGCTCCTGCAACCCGGCAATAGCTGCCCTGGCAGCTCCGCCAGCTCCCAGAACAATGGCTGAGTCCGGCAGGGATTCGAGTTTCTTCAGGGGTGCGACCAGCCCTGTGACGTCCGTATTTTCGCCGCAGAGTTTGTCGCCGTCCCAGTAGAGGGTGTTGACCGCTCCCACGGCCTTGGCGCGGTCGGTCATCCGGTCCAGATGCTCCATGACCGATCGTTTGTGCGGAATGGTCACGCTGGCACCGGATACCGGTTCGGTGCGGACACGTTCCATGAATGTGGACACATCGTGCGGCTCAAGAGGCCAGGCCTCATAGATGGCGTTGATGCCGAGTTCTCCGAACCCCCAAGTGTGCAGGGTCGGACTCATAGTGTGGCCCAGCGGCCAGCCGATGATGCCGAATTTTTTGGTCATGTCAGTACCTGATTCCTATAAGGCTTCGGCCTGTTCCAGGCTGCCGATATTGGAACCGTTCCACTCTTCTTCCATGCCGCTCAAATTGGGTTTGAGCATTTTGAAGAGGACTCCCTTGGGGCCGACTTCCATGAAGTCGCGGACGCCGGTTGCATACATGGCCTGCAGGGTCTGAATCCAGAGCACTGACGAGGTCATCTGGCGCTGCATGATCTCCATGACTTTGGCCGGGTCGGGTTCGGGCAGGGCCGTGGCGTTGTGAAAGATCGGGAAAGTGGGGGCGTTCCAGGTCAGGCCGCCCAGGAATGTGGCGAATTCATCGGCAGCTTCCTGGATGAGCGGGCTGTGGAATGCGCCGGAGACGGCCAGCCTGATGGCCCGGCCCTTGGCTTCCTTGACCAGTCCGTCTGTGGCATCAAGAGCTTCTTTTTCTCCGCTGATCACGAACTGGGCGGGCGAGTTGTAGTTGGCGATTTTGAGTTCCTTGCCGGACTGCTCGATCGCCTTGTCCACGATTTCCTCGACTGTGTTCTGCGGCAGCTTGACCACTGCGGCCATGCCGTGACCTTCCTGTCCGGCTTCGGACATGAGCTTGCCCCTGAGGGTGACGGCACGAATGGCGTCTTCCATGCTCAATACGCCGGATGCGGCCAGGGAGGGGAATTCACCAAGGCTGTGCCCTGCAGTGGCAACGGGCGAAACTTTGTCCTTCACCATCATCCAGAGCGAAAGATTGACCACGGTCAGTGCGGGCTGCAATGCCCGGGTGTTTGCCATGTCTGCGGCTTCACCGTCCCAGTAGATTTCCCTGAGCGGCAGGCCGGATTCCTTTTCTGCCAGTTTCCACAAATCGAGGGCTGCGTCGTTTTTTTCAGCGACATCCTTGCCCATGCCTTTTTCCTGTGAACCCTGTCCCGGGAACAGTATGGCGAGTTTGGTCATTTGATTCTCCTTGTATCTTGGTGCGGACTCATGGTCTCGCGGGGAATTATATGTTGCAGAGCGAGGTGGCAAGTACGGTGTTTGTATCCTATCTGTTGCCGATTCGAGTACCGTCTGGGACGGACTTGAAGAGATCTGCTCCGTTTTCGATGACGCAATTGTTTCCGATGGTGATCCCGAGATAGGCGGTCACGCCCATGCCGACAAGGCAGCCGCCTCCGATGGAAACCGCTCCGGCCAGGATCGCACCCGGGGCAATGTGGGTATGTTTTCCAATCCGGCAATGGTGGGAAACAACGGCTCCTGAATTGATGACCACGCCGTCTTCCAGGATTGCGTCAGGGCCAACCACTGCACCGGCATGAATCTGGACACCGCGGCCCAGGACGGCTCGTGGATCCACGGTCGCGCTGGTATGAACAAAGGGTGGTAGCAGCGCGCCGGAGGATTGGGCCAATTCGAATACCCTGATGCGTAAGGAGGGATCTGGATCTACAAGGCCTACTGCGATGAGGGCCGCCGTGGGGCTTTCGCTGCACAGGGTCGCTATGTCCGGAATGGTGCCGAGGACAGGGAATCCATCCACCACATCGCCGCGTTGTTTGCCGTCGTCCAGATACCCCTGGAGGCGAAACGGAGCCTCGCATGACACAAGGTCACCCAGCACCAGCCCGTGCCCGCCACCGCCGAGAATGACGGTCGGGATGCGGCCGTCAGACTCCGCTGTTTCACCGACCATCTCAAGCACGTCATCAAGATTCACGAGGTCATGACCGGCAAACAGAGCCGGATCTATCTCTTTCGTGGACATGTAACGTTCTGCGGCCTTGGAAAAGACGGCGGCAGGTTTGGTCGGCATGGAATCGGTCGCCTTTTCGGGCATCACTTCGGGTGCGGGCGCATTGTCCTGCGGCCTATCGGTTATCTGAGCCACAACATTGCCAATCGGGATATATGTGCCTTCAGCGCACATGTAGGTCACGTAGCCGTCAAGAGTCGCTTCCATCTCGACAGACGCCTTGGATGATTCGTAGACCATGAGCAGGTCGCCTTTAACGACCTGTTCACCATCGGAGTACATGATGTCGGTGATCAGCACTTCGTCGTCATTGACGGTGTCTTTCGGAATGGAGATTTCGGTGAGTATCTTCATTGCATGAACTCGCTGATGGTTTTGATTATTGATGTGCGAGTGGGCAGAACTTGGCTTTCCAGGTCGCGCACGGACGGAATGGGTACCGGCAGGGCCGCGATGCGTTTCGTGCGGATAGGAATACCCGCATTTTCCGCGACCTGTGCAATTATTTCTGCGCCGAGGCCGCTGAAGCTGCTGCCCTCTTCTACGGTGACCAGTCGTCCGGTGGAGCGAACGGAGTCGAGTATGGGCGACACATCCAAAGGACAGAGCTTCGAGGGGACAATTACCTCGGCCTTGATGGAGTGCTCCATGAAAAGTTCTTCCAGCCCGGAAAGGACAATGTCCGTCATGCCGCCGTATGTGACCACGGTCAGGTTCGGTCTGGACGAGCGGGGGCGTACGCGGGCAGTGGGCCAGCCCGTCTCGGTTTGCTCCGCCACGTAACCGGGAATGGTGCGGGCGGCCATCCGTCGACCGTAATCCAGCTTGTGTTCTATTACTACTACTGGATGTTCCTGTGCGAAAACCTGATTGTATATAGCTGTCGGGTGGATCAGGTTGTTGAGGGCGCAGAGAGTGACGTTGTCGATGCCTGCCAGAAATTTATCCAGGCTCTGGGAGTGGGTGGGGCCGTATCCGCGCCCGCCGCCCATGGGCGTGCGCAGGATGAGCGGACAGTGGACCTGGCGGTTGTACATGTGGTGAAATTTTGAAGCATGGTTGATGAGCTGGTCCAGAGCGAGAGTCACGAAATCGCCGAACATGATTTCAAGAACCGGGTGGAATCCTCCCAGTGCAAGGCCGTTGGCGATACCCGTTATGCCCGCTTCACTGATGGGAGTGGAAATGACCCTGTCCGGGTATATGGCTGACAGGTCGCGTGTTATCTTGAATGCCCCGCCATAAGGGGCGGCGATGTCTTCGCCCAGGAGCACCATGTCCGGGTCGTCATGCATACGCTCCTTGAAACATTCATGGAGCAAGTCAGCCTGTCGCTTGTCGGAGGGTAAAATGTCTGTCCAGATGCGATTTGATTCATCCGGGGTGTCTGACAGGTAGTCGGAAAGTTCCAGGAGTGGAGCATCTGCGAGTTGTCTCACTATCTGTTCGATGTCCCTGTCCACTTCGACAAGCATGTCCGCGTATGCTTCGGGATCGCCAAGGGCGAATCGGCAAAGCGGGTCTTCTGTGCGACAACTGTTTATCTCTTCGGGGGCGCGATGGTCGTCACCCTTGGAATGTGGGGCCAGCCGGTGGGTGTCCACCAGGTGAAAGACTGGTTGTCCGGTCTCACGTACCAGTCGGATTGAATACTCCGCATTCTCCATGAGGGCTTCTGGCTCAGCCGTTGTATCGTGAAAGCTTTTGATGCCAAAGGCCTGCGCTCGGGCCGTGATTTCTCCGGCAATGGTGGAGTCTGTGGGGGTGGATTGGGCGTACCGGTTGTGCTCGCAGATAATGAGCAATGGCAGTCCCCACTTGGCGGCCATGTTCATGGTCTCATAAATCACGCCTTGTCCGAGGGTGCCGTCACCGATGAATACTGTCGCAATGGCGTTGTTCTTGTCTATCTTGCGGGCCAGGGCCATACCTGCGGCCACGGGCACTATGCCGCCCTGGATGCCGTTGGAGTAAAAACCGTCGCGGCACAGGTGCTGGCTGGACCCGACACCGCCGCATACGCCGGTCTTTTTGCCCATTAATTCGGCCATCAGACCGGCTGTGTCATCGGTGAATGCGAGAAAATGTCCGTGGCAACGATGGTTGGAAAAAATGACGTCGCCTGGAGTCAGCCCGCCAGCAAACGCCAGGGCGGAAAATTCCTGGCCGATGCAAGTGTGCACGGTGCCGTTAAGCTTGCCCTGTGCGAACAGGTCGAGGAAGGTTTCCTCCACCCGACGTATTCTCAGTGCGTTTTTTATCCATTTCTGCTTCATGATTATTGGTTACGGGGATATCCCGTCTCGAATTACCACGTCAAGCAATCCCTTGTTTTCCTACAGACGGTTGACAGTAAAAAACACAACGGGGTAGGACTTGAATCACGGTTACTGCCTCGGATATTATGATTTTCCACTTTGGGCGGACCTGTTGGAGTACAATATGAAAGTGTTGATCATTGGAAGCGGAGGCCATGCCCGTATAGTTGCGGACATCCTGCTTGCCATGAAAGGCGTTGAGCCGCAGGGTTTCATCTCTCAAGATGTTGCACAGGGCAGCGCAGGTCCGTTGGGCTTGCCTGTGCTGGGCGGTGATGAAGCTGTAGATAAAATCGAGCATGACGCTGTGGTCGTGGCCATTGGTGATAATCGATTGAGACATAAGCTTTATGATAGGTTGATTGCGGCTGGAGAGACCCTGATTTCCGCCGTGCATCCCACGGCGATCATCGCTCCTGACGTCGCGGTGGGCAAAGGGTGCATGGTTTGCGCCGGGGTCATCGTCAATACGGGGAGCCGGATTGGCGACAATGCCATTCTCAATACCGGCTGTACGGTTGATCATGATTGTGTTGTCGGCCAGCATGTCCATGTTGCGCCGGGTGTGAACCTGGCTGGCGATGTCACTGTTGGACAGGGTGCCTTTGTCGGCATAGGCTCAAGTGTCGTGCCTGGTGTAACCATCGGCGACTGGGCTACAGTAGGCGCAGGGGCGGTCGTCATCAGTGATGTTTCCGAGAGCAGCGTGGTCGTGGGTGTTCCTGCCAAGCTTTTGGGCAAATAAAATTTCTGACAGGATGCAATTTTGAGTAAGGACAGACTTTTTCTATCTCCGCCTCAGATGGGTGGCACTGAACTGGACTTCGTGAAGAAGGCCTTCGAGTCCAATTACATCGCACCTCTGGGCCCTTTGCTCGCCGATTTTGAGCAGGCCTTTTGCGAACTGACCGGTTTTGCCCATTGCGTGGCCGTGACCAGCGGTACGGCAGCTATTCACCTCGCCCTGCGCCTGCTTGGTGTGGGTCTGGGCGATGTGGTCATCGCCTCCACCCTGACCTTTATAGGTTCCGTCACTCCAGCAACTTTCCTGGGTGCCGAGCTTCATTTCGTAGATTCCGATCGGGGAACCTGGAACATGGACCCTGTCCTCCTTGCCCGAGCCATTGATGAAGTCGAGGCCAAGGGGAAACGCGTGGGCGCAGTTGTTCCCACCGATCTCTATGGTCAATGCGCCGATTATGACGCGCTCAGGGCTGTCTGTGAGCCTCGTGGAATCCCGTTGCTCATTGATGCTGCCGAGTCGGTGGGGGCGACCTATAAGGGGCGCCATGCAGGGTATGGCGGTGATGCGGCCATCTATTCTTTCAATGGCAACAAGATCATCACCACCAGCGGCGGCGGCATGCTGGCCTCTGACGACTCAGATTTCATTAATGAAGCCCGCAGGTTTTCCCAGCAAGCGCGGGACGACGCGCCCTATTATGAGCACACCACCATCGGCTACAACTATCGCATGAGTAATGTCCTGGCGGGTATCGGCCTGGGGCAGCTAGCCATGCTTGATTCGTATGTTGCCAGACGGCGTGAGATATTTCAGTGGTATGAAAAGGCTCTCGGCGGCCTCCCCGGCATCGAATTCACGTCGGAAGCGGAGTATGGCAAGACCAACCGCTGGCTGTCCGTCATCCTCATTAACGAGGATGCATTCGGTACCGGGCCGGAGACAGTTCGTCTTGCTCTGGAAGACGAGAACATCGAGTCCAGGCCGGTCTGGAAACCCATGCACATGCAGCCTGTCTTTGCGGGAGTTCCCTGCACGGGCGGGGCGGTGAGCGAGGATCTGTTCGCGCGTGGTTTGTGCCTGCCTTCTGGTTCGGCAATGACCGAGGCGGACCTTGAACGAGTGGCGCAGGCCATCAAGAGTGTAATTAGATGAAACTGAATCTGCCCAATTTCAGGAATCTGAATTTCTACGTCATGTTCGTCGCGGACATGCTCATCTTCACTGTTGCCCTCTACTTTGCATACCTGTTCCGTTTTGATTTCGTCATCCCGGGCAAATATATTATTCAGTTCAAGGGAATGCTCAAATACGTCCTTGTTCTCAAGGGGTCGATGTTTCTTGTTTTCGGTCTGTACCGGGGTATGTGGCGATATACCAGCCTGGATGACTTCTGGCGGCTGATAAAAGTGACAGCTGCGCAGAACCTGATCCTGATTTCGTTCGTTGTTTTCCGTTTCACCTTTATCGGTGTCCCGCGCAGCGTGTTCGTACTCGATTGGGTGCTGACACTGGTCTTGTGCAGTGGGCTCAGACTTTCCATTCGTGCCTTTTTCACCAAGTCGGCATCATTGACCATGTCCATGGCCGACAGGAAGAACGTGCTCATTGTCGGCGGTGGAAGTGCTGCAGAAAAAATCAGTCGGGAATTGACCAGTAATCCGGCCCAGTACAACCTTGTCGGTTTCCTGGATGACGACCAGAGTAAGAAAGGGCGGACCATACACGGCAAGCCGGTGCTTGGCCCTACAGAAAATCTAGGGTCTGTTGTTGATCTTTTCCCCTTGGACGAAATATTCATCGCCGTGTCCGAGGCGTCTGGCGCGCAGATGCGCCGCATTGTGGACATTTGCAAGGAAACCGGGGTGCCTTACAGGATTTTGCCAGCCATGACCGAGATCATGGACGGCAAGGTGGGTATCAAGGCCCTGCGTGACATTGACTACCTTGATTTGCTGGGCCGGAGCCCGGTGACCCTGGATACCGAGCGCATTCAAGGATACCTTACAGGCCGGACTGTACTGGTCACCGGCTGTGGAGGTTCCATCGGCTCGGAACTATGTCGCCAGATTGTGCGTTTCAAGCCGTCCCGGATAGTGCTGGTGGATGCCAGCGAGTACAATCTGTATTCAATCCAGATGGAACTGCATCACGAGCTTGGTTTCACCGACTATGCCACCGTGCTCGGAAACATTACCGATCGTGAACTCATGGATCGGACCTTTGCCGAGTTCAAGCCAGCCGTAGTTTTTCACGCCGCCGCCTACAAACATGTGCCCATGCTGGAGCACAACCCCTGGCAGGCGGTTCGCAACAATATCGAAGGATCGAAGACCATTATGAAGGCCGCCGTGGCCGCTTCGGTCGAGCGGTTCGTTGTTGTGTCTACCGACAAGGCTGTCAGGCCCACTAATGTCATGGGCGCGAGCAAGCGCGTGACCGAACTTCTGATGCAATCCATGCAGGGTGAGTCCACCCGGTTCATGGCCGTGCGGTTCGGCAACGTGGTCGGCTCGTCCGGCTCGGTTGTTCCGCTGTTCAGGAAGCAGATCGAATCCGGCGGTCCCGTGACCGTCACCCATCCCGACGTGACCCGCTATTTCATGAGTATCTCCGAGGCATCCCAGCTCATCCTGCAAGCGGGGAGCATGGGCGACAAGGGTACCGGTGGTGAAATATTCGTCCTGGATATGGGCGAACCCGTCAAGATCGCCGATATGGCCCATGACCTGATTCGACTTTCCGGCAAGGAGCCGGATGTGGATGTGGAGATCAGCTACACTGGTCTGCGTGAAGGCGAGAAGCTCTTTGAGGAGCTGATTACCGAAGGCGAGGGCATCGTCCGTACCGAGCACAAAAAGATCCTGGTTCTTGGTTCTGATTGCTGTGTAGATGCCGAAGACCTGAAAAATGAACTTACCGCATTGAAGACTGCCAGCCTGTCCCACGATGGTGAAACCATCCGCAACATACTGAAACGATTGGTTCCTGAGTACGACCCCGCTTCCAACTAGCCGTAATTCCTGCTAAATTTCAACAAAAAATCACTACGTCGGCCTAAGTCGGGCCAACTATCCGATTTTCAAGAAGATTTCTAGACTTTGCGCAAACCCTTGTGGGGCGGGCATTCGAGGAAATATGGCCAACTGACTTGATTTAACTGAATATCCCGGGTATTAATGTCGTTAACTGTCGAGAAGTCTTCGTTCGTACTGGGAATGTCCATGCGTCTGAAACGCTTGGTTTTTGCAGATACCGAAGAGGAGAAAACGGATGGCGCCCAAGGATTCGGACTGTATTTTCTGCAAGATCGTGGCTGGGGATATTCCCTGTGCCAAGGTCTATGAGTCGGAAAACTGTCTGGCCTTTCTGGACATCGCACCCGTGAACGCAGGGCATGTACTCGTACTGCCCAAGGGACATTATCCCACGCTCATGGACATCCCCGAAGAGCTGGGGAGCGATCTGACCCGGACCCTGTCCCAGGTGGGCAAGGCGGTCATGGAAGCCACTGGAGCCGACGGCCTGAACCTCATGCAGAACAATTATGAGGCGGCCGGACAGTTGGTACACCACGCGCATTTTCATCTTATTCCGAGATTCTCGGATGACGGGCTGACCCTTTGGGCTCAATCCGCATATGAAAATTCGGAAGAGATGACAAAGCTTGCGGCAGAAGTCGCGGGCTTGCTGAAATAAGTTTTTGAAAACCATTTTTGGAGGCGATCAATGAGCACTCTCACCAAAGCCGGCATCGTGGATTACATCTATGAGCGCACCGACAAGAACCGCGCCGAAATCAAGGATCTGGTAGAATCCATCCTTGAAGTCATGAAGACTGCAGTGAAGAAGGACCACGCCCTTCTGATCAGTGGCTTCGGCAAATTTGAAGCATACGATAAGCGTGCTCGCAAGGGGCGTAATCCCCAGACAACCCAGACCATTACCCTGCCTCCGCGCAAAGTGGTAGTCTTCAGGCTGTCCCGCAAGTTCCGCGCAGAACTTAATCCTGCTTAAGCACGAACCCCTTGGGGTAGTCTGTCAGCAGTTTTGAAAGTGCCTCTCCGGCCGATGTTTCGTCCGGGAAGGCGCCTGCTTGCACGCGGAATAACCCATCATCCATCTTGGATAATCTGGAGCCCTTGTACCCATCCGAAAGGAGACGTGCGAGGGCTCTATTTGCGTTCTCCAGGTCGGAGAAAGCTCCTATCTGTACATAGTACATTCCGGTCAGGGGCGTGGCTTCTTCCTCGACTTCAGGTTCCGAGACGTCAGCCGCCGTTTGTTCTTCGACAGGCTTGGCAGCAGCTTCTGCTTCGGGAGTTGCAACAGCGGCAGCAGCGGCCTCTTCTTTCATTTCGTTTGCTTCCTGCACTTCAGTCTTGGCAGGTTCGGCCATTTCCCCGTCCACTTTGGCCGGAGCGGGCGTAACATCTTCTGCAAGGTCGCTTTCTTCTATCTTCGCTTCCGGTGCGCCAGCCTCTTCGGGGGCATCCACTTCATAAGTTTCATCAATGAGTCCGGGCTGCTCTTGTGCCGCCTCGGGTTGCGGAGCCGGGGTGACCTCTACCTGCTTGGCAGGCTCTTCCGTGGGCGGCGAGGATACAATGTGTTTGCGTGCGCAGCCGGTTGTCAGGATCAGCATTGCCGTCATTGCCGCGAAAAACAGGCAGGTAGTCGTTCTTTTCTTCATAATATAAGCCCCCTTGCGTTCTTTTTATCGTTGCACAGGCGGTAGCATGAGCCGCCTCGGATAGTCTAGAGTTAATCTAAACTATCCGAGATTGTGGGTGGATGGCAAGGGGCCGGTTTGTGATGCGTAGTGAGGAGGCTTCCTGATCAGGGCGCAGCTTTGAACCTGCTAAGTGCCAACGCCAGCGCGGTGGAGACCTTGACCAGCTCACTGTTGCCTTTGCGGATGGTTCCGGCCATGCGTTTGGCGAGAACCATGAGTAGGCGGCTGCCAAGGGCGGGTTCGCGTTCCGCCAGTTCGAAGAATTTCTTGCGGTCGGTGACCAGAAAGTCCGAGGGATCCAGAACCTGGATGGTAGCCGAGCGCGTGTCCCGGTCGATGAGCGCCATCTCGCCGAAGATCGGATAGTCCTTTCCGTCCAGGGTAGCCAGCACCTTGCGCGGGTTTGTCACTTCCATGATCGGCAGGTTCATGTCCTTGATGAGCATGGACTTGGTGATCCTGACCCGGCCATGAATCAGGATGAACATTTCTTCGCCGACCTCGCCTTCGGATATCAGGTCTTCCCCGCCTTCGATGGAGCGAACTTCGAAGATGGACTTGACCTTGTCCAGCATGGTGGCGGGCAATCCGTCGAACAGGGATATGGATTCCCAGCTTACATCACCGGCTCTCATCGTGCTTCTCCCGGATAGAGGAACAGCACTGCATCATACTGTTCCAGTTGTTCGGTGTCCGGTGGGTTGGTGAACACACTGGGGCCCGAATCTCCGATCTGGGTTTCCTGCCCGGATGTCTCGAACAGCTCAAGAATGAACTGATCCAGGGCCGAGCCTTCATCCAGAACATCCTCAAGGGATAACTGTTTGCTGACCTGACACAGGGCCAACGGCATGCGGCGGTCCTTGCGGAAGCGGGTCATCAGCTCACCCCAGTTGAGGGATTTCTCATCATGGTTAAGGGTTCTGAATCCCATGTGGTTGCTGCCGCGCATTCCGAGCAGCTCCTGCAGGAATGTCCACATGGACGGGTTGGAACCCATCAGGCCGAGCACCACGCTGGTGAGCTGGCCGCGAACCAGAATCTCGTTGACCCCGGCTCTGAGAAGATGCTTGCGGTTTTCGCCCAGGGAGACTTCGCCGTACAGGGGGACCTTGGGGGCCAACTCGCGGATGGCCAGTGCCGAATAGAGCGTCTCCTGATCGGCGTCCTTGGACGATTGTCCCGTATGCTGGGACAATAGATAGATGACCTTGGCGCGGTCGAGCCGGGCCTTTTGCAACACGCTTTCCTGGGTGATGGTTCCCCATACGAACTGGAGCCGGTCGCCCATGTCGATCTGGAATGCCAGGGCTTCGCGTTCATCGGCAGTCAGTGCGTTTACCAGGACGAGATCCGACCCGCCGGTTTCGCCAGATGCCAGGACGCTGTTGTCGCGCAGGGCCTCTGTCAGTTCATGGCCAAAATCGTTCCAGCCGATGATGACGACGTGATTTGTCAGGTTCACCTTGAGTAGCCCCTTGCGCTTTCTGGCCTTGCGTTCCACGAGCATGGAAGCCAGGTTGCCTGTCAGTGTGGATACCAGCCCGATGCCGCAGATCATGACAAAAAAGCCCATGATCTTGCCCCCGGTCGTGCCGGGAACCATGTCGCCGTAGCCCACAGTGGTCAGGGTGACCACCGTCCACCACAGCGCACCGAAGAGATCGTTGACCTCGCCTGCGGGATAGTGCTCGAAAAACCAATAGCCAATCGTGCCAAAGCCGAGCATGGCAAAGATGAGTAGGGTTAGTTTCCCGAACGGGCTGCGACACCATCCGCATACGGCGCCGCAAGAAGTTGCCAGGTACTGCAAATTATCCACCTTTCATTGATTATTACTTTATAGAACAAAGATTTGCAGGGAGTCAATGAACTGCGGTTGTGGACGATGAGGGGGCGCATGGGGTATCCTCGACGAATGCAATTCGGACGTTACGACATACGGGGCCTTCTGGGCCGGGGCGGCATGGGTGTTGTCTACAAGGCAGCCATGCCGGTAACCGGGCGGATCGTTGCCCTCAAGGTTTTAAAACCTGCTGAAATAATGGAAGATATCATCGGCATGGACAGGCTTCGGGAGATGTTCTTCAAGGAAGCGGAGACCATGGCGAGTATCAGCCACAAGAACATCGCCTCTATTCTGGACGTGGACAGCGGGACTGAATCTGTTCCGCCTCATTTCACCATGGAATATTTCTGCGGCAATCTTGGCGTGATGATGGGTGAGACCTATGAGGTCGAAAAACAGTCGCGTCGCCTTGGGGTGGAGGCCTCCCTGCACATTGCCCGCGAGATGCTGGCCGGGCTGGACCGACTCCATTACGAGGGCATAATTCACCGCGATGTGAAGCCGTTCAATGTCATGCTCGCCGAGGATGAGGGCGGGACCGGTCTGGTCAAGCTCATCGACTTCGGATTGAGTAAATTGCGTGGGGAGCGCACCGTCGGGCACAAGTCCATGGTGGTCGGCTCGCCGTACTACTCTGCGCCCGAGCAGGAAGCTGACCCTGAGACCGCTGATGCCCGGTCCGATATTTTTTCCGTAGGCGTGACCCTGTACAGGATGCTTACAGGCTTGTTGCCCGAGGAGACTCCGGACAAACGCCGTCCGTTATGTGAAATTCACGCCGATCTAGATTGCGACTGGGACACATTGTTTGACAAGGTGCTGGCTCCGAACCCGAATGATCGTTACCCGGATGCCATGAGCATGATCGCCGACCTCGACAAGCTCGAAGACGCCTGGCGCGAACAAATGGATGCCGTCTGTATTTCACCGGACCTGCTTTTGGAGCCGGATCGCCATGACGTGGGCTGGTCTCCGCGCCAAACTCCGGTCAAGAAGAGCCTCAAGGAGGCCCGCAAGGCCTTTGATCTAGATGAGTTGTGGAGGCCCAACGAATATGGTCCCGGAGATTTCTCGGATAGTTTCGACGGTACTGTTCACGACCGCTCCACCGGCCTGGTTTGGGAAAAACATGGCTCCCGCTATCCTCTCACATGGGAAAGATCACATGCCCACGTGGAGCGTTTGAACAGGAATAAATACGGCGGTCGTATAGACTGGCGACTGCCTACCATCGACGAGTTGACCACGGTCTTCACAGGTCGCACCGAGCCCGGAGAGTTTTGTCTCGAACCCGCCTTTAACCCGCGCAAGGCTCGGCTCTGGAGCAGCGACACCAAGGCTTTCACCGCAGCCTGGTACGCCGACGCAGAACTCGGCTTCGTCTGGTGGCAGGATCGGACCTGCCGATTCTTTGCCCGCGCCGTGAGCGGCGGGGAATAATCCATTCAGGATTTCAAGAGAGGGTCCCCGGGTACTTATGTGTCCCGGTCCGTTTTGTCCTGCCCATTCCCTTTTTCAAGATAGATCGGGTCAATCCACTTCAGGGCAATGAAGACTGTGATAGATCCTGTTACCGCCAGTGTGAATTGGATCAGAATGGTGCGGAGCAGGGTAATGGGCCTGAACGGGCCTTCCAGAAATGGCAGCATTCGTCCCAGGGATGGAAGCGCGAGGATCAGCAGCAAGACAATTCCTATGGCCAGTTGGCCAAGGGAAATTGTAACTTCACTGTAGATAATGATCAGAGCCAGGATCAGTGCGCCCAGCAAGGCCGCGATTGTTCCGGCTGTCAATTTGAGCCTGCGCGAGAGCATGAACGCCTTGAAGAAGGTCTCGGCTGAGACTTTAAGAAGCTTCAGGTAATAGGGGTCCGGATTCTCCATCCGGGAGTTTATGGATGTAAAGTTCCAGCCAACAGGGTGGTCAGTGCATTTTTTGGCTTTCAGGCCCTGCTTTGTCATCTTGTATCCGTCCATCATCAACGAGTATGCCTCGACATTGTGATAGGCATCCAGATCGGTCCGGATTCTGGAGATTCGGTCCTGCGCTTCGGGGTTGACCCCGTAACTGGTGTTGTCGGTGTTCAGCGTGGTGTCACAGTGGCAATCGGACTTGGCGTCGGCCCTCCACATGATGGATACCGGGGGCAATTCCTTGCGAAGGTGCATCAGGTGCATGTCTGTATTCTTGCATTTTATATGGGGCAGAAGCTGCAATTCACGCACCCGGTCCATGAGAATCAGGTTGGCCCTGCATATGACGGAAAAGGCGCTGGTCGACGGACTTTTTATGTTTATCATCGAAAAGGATGCATCGCTCACGATGAAATCGGAACAGCCGCGATCTTCCAGAGATTGAATGCCCTGATTATCGTAGACGCCACCATCCACGAGCTCGACCCTGATATCCTCCTCGTACATGTCGGAGATGGGGAGCGGGGAAAATACTCCTGAAACACAGGCAGAAGCGGCTACGGCCTTGCCGAGTTTGACCTTTTTATGATTCAGGGTGTCGGCGTAACTGTCCGGGCGACACAGTCTCCAGTTCTTGTCGATTTCCCGGAAAGCCGGGGAGTCATGGAGGGGTTCCCCCATGGTCTTGGCTTCGAAAACCCAGTCATGTCCGTCGTTGAGGACTGTGGAATTGATCAGCAGGACAGGTACTTTGGTGTTTTTTCTGGTCTCGTTGTGATCAATAGGATTGAAACGGCCATCCCCTTTCCAGCATATGGGGTCGATGAGAAGCTCCGGCATCTTGATCATGCCCGTCTCGGTACGGTTCTTGAGAATGCCCTGATAAAAATATTCGTCGTAGAGTTCGCCGATCCGGTCACTGCGGGAATATCCCTTCTTGAACATCTTCAAGTTCTTCCAGGGATTGTAAAATGTGCGCATCCGCAAGTTTTTCTGAGCCGATTTGAGGAAGTCCTTTTCGATCGTCGATACGATCTGGACATAATCTTCAGGTGTTATGTCTTCGTCATTTTTGCTTTCGAATAATCGTTTGAGGTGAAGGTAATACAGCGCCCCGACGATCGAACCTCCGGAGACAGTGGAGATGGCGACGATGTCCCTGAGCATGTCGCATTCGGCCAGCCGTGCCAGCACGCCGATGTGGAAGAAGCTGGCTCGGAACCCGCCTCCGGAAAGAGCAAGTCCGATACCGCCATCGTATTTGCTGTTGGATGAGTCCTTGTTCGCCGCCATACCTTCCCCTTTGGTTTATCTTGCAAATCTGCTTGTTCAATGGTGCAGTAGCACAGATGGCTGGACAAAACTATCGACGCATATAGATGAAGATATGACTTAAGCACGGAGACTTCAATGCCCACCAAATACGTTCACACCAATCTTGTTGCCAAAGACTGGAAACGCATTGCCGATTTCTATGAGGCGGTCTTCGACTGCACACCGCTGTCACCTCGCGACCTGTCCGGCGACTGGCTCGACAAGGGAACCGGGGTCGACGACGCGCACATAGTCGGCATGCACATGGCCCTGCCCGGTTTCGGCGAAGGCGGCCCGACCCTTGAGATATTCCAGTATGACGTCATGCCCGATCACCCGAAGGTCGTGGCGAACACACCCGGCTTTTCGCACATCGCCTTTCTCGTGGATGACGTCGCAGCCACGGCGCAGAAGGTCATCGCCCACGGCGGCAGGCCGGTTGGAGAACTGGTGACCAAGGAAGTCCCGCCCGTGGGAGTGCTGACCTTCCAGTACCTCTACGACCCGGAAGACAATATGGTGGAGATTCAGAGTTGGGAGAAATGATTTATTAGGTGCCAATAAAAAAAAGCCCCGTCTGTCGAAACAGGCGGGGCTTTTTTGTCGGAGTATTTTTAACTACTGGACGTAAACCTTGAGGCGTTGCCCGGCGTAGATGGTGCCTCTGGAATTGAGTGCGTTCCATCTGCGCAGGTCCGAGATCTTGACGCTGAATTTGCGGGATATGGAAGTCAGGTTGTCGCCACGGCGTACCTTGTAGTGTACGAGCTGGCTCTTGACGGTCTCAGCTTCCCTAACGGCCTGTTTGGTGGCGGCCCCGGAGTTGTTGGGAATGTAAAGCTTCTGTCCGACCTTGAGGCGGCTTGTGCGTAATCCGTTGGACCGTTTGACGGTGTTCACGGTCGTCCCGAATTTCTGGGAGATGGACCACAGGGTGTCGCCGGAACGGACTACGTAGTTGCCACGTTTGGCGGCGATGGCCCGGGTCTTTGATGATGAAGAGGAGCTTCTGGAAGCGGCAACCGCGCGGCCCTTGCTGTTACCCGGGACCATGACGTGCTGACCGGGGCGCAGATTGTTGGAGCGGGTGTTGTTGACCTTTTTCAGGACCGAAACAGGCACGCTATACTTGCGAGAGATGCGCCACCAGGAGTCGCCGCTGCGGACGCGGTGACGGGTGTAACCGGCATAGGGTCTGGAGCCGGGATCAGCCAGGTAGGCGATCATTTTGTCGGCCTTGGATACGGGCAGGTAAGCAGCGGCCTCCATGTGGGGCGGGCTGACCTGACGGCGGAAGGCCGGATTGTAATCGTGAAATTCTTTCCAGGTCATGCCGCCTGCGCGGGCCAGGGCCAGCAGGTCGGTGCCGCCGGGTACCTTGACGGTGGCTACTTCCACTTCCATGTCCCAGGACACCGGCTGGAAGCCCAGCGTATCGAGGTTCTGGAAGATTTTGGAAATGGCGATGAACTTGGGAACGTAATGTTTGGTCTCGGTTTTCAGGCGCACACGGCGGGAAAGTTTGCGGTTCTTCTGGGTGAGTTCGAAGAAGTCGTCGGAGCCGGACTGTTTCAGTGCGCGGGAAATCTTGCCTTCGCCAGCATTGTATGCGGCCAGGGCGAGATACCAGTCTCCGAAGCGATCATAAAGATCTCTCAGGTGGCGGGCGGCGGCGTCGGTTGCCTTGTAGGGGTCACGACGTTCGTCGATCCACCAGTCGGCCTTGAGGCCATAGTTGCGGCCGGTGCCTTTCATGAACTGCCACATGCCACCGGCTCCGGCCCAGGAATAGGCGCGGACGTTGTAACCGGACTCGACAAAGGGAAGCAGTACGAGATCCTGCGGCAGGCCGTACTGGGTGAAGACACGACGCACATGGGGCAGGTACGGCTGGGAGCGTTCCAGCCAGCGAACCATGGTCTTGCGTGCTTTGTGATTGAAATAGTTGAAGTATTTTTCGACTTCTTTGGTGTCGTGGGCTTCGAGATCAAAGAGAAGTCCGAAGCGGGCGTTGAGGACTGCCTGCTCTGTCTGGGTCAGGTCGCCGTCGACGTCAGGATTGGCAGCGATTTCCGGGTCCAACGCCTCGGCGTCGATCGGGACTTCGCTGACAGTGGTCTCGGTTATGGTCGTGTCGCCAGTTTTCATGGCGTTGCAACCAAACAGCAGCCCTGCAAAGAGCAGGGTCGTTACGAGCAGGCGTATATATTTGAATACTTCCAAATTTTCCTCCGGCTTCCAGCACTTCATTATCAGATATGATACAAAGTGGAAAGTCTAGAAAATGTCTTGAGTGTGTGAAACAGATGAATTTTTTTTATCGTACCTTGCCACGGATTGCAATAGCGGCGTAAAACCCCTACATAGTCGCCGTGCGGAGCGCAACCTTGTGCAACACTTTATCGCACTTTTTACATGGGGAAAATTAATGCAAAATAGTGGCCGGGATAAAAAAGACGGGAAAATCTACGTAGTTGGCAACAAGCCAGTGGCAGAATTGCTTGCAGACGATCCACGAAAAGTGGACTTTGTCGCCTTTCGCAGAGGTCGTCGTGACAAGGCTGTCGAAGAGATTGTTGAGCTGTGCCGCAAGCAGGATGTGCCGTACAAGACCGTTGATGCCAAGGAACTGGACTACATGTACCGCGGAAATCATCAGGGAATTGCCGCCCGGTGTGCCGCTTTGTCCTATACTCCGCTTGAGCAGATGCTCGAAGATGCCGTGGACGCGCCTCTGCCGCTGATCATCGCGCTGGATCAGGTGCAGGACACCGGCAACGTCGGCGTTCTGGCCCGTACCCTCTACTCCCTCGGTGGTGCCGGACTCATCGTCTGTCAGCATCACGGTGCGTATATCGGGGCCGGAGCCATGCGTTCAAGCGCGGGCGCTCTCAACAAGCTGCCCGTGGCCAAGGTGGGTAATCTCGCCAACGCCATGAAGGATTGTGTTAATTACGACTATCATCTGTATGCAGCACGCGCAGTCACCGGCGCAGAGAATATTTACACCGCCGATCTAAAAACCCCGGCCGTGCTCATCCTCGGTAACGAGGAAAAGGGCATCCGTCCCGGCGTCTCCAAGTTCGCCCACGGCAGCCTCCATATCCCGTTCCTGCGCGAGTTCGACTCCCTGAACGTGGCCCAGGCCGGAGCGATCATCGTCTCTGAGTTCGCCAAACGATTGGGTTAACCGGAACTAGGCAATAGAAGATCATCGGTTCATCAAATGAATAAAGACTTCGAATCAAAAGAAGATTTTATAAATAAAACCAAGCTCAAAGCCATGGGATGGGACGCTTCTTTCCAGGAATACGCTAACGGGGCAGGAATTCCCGCCAGAGTTGTCAGCGTGAACAAGGGGCAGTTTCATCTGAATCGGGGTGGCGAGGACTGGCTGGCCACGATTGCCGGGAAAGTGCGCCACAAGGCGGCTTCTCGGGAATCTGAAGAATTGTATCCTGTCATAGGTGACTGGGTTCTCGTGCAGGACACGTCTATTATTAAGGTTTTGCCTCGGCGAAATACTTTGTCGCGTGGCTCTGCCGGAGGTCGTGGAAAGAAGAATGCCATTGCAACAGAAGAACAGATCATGGCTGCCAATCTGGATACGGTATTTATTGTTTGCGGTCTGGACCGGGACTTTAATATTCGTCGTATCGAGCGGTATCTGACTCTTGTCTACAATTGTAAGCTGAACCCTGTGATCGTCCTGACCAAGGCAGACTTGCATGATATCCCGGAGGCCTGTGTGGCTGAGGTTGCGGCAGTCGCTTGTGGTGTCCCCATACATCTCGTGTCCGCAAAGGACGCAACCGGAGTACTTGAACTCGAGCAGTATCTGACCTCGGGGAAAACAGGTTCTATGATTGGTTCGTCCGGAGCTGGCAAGTCCACGCTCCTGAACAGACTTTACGGCGAATCTGTCCAGGCAACAGGCTCAGTCAGCCAGCAGGTGGGTAAAGGCAAACACACCACAACGGGGCGCGACCTGATTTTCATGCCCCAGGGCGGGATGCTGATCGATAATCCCGGTATTCGTGAGATCGCGTTTTCCGGAAATGATGGCGGAGTGGAAAGTACTTATGAAGATATAGAGTCTTTTGCTCAGGGATGCCGCTTTTCCGATTGCAACCATACGCATGTCACTGGTTGTCGCGTTATCGAAGCCGCCACGAATGGAGAGCTCTCACAGGAGCGGCTCGAAAGCTATCACAAAATGAAACGTGAACTCGATCACCGCACGGAACGACAAAACAAAAGCTCAGACAGAGTGGAAAAAGAGCGCTGGAGAGATGTTGCCCTGTTTTCGAAGGCAATGAAGAAAAAAAAGAAGAAGAGATAAAGACTCAATTGATCATATGAAAAGAAACATCCGCGAGTCGGATGAACTAAAAGAAAGGCCGCTTGTGAGAGTGGCCTTTTTATTTGGCACAAGCTCTGATCAGCCTAATCACATCAAATTCATACTTTTCTTCAAACTTTTCGAAGACAGGAGTCAGCGAAGCTATTCCTTTTTGCCGGAACTCGTCGCAGGTATTTTTGATCAGGGTGATTTCATCGTTAGGGATGTTAACCAGCGTGCGGTAGTCGATCTTGCCGAGGTTTGCGGCCTGACTCAGGTGTTTCCAGATGGTGCCGGACTTGAGGCCGCGTTTTTCACAGACTGCGTTTACGTCGCCGAGTTCGAGGAACAGGTTGAGGCTTTCTTCGGCCGTGGATGAAAACTCGTTGGCCTTTTCCTTTTTCTTTTCGCGCTTTTCGGCTCGTTCCGCAGGTATCTCCGGTAGATTTTCCGGGCGTCCGTGTTCCGCTTCATGGGCTTGCAGCCCTTCAAGGAAAGCCTCGCCGAAGCGGTCGAGCTTGACCTCGCCGACGCCGGTCATCAGCCCGATGGATGGGACATCCTGCGGGCGATATTTGACGAACTCCAGCAGGGTCTTGTCCGGGAAAATTGCGTAGGGCGGCACGGATTGTTCTTCGGAAATATTGAGGCGCAGGTCGCGCAGGGATTCGAACAGGGCCTCGGTCTCCCAGTTGGTCAGGATGTCGACGGCGACGGCAGCTTTGGGTTTTTTCTTCTTTGTCTTGCGCGGTAGGACCGGGTCGGTGCGCAACCTGACTTCCTTCTCGCCCTTGAGTACGGGCCATGCCCGCTCGGTGAGGGTCAGCGCGTTGTACCGCTCCATATCAACGGAGCATAGCCCGGCGGCGGTAAGTTGACGGTAGACCGACTTCCATTGATCCAGCGTCATCTCGCTGCCGATGCCGAAGGTGGATACTTGATCGTGTCCGAACCGCTCAATCTGGTCCGTGGATTTGCCCACAAGCACATGCGCCAGGTAGTTGGTCCCGAATCGCTGGTCTGTCCGAAAGATATTGGAGAGGGCCTTTTGCGCGGTCTCGGTGCCGTCCCATGTTTCCACCGGAGTCAGGCAGTTATCGCAATTGCCGCATGGCTCGATGTGTTCGCCGAAATATCCCAGCACGGCCTGACGGCGGCAGCCTGCTGTTTCGAGGAATGCGAAGAGCGCGCCGAGCTTGCCCTGTTCCACCCGTTTGCGTGTTGCATCCGCCTCGCCGGAATCGATCATGGAGCGCAGGATCGCCATGTCCTGCATTCCGAAGCACATCCATGCCGAGGCTGGCAGGCCGTCGCGACCGCCGCGTCCTGTCTCCTGATGGTAGGCTTCAAGGGACTTGGGCGGCTCCAGATGGCAGACGAATCGGACGTTGGGTTTGTCCACACCCATGCCGAAGGCGACCGTGGCCACCATGACCACCCCTTCCTCACGCATGAAGCGTTCCTGATTGCGGTAGCGCACTTCCGAGCTCAGGCCGGCATGGTAGGGCAGGGCCGTGATACCGTTTTTCTCAAGGAATGCGGCGGTCTTTTCCACCTTTTTACGACTCAATCGGTAGACGATACCCGCATCCCCCTGGTGATTGTCCTCGATGAACCGGAGCAGCATCTTTTGCGGCTCTTTCTTGGGCAGCACGGTGTAGCGGATGTTGGGCCGGTCAAAGCCGGTGGCATAAATCTGTGCCTGCTCAAGTTGCAGGTTCTTGATGATGTCCCGCTGGGTAGGCTCGTCCGCCGTGGCGGTCAGGGCCAGTCTGGGTACGTTGGGGAATCGTTCCCTGATGACGGAAAGCTGCATGTACTCTGGCCGGAAATCATGTCCCCACTGGGATACGCAGTGCGCCTCGTCGATGGCGAACAGGCACGGATTGCACCGTGCGAGCAGGTCGAGGAATCCCGGTTTGAACAGCCGCTCCGGGGCGACGTATAAAATATCGAGCTGACCGGTTTCCAATCGTTGTTCCACGTCCCAGGCAGTGTGCGGATCGAGGGACGAGTTGAGGCACGCTGCGCGCACTCCCATCTGGGTCAATCCCTGCACCTGATCCTGCATCAGCGCGATGAGCGGTGAGATGCAGATTCCAACACCGTTTCGGAGCATGGCCGGTATCTGGTAGCACAGCGATTTACCGCCGCCGGTAGGCATCAGCACCAGCGAGTCGCCGCCCGCCATGGTGTTGTCTATGATCTGTTCCTGAAGGCCGATGAACCCGTCAAAGCCGAAGACTGACCGGAGAATTTCGTGGGGTGTGGACATGGGAGGCGAGGTTATGGGAAAGCGAACCTGTTGGCAATGAGGCGATATGGTCTGTCCCGATAAAAAATATCCGGGCCACAGTGTTGGTGACCCGGATGATTGTGTCTATTTCGGCTTGAGCGAATTCAGTTTTTCCTTCAGCTGCTTGCGTTCATTGGCAAGTACTTCAGCGCTCAGTTTTTCAGTCGAGACGTCGTACGGCTCCCCGAAAACCAGTTCGCAACGGGTGAAGGGCCAGGGCAGTTGGAATCTGTCCCACGCCTTCTCGAAAATCTTCTTTTTCTTTGGATAGGCGCGGATCGGGACGATTTTGGCCCCGGCACGTTGCGCGAGAAAGATGGCGCCATCTTTCGGCTCATGGCGCGGACCGCGTGGTCCGTCCACGGCAAAAACGGCCATCTTCTTTTCCTTGTCCATGACGCGCTTGGCCATCAGCAGAGCTTTCACGCCGCCCCTGGAACTGGATCCGCGTACAGTCGTCTGGCCAAGGCCTTCCATGACAGCCGCTACAAATTCACCATCCTTGCTGGGGCTGACTATCCCCATCAGTCCGGTCGTATTGACGCATCCATAACCGGCTATGGAAAAGAGTTCGTCATGCCAGAGGGCAATGACAAAGGGTTGACCATTCTTGTTCTGTTCCAGAATCTCGAACATTGTGTCGGGAGTATCAAAACGCATGGAGCAAACCCACGCCTTGAACACGCGTGCGATGACCGGAGCGAATCGTATGGGATCAATGGGAACTTTCATTTTTATCTCTTTATCTGAGATCTACAGGACCCGGCAACCGTCTTCGGTGACCAGCACTTCGTATTCCCAGCGGATGCCGCCCCACTCGGCGTCGTACAGGCCAGGTTCGACCGTGACGACCATTCCGGCTTCCAGAATCCCCTGGGAGGCCTTGCCGAGGCTCGGCGGCTCGTGGGTTTCAAGGCCGATGCCGTGACCAAGGCCGTGGGTGAACATGGCCTCGACGCCCGCTTTTTCGAAGACCGCGTATGAAGCTTTGTATGCATCGACATAACTCAGGCCGGGTTTGATGATGTCGATGGCCGCTTTCTGGGCGGCGCGAACCAGGTCCATGGTTTCCTTGAAACGGTCGGACGGGGTATTACCCACCCAGAAGGTGCGAGTCTGGTCGGAGTTGTAATCGGCGAACCGACAGCCGGTGTCGATGAGCACCATCTCGTTTTCGCGGATTTTGGTCTCGCCGGGGATGGCATGGGGCAGGGCGGCGTTGGGGCCGACTCCCACGATGGTGGAAAAGGCCATTTCCTCGGCTCCGTTCTCGCGGAAAAATTTCTCCACTTCCCAGGATATCTCCTGCTCGGTTTTACCCGGAATGAGCTGACCCTCGATGTAGTCGAACAGGTCATGGTTGATCCGGATGGACTCTTCCATGCGCTTGATTTCGTCAGCATCCTTGATGATGCGCAGGCTCTCCACGATGTTTTCCGTGGATTTCAGGGTCACGAACTGGCGCAGCTTGTCGTAGTCGAACAGGTGCAGTGCCTTGGGTTCGAATCCCATTTCGAGGATGCCTTTGCCTTCAAGGAAACTGCATACTTCGGCCTGTTTGTTGGCGGCGTAGATGCACAGGTTTTTTTCGTCCCAGACCTGCTTGGCCGCATCGAGATAGCGGGCGTCCGTGAAAAGATAATCCTGGCCGTTGGCGGTTACCACCAGCCAGCCGATGCATTCGTTGCACTGGGGGTCGTGCAGTTCAAACCCGGTCAGATAGTACCGATTGGCCGCATGAGAGACGAGCAGGGCGGGCAACTTGCGAGCCTTGAGTTCACGCTTGAGGGCCTCGCGTCGCTGCTCGAAAATGGATGTATTCATTGATATGCCTGATTGTTCTTTGAAGTTTTGGACTGTTCAAAGACGCAATCGGGCGTTTTTCAACAGTCGCTAATCTACAGTATACGTAGTCTCTGGTGCGCCGGTGATCATTTTCTCGGCCCATTCCACACCCTGCATGACCGAATGGTCCATGTTGGAGACTTCATACTTCCAGCCGCCGAAACGACCGCGGGAGTAGATGTCCTTTTCCTCCAGCCTGGGCTGAAGGACCTTGAGCGCACCGTCGCGCTTAAGGCAGGGTACGGGATAGCCGTAATCAACGGTAATGTCCCACTTGGTCAGGATGTCGTCCACTCTGGCCGCATCCATCATGGTGGTGTTTACCAGACCTTCGATGGTCCGGTCCATCAGTTCGTCGACCTTTTCCGGCTTATGCTCGGAGAAGGACGATTCGCACATGAATGCCAGTTGTTCACCGGGGCGGGCCACGTTGTTGGGCGAATAGTTGTGAAAATTTGTCACGCGGTAGAAGGGCGAATCAGACTCGGGATAATACATCCAGCAGCGTGAGTTGCGTTCCTTCTCTTCCTTGATATCAAGGCCAACGCCAGCGACGTATACGGAATTGTGGGTGAGCTGGCCCGCGGCGTCGATCATGGCGTCGTTCTTCTGGGTCAGCCACTGGCTGGTCAGCATGTCGATGGGAGCGGTGTTGAGGATGACTTCGTATTCAACCTTGGTGCCCTTGTCGGTGGTCGCGATTTTCTTCTCTGCGTCGATGGAGACCACGGACTGGCCGTACTCGATGCGGTTCTTGATCCGCTTGGCCATGCGCCGGAAGATCTCGCCGGTGCCACCCTGGAGCGGGAACTTGAAGGTGTTGTTCGGTCCCCAGGCCACATCGTCTTGTTCCATGATGATGTTCTTGAGTACCTTCTTCAGGTCGACCACACTGACACGTTCGCCGATCCAGTCAAACTGCATCATCTCGGGCGGAGTGGCCCAGACCTTGAAGTTATACTGATTCATGAAATGCTTGGCGATGCCCGCACCGAAGATGTGATTGATCCACTGTGCGAAGTTGGTGGGTGTCATCTCGGTTCGGTTGCCCGGCAGCAGTCCCTCCACGCATTCCCAACGGGCCTCGCGCGGCAGGTATCTGATATTGTTCTGGAACGGATACGGAACCCAGGTGCCGGAAGAACGGACCCAGGATTCGCGCTCATGTTCAAGTCGCTCGTCACCGAGCAGGGAGTTCATGAGATTGTCGAAATAATCATAATGGGAAAAGACCACGTGACCGCCGATATCCCAGGTGAACCCGTTATCGTCCTTGAAACTCGATGCCAGCCCGCCTGCATGCCCGTCCCGTTCCAGCACGAGATAGTCATCCATGCCGAGTTCGTTGAGCCTGTGGGCCGCGCCCAGTCCGGTGGGTCCTGCGCCGATGATCAGATATTTGGTCTTCACGGTTGGTCCTTATGTTTCGTTCCGATGCGGAATATATTTCCAATTCCGCTTCATAAATCAAGTTTGATGCCAACCATTTTTTGCCGGGTGTAATGGTGTTATATTGGAAACGCACAAAGGGCTGACACAGACATCTGCATCAGCCCTTTGTTTTTCTGTAAAGACCTATTAATCAGCAAGAACTTTAATAGATATCGGCCTGAACTTTCCGTAAATGAACTGACCTATGTAGGTAATGCCACCGAAGAATGCAGAGAAAACGACAGGCATGATCAATACGCATAAGACTGCATTCAGTAAAATGGAAGTGCCGTGGAGTTGCTCCCCATTAAATTCCCAGGTTCCGAATCCAAAGTAAGCTGACAAGGCTCCGATTGTCATCAAAGGCACCAGAAATACAGCAAAACCGATGAGAAACAGTTTGAACAAGGATACGAATGACATCTTTCTTATTAAAATAGTCTGCATTGAAGACCCCTAAGTTTGGTTAAATGCGGCAATCAGGAATTTAGATATCGTCGTATGTATTCGTTTACGGTTAATTCTGCAAGGTGAGCCTAGATCTTATGACGTTGGTATGTGCTTTCTTGATGCAGATTTTATCCGTTTCTTACAAAGTGCCGGGTATAAAAAAAGGCCGCCCCACAAGGAGCGGCCTTTTTTTATTACAATCAATCTCAACTATTCAAACATCTTCTTTGCGGCATCGCCAGCATCTTCAGCGGCCTCATCCAGCTGTTTACCAGCTTTTTCCATGGGGCCTTCTTCGCTGCAACCGAATGCGGGAACCATCATTGCGAGCATGCATGCAACCAGAATCAATTTTTTCCAAAGTTTCATTATAGTCTCCTTCTTTTTGTTCAACTTCACATACGTATACATGACCGGGTTGGTCACGTCATTAGTGTTATTAGCGATTTTCCAGTCGGCAGGTCTGGCTGTAGTAGGCAGTGCCGTCGCCCATATCGGTATTCATGGGTTTGATGATGACGTTGGCCGAGTGGCCGTATTTCATCCATCCGCCCCGGCGCATGATCACCACGCGATTGTGCAGGTCCTTGACGGTCTCCATCTGTACCTGCATGGCTCCGGCCTCGGTGACTAAGTATACATCCTCAGCCGGATTGAGGACGCCCCAGGCCGGATTCTGCTTGGATACGAAAATCTGCGGAATGCCGCGCTGATCGGCCTCTGGAATCTGGGTGTGTTCGTATTTACCACGGATCAGGGTGAGCAATTGCAGCGGATAATCCGGGTCGCGCTCGGGTTCTGGCGTCAGCTCTTCAGGGAAGCGGTACAGCCCGTCGGGGTGTCCGAATTCCATATTCTCGAAAGCTATGTATGGGTGTTTCGCCTTGACGGATCCGTTCTCGCGCAGTTCTTCCAGTGACAGATCGGCGTCCTTGAGACCTGCTTCGAGACACGCGTTCGGGTCCGGGAATTCCATGGGTGCGGCCAGCCGTGAGGCGAGGTCGCTCAGGATGTCGAAATCGCCCCGGCATTGACCACGTGGCTCCACGGCCTTGGCACAGAGGTTGACGTAGTTGTGCAGGAAGGAGCCGAGCACGTCTTCGCGTTCGAACATGAAAGCGGGCGGCAGGATGACATCGGCCATGAGCGCGGTATCGTTCATGAATCCGTCTACACAGACCACAAAGGGCTTGCGAAATCCGTCGGCCACGGCCAGACAGTCGGGCACCTGATTGACGATGTTGTGTCCGTCCACCCAGATGAAATCGATGGGCGGGTCAGCCTTTTTCAGCTGTGCGCCGAGGTCCTGAATGAGCAATTCGCGCCGGGGGCCGGCGGGCTGGTTGTCGCCTTTGACGAGGTGTCTCCAACTGCCGAGATTACGACCTGATGAGATATTGTAATAGGAGCCGCCGCCGCTGATGCCGATGTTGCCGGAGATCATGGCCAGGGCGTTGATGAAACGGACGGACTCGCCGCCGAATATGTGACGTTGCAGTCCCCAGCCGAGGACGGTCGCTACCCGGCCGGAGTCTGCGTACCAGTCATAGATCATCTCCACTTCAGCGGTGGAGACTTCGCAGACCGAGCAGAGTTCGGACAGGGTGTGGCCGTCGATGAGGCCGCGCAGGGCGGGCCAGTTGGCGGTGCGGGTCAGCACCCACGGGTTCAGGTCGCCCGCTTCAAGGTAGAGCTTGAGCACGGCGGCGGCCAGGAAGCGGTCGGTGCCGGGTCGAATGACGATGTTCACGTCCGAGAATTCCGGTGTGCCGTCCCCGCCGGGGGAGATGGTCAGCACCTCGGTGCCGTTTTTGCGCGCCTTCTGGATCAGGGCGAGTTGGTGGATGGAGCAGCGGGTCATGTCCCGGCCCCAGTTCACCACGCGGCTGGCGTTTAAGATGTCTTCGGGATCGTTATGATTGAGCACGCCGAAATCGCGCTCGCAGGCAGTGATGCCTGTGTCGTCGCAGACCGCGCCATAGGTGGTGGCGGAACCTAGTTTCTCGAAAAAAATGTTGCTCGCCTTCGCCAAAATGCCGCGATAGCCGTGGCCGCGCACATGGAGGATGGTTTCCGGTGTTTGGCGGGCGGTGTCGAGTTTGCTGGCGATGAGGTCGAGCGCCTCGTCCCAGCTCGCGGGTTGGAATTCACCATCACGCTTAACAAGCGGCTCGGTAATTCTGTCATCGGCATCTATTCTATTGAAATAGTTGCCGCCTTTCTTGCAACAGAACCCTTTGGTGAACGGGTGCTTCGGGTTGCCCTTGATGGATTTATTCTCGCCGTCGACAACCAGAGAGCAGGCGTCGCCGCAATCCATCGTGCATGCAGTAATCGTAGTCATTCGTATCCTCCGCCTGAAAGAGTGGAGAATTTAACCCGGTACGTCAAATTCATTTTGTGTCTGGGTGGCATATTTTCTGTACGAAGCGAAAACCTCTTTGTTTCAAAACCTTGTCAACAGGTAAAGTTGCCCCTTTTTGGGTCTTTCTTATGCCAAAGTTGCCCGATCTCGGCGGAGGCCGAAAACCGGGGTTATACTCCTCACGATTCCCGGAGAGTGGCTTCGGGAACACGCATCCCGGTTCAGGGGCGGGCATAGGGTCCGCCCCTTTCCCTTCATTTCTGCCAGTCATTTTTTGACAATCCCCGCCGTTTGGTCTAACCAGTCTCGTTTCCCGCAGTATATAAGATAATAAGGATATAGAACGCGACATGGCGAAGATACAAAAGATCAAGGGCTTTGTGGACCTGTTCCCCGAAGAGGCAGCCAAATTCACTTTCATGGAAAAGTCTGCCCGCGAGACCTTCGAACGTTACGGTTTCGGCGAATTGCGTACGCCCGTGCTTGAGAAGACCGAGCTGTTCCAGAAGTCCATCGGCGAAGACACCGACGTTGTCGGCAAGGAAATGTTCACCTTCCCGGACCGCAAGGACCGCTCCCTGACCATGCGTCCCGAGGCCACCGCCGGTGTTGTCCGCGCCTTCATCGAGTCCAAGACTCATCAGCCGGGCAAGATCAGCAAATATTTCACCTTCGGGCCCATGTTCCGCTACGAGCGTCCGCAAAAAGGCCGCCAGCGTCAGTTCCACCAGATCAATGCCGAGATATTCGGCGCACCAGAGGCCCAGGCCGACGCCGAGCTGATCCTGATGCTCAAGACGTTCCTGAATACCATCGGCCTGACCAAGCTGACCATCGAGCTGAACTCGCTCGGTTGTCACGAATGCCGCCCGACCTACAAGCAGGCGCTGGTGGACTACTACAAGTCCAAGGACAAAGAGAATTTCTGTGAGGACTGCCGTCGTCGCATGGAGACCAACCCCCTACGCGTGCTGGACTGCAAGGTCCCGGCCTGCAAGGAGCTGGTTGTGGACGCCCCGGTCATCACCGATCACCTCTGTGATGATTGCGAAGTCCACTTCGCCGACGTGAAATCGATTCTCGACGGCGCGGGCCTTGGTTACGAGCTCAACCCCCGCTTGGTGCGCGGCCTGGACTACTATGTCCGCACCTGCTTCGAGGTTGCCAGTTACGACATCGGTTCCCAGACCGCTGTTGCCGGCGGTGGTCGTTACGACGGGCTGATCAAGAACCTCGGCGGCGGCGATTGCGCGGCCACAGGTTTCGCCATCGGCATGGAGCGTCTGGCAATGCTGCTCGACAAGCTCGAAGCTGATACCCCTGATTTCTACCTGGCTGTTGTGGACGGTGCCGCGTCCAATCAGGCCATGCTTTTCGCCCAGCAGTTGCGTGACAAGGGACTCAAGGGCGATGTCACCTACGGTGGCGGTTCAATGAAGAGCCGCATGCGCGCGGCCAACAAGTCCGGCGCGAAAGTCTGCCTGATCATGGGCGGCGACGAACTGGCAAACCAGACCGTGACCGTCAAGGACATGGTTGGCGACGAAGAACAGAAGACCATCTCCCAGGCCGATTACCTGGCGGGAATTTAATAAAGAACTTTTACGGTTCGGCTTGAGAGGGCCGGACTGACATCATCGAGACGGAGAGAACATGTCAGAGCCCATTGAAGAGAGAGATTACGACGAATTTCGCGTTATTGAAGACCTTGCCGGTTGGAGACGTACGCATCACAATAACGAACTTACCGCCGACAACATGGACGATAATGTCTGCCTGATGGGTTGGGTGCAGTTTCGCCGTGACCACGGCGGGCTGATCTTCCTCGATCTGCGTGACCGTGAAGGTCTGACCCAGGTTGTGTTCAATCCTGCAGATAACGCCGAGGTCCATGAACGCGCCCACGCCATCCGCCCGGAATACGTCGTCGCCATCAAGGGCAGGGTTCGCCCCCGCCCCGAAGGCATGGCCAACTCGAGCATGGTCACCGGCGATGTCGAGATCGAAGTAGACGAATACAAGCTGCTCAACACTTCCGACACCCCGCCGTTCCCCATCGAGGAGCGTGTCGAGGTCGGCGAGAACCTGCGCCTCAAGTATCGTTTCCTCGATCTGCGTCGTAAGAGTCTTGCCAATAATTTCATCATCCGTAACAAGGCTGCCCAGTCCGTACGCC
>Ga0209692_10001014_pt1 | contig 44468 bp, 73 predicted proteins | sample tdDd472_FD_187129 | JGI IMG/M metagenome (GOLD analysis project Ga0209692, IMG submission 187129) | Marine sediment microbial communities from the Atlantic coast under amendment with organic carbon and nitrate - tdDd47.2 (SPAdes)... | ecosystem: Environmental > Aquatic > Marine > Coastal >...
ATATTTCTTTCCATTTTTCTCACTCTAGGATATAAATTCATATGTTTCCATATTTTTGTTTTTTCCATTTTAGTCACCCACTTATATATATTTATGTACTTCCATATTTATAAAGCTTTCTATTTTAAAAGGGAAAGCTTTATAAATATAGAAGTATATGTATACATATCAAAGGGTGATAAAAATGACAGATTTACAAGAAGTTGCAAAAACAATAGTTAACCAAATAATGGCTATAGACAAATGGGCTTTAGGTGCTTGGGGTTATAATAAACCTATGGTATATACTAAAGATGGGAAACCTACTTTAGGATTTAGATGTAGTGGGACAAAAGTTAGAAAAGGTGGATTTTGTGAAATTAGTTTAAATGAAGCACAAGATTTATATGAAGTTAAATTGTTTAGAATAATTGGTTTAAATCAAACTACATTAGGAGCAAAAACAGAAGTTTTTTGGGAAGATTTAGTGAATGTTTGTGATGAGTTAATTGGGTAAAATGGTAGATTATAAACAAATAGCAGAATTAAAAATTAAAATAGAAGATTTAAAATTAAAAATTAATATTTTGAAAAGAGATAGAAATAATAATAAACTTAATAAATATACTAATAATATAATAAATGAAAAAATTGATGATTTAGTGGATGAATTGGAAAATTCAAAAGATTTATTAACAATATTATCAGATTAAAATGGTAAATAATTATAAATTAGGAAAAAAACATATGACAAGAATTGAAAATGCAAGAATGTTTAAACTACATGAAGGTGTTAAACATAATCTTGAATTTATTTTGGAACCACATATGGATATTTCTGGAACAGAAGTGGCAGCTAGAGATGAATATGGAAATTTAAAAACAGAAGCTGATTATTATGGCATTAAAAAAAAAACAGCTTATATTATAGAAGTTAAAGTAAATTATAGTAAAAAAAATAAACAAAAAGCAATGGAACAAACAGCTTTATTTTATGAATATTATGTTAAAAATTTTGAAAAAACATTTAATACTGAATTTGATAAAGTTGTATTAATGATGGCCCATAGTGAAGGAATCAAAACATTAAGAATTTATAATAAAAATATAAGAAGGGGTATGAGTGAAAAAGTATATCAAAAATAGAAAGCTTTATAAATATGGAAGTATATGTATATATATCAAAGGGTGATAAAAAATGGAAAATAGACCAAAGTTAAAAATAATAGGAAAAGATGGTAATGCTTTTTTTATATTAGGTACTGCTCAAAGAGTTGCAAGAGAAAATGATATGGATTGGGATAGTATTTATAAAGAAGCTACAAGCGATGATTATAATCATTTATTAAGAACTATGATGAAACATTTTGAGGTTTGTTAAATGATAAACAATAATGTTTATTACGATAAAAAATTTAAAAGATTTATTCAAGTAAGACAGCCAATCAGAGATGGTTGGATTTGTGGTGGTCTTTGTAAATATTATGATGATGCTATTACAAATATTCAAAGTATTAGAATATCTGGAGAACATATTAATAAAAATTTTCTTAAAGTTGATTTCATTGATGAATGTCAATTTGCAAAATTTGATGGAATTGGTTGGAGAGTTATTGAAGAATGATAAAAGCAAAATTAATAAATGTTGAAATAATAAGAAAAGCTATTGCAAATTATATGGGTTCAGAAGGTTGTAGTTGTTGTAGAAGTAATAATCATGAAGATAATAAAAAAGTAATTGCTGAACTTTTAGAAGTTCCAATGTTTGATGATGAATCTGGATATGATTTTTATAAATTTATGGATAAAAAAAATGGATAATAAAAAATTTAAACCAATGTTAGGTGTTGAGGCACCAGAAGATAAAACTGAAATTAATTTTCCAGTTATTGCAAGTTTTAAACTTGATGGAATTAGAGCAATTTTTCATCCAGAATTAGGATTAGTTAGTAGAAGTTTAAAACCTATTAAAAATAAACAACTAAGAGAAAAATTTTCAGATTTAATTAAATATTCTAAAGAAAATAATATTATTTTAGATGGAGAATTTTATGAACATGATTTAACATTTCAACAAATCACTAGTTTAGTAATGACTGAAAATTTTATGGAACCAAAAACAATTAGTAAATTAGTTAAATCAAATAATGAAACATTATTAAATATGTATGATATGAGAATAGATTTAAAATTTAACACTCCACTTAAATATCATATTTTTGATTGGTTAGATTTAAAATATGGAAATGAAAAAGCTTTTTTTAATGAAAGAAGTTTTGATATAAATTATTATCTTAAAAATACAAATCACATCAGAATAGTAAATCAAGTGTTAGTTAATACGTCAGAAGAACTTGATGAATTATTTGAAAAAGCAATTAATAATGATTATGAAGGTTTAATTATTAGAAATCCAGAATCTCCGTATAAATTTGGACGTTCAACTGTTAAAGAACAAGGAATGCTAAAATATAAACCGTTTGTTACTTATGACGCAAAAATTATTGATGTGACAGAAAGATTTGAAAATACTAATGAATCTTTTAAGAATGAATTGGGACAAAGTACTAAAAGAAATACTATTGATAATAAAAAAGGAACTGGAATTGCTTCAGCTTTTGTTGTAAGATTGATGCAAATAGAAGAAACAAATTATGATTTACCATATAAACCAAAATTTAATGAACTTAAGGTGACTTTGACGGGAAATGAAGACTTCAGACGTGAAATCTGGGACAATAAAGAAAATTATGTAGGTAAGATGATAGAATTTAAAGGAATGGACGTGGGGTCTAAAAATGTTCCTCGTCATCCAACTTTTTTAAGATTTAGGGAGGATAGACAATGATAGAAAAAAAAATTAAAGATTTATTAGAAAAAGATACATATGATGCTCCAATTTTTGGAATTGGTTGTGATTGTGGTGATTCAATTAATAATTTAATTGGAGATTATGAAGAATATTTTTTGCAATATTCTTATGATTTAGAAAAATCTTGTAAACCTTTATTATCTGTTGGAAATAATGATAGTGATTATTTAATTATGATGAAGTATAAAATAGACCATAAAACACATATGCACAATTTATTTGAATATAAGCAATTTAGGGAAAGGCATTTATAAAGCTTTCCATTTAAAATAGATAGCTTTATAAATATGGAAGTATATAAATATATATAAGTGGGTGATTAAAATGATACAAAAATCAAAAGCTAAAAAAGATAATTGGGTTGTCTGGATTGGTAACAATGCACTGGGTAATTTATTAGTAAACAAAATTACATCAGTACGTGGTGGTAATATAAGGATTTTATTAAATTCTTATGTTAGACCTATCATAAATAATGAAAGTATAGTTAAAATTTTTGATAGTGAAGAAGAAGCGTATGATTTTATACAATAGGTGATTAAAATGACAGAAGGAAAAAAATTTCAAGACATGAGCAGGGATTTAATGCCACAAATTGAAGGTGAACCTTTTGAACTATTAATTTGTGGATGTATTGAGGCTATTGAAGAGGCCTATAAATATGAGGGTGAATTATAAATGGGTTGGTCAAACAAAAAATCTGATGGATTTAAATTCTTATCAGATAAAAAAATTGACCAAATCATAAATAAATATTCAAATGATTTTAAAGATATTAATCAAAATAATCAAAATAATATTAAGAAAAATGACAATCAATAAATTATTAAATAGGCTAAAAGAACATGATATGATAACATATGAACATTCTATGAGAGTTGGGAGATTGAGTAGTATTGTAGGTCGTGAAATTGGTCTCACCAGGAGTGATATTCAACATCTTTTTGTTGTTGGTAGTTTACATGACATTGGAAAACTAAAAATAAGTCCAGAATTATTAAATAGTGGTGAATTAACTAAAGAACAGTTTGAAGAAATGAAAAAACATCCACAATATTCATTGGATATTTTAAAAGACTATACTAAATTAATCCCATCAGAATATTATAGTGGAATTATTGGGCATCATGAATGGAAAAAAGAAGGCTATCCTAGAAAAAAACCTAGACAAACAGCTCATTCACATTTGGACCAAATTGTAGCTAGTTGTGATATTGTTGACGCTTTATTTAGTAAAAGAAGTTATAAATCTGCAATGTCTAAAAAAATTGTAAAAGAAATAGCTGAAATGGAATTTACTGGAAATAAATATTATTTAGAAAAATCTATTGATTTATATTCCAAAATTACTTAAAAAAACATTTATCAAATATGCAATAGCTGAAATAACCGAAATGATTGCACCAAATATTGTTGAATATTTCAATATTTTTTTTTCAACTGTTGAAACTCTATTATTTAAATCTTTCATTGCTTTATCAAAATAATTACATCTTGCTTTTAAACTTTCAATATCTTTTTTTGTCAGTGCATTATTTACATTTTGTTGATTCATTATCCGCATTAACTCCTTTATATCTTTTTGCATCTCATCAAATTTTTCTGACATTGTTCTAAATCCAGTTTTTAGTTCTATAATATCATTTGAGTTCATTTTATTTTAATTATTCCCATTAATATATAAATCGGAGTAAATAATGAAACAATAAAATAATATCTCAAAATTCTCTTCTTTAATTTTTCTTTAATATCTTTTGGTAATTTACTTTTTTCTAAAAGTGTTACCATATCTAGTAAGAAAATTGCGTCCACTACAGTTTTTTCAAAAATATTCAATTCACAACTATAATTCAAATCATGTTTAAAACATGCCTCATTAAATGGGAATACAACCCCTAATTTTTCAAGATAATTTTTAATCTTGCTCAAAAACTTTTGATGAATATACATACCACAATAATATTGTGATTTATCAAAACCATATTTTTTTAATTGTGTTTTGTTTGTAACATCCAATTTTAATAATTTTTTATCTAATACCATTTTTAAATTCCCATTACCCAACTTTCTCCAACTATTGCATTTGCTGAACTTACATCTGTTTGTATAGCACCCAAATATACATAAATTTTAATATTAAAACCATTTGTCTTTTCCAAGGCAGTAGGTTCATAATAATATTGCAATATTTCATCTATAATAACAGTTAAAACATCATCTTGTAATGAAACCCTATTTGTAAATGTTTTTTTTGTTGTTTCAAAACCAGTTTCACCTATGTCAATTCTAAGATAATATAATTGTGCTCCACGATTAAGATAAATTACTTGATTATGTTTTTTTTCAATTTTAACTTCAATAAAACTTTCAACATCTCCTGCAGATATTGCATGAGTTGCAACTAAAGTTGGTGTAGTAGTGTTATTGCTACCACCTGTTGCATCACTTGTAAATTGATGATAAGTAGATGCTTTAAAGGTGTCATTCATATCAGTTGAACTTGTTCCGGAACCTGAAGCAATCGCCGTTCCGCCTGTTATTGGATTTTTATTTGCCATTTTCTAATTTGTGAATATTATCCTCCAAATAAATTTTATTGAGATTGTTGCGTCTTTAACTTTTCCACCAGAACTTAATAATACATCAGAATAATTTAATAATTTCCATTCATGTGTTGACTCATCTGGGTCTAATGGATTATAATTCAATAAAGTTGTTGTTGGCCCATGACCAATTAATCCAACCTTTTTAATTGTTCCATTTCCTTCAGCTGGATTTAAATTTAATGTATTAACAACTTCAAATCCACCTGTAATTGCATCAACTGTTTGTACATCAATTGCAAATCTTTCATATTCACCCTCAACAATAGTATCAGAACGAGCGGCAACAGAAGAACCAGAACCAACAGCAAAAAATCCCATAGGATAACCAGAACTAGAACCTATTAATAATTGAGCAATATTTTGGTCTCCAACGCTGGTTATAAGATTTTTTTTCTTAAATACTTCAACCCAATTAATTCCATCTTTACTTTCATAACATTCTAATATTCCAGTTATTTTTTTAAAATCTTTAATTTCCATCGTTTAATTATAATATATTTTTTATTATTTATATAACTTCACAAAAATTGTGTCTCTGTGCCTTCACCAGTATCATATGTTGTTCCATCATCCCAATCAGAAATGTCCCAAAATGCTCTCGTTCCTATTGGTATTTCAAACCCTGTTAGATTTTCTAATATATCTAATATATCTTGAAATATTAAACCATCTTTTAAAATATCATCAGTATCAACTTTTTTTAATTTATCTAGCTCTTTAGAAAGTTCAATAATTTTTTTAGCATTCTCATCTAATACTTGAGCAAGTTCAAAAGAAACTTCATAATCTTCTGTAATTGTTTCAGTAAAACCAACAATAATATGTTCACCATTAAATCTACCAGTTAATAACTCTAATGTTTCATACCATTCAAATTCATTTGTTATTAATGCTGATTCTATTGCACCTTTAACTTGTATTACTAAAAGTTTTGCAAGTGTATTTTTTGCAAGTGATTCAGCTCTGTCTTGTGTTAAAATAGTTGGGTCTTTTATTACAAATTCTTTTAATTTAGTTGCAAGTGGGTCTTGTTCTTTCCACCATACACCGGTTTTAAAATTGTTTCTAATATCTACAGTTTGACCATTTGTAATTGTTAATAATTTTACAAATCTTTTATCAGATGTTAATTCCCAATCAACCCCTTCTGTTTTTATTATGCCATTAAATTTAACCCATACAATTTCATCAACAACATTAGATAAAGTAATTAATGTTGAATCTCCTGTATTCCATGTTATTTGGTCTTCATCAAAATCTGTTGTTGTTTCACTACCACCAATAACTGTTATTGAATTTTTTATTGATAATCTTGATTCTCTCAATTTATTAGACCCTCTTTTAACATTTCCACCAATACCATCAGCCAAAGTAATTCCAGAAGAACCTTTATTACTATCAAATATTATAGCAACATTATTTGGATTTATATCTAAAATCCAGGTTGTTTCTCTTTGTAAATCTTCAAAATGTTCATCTAATCTTTGAGATTCTGCTTTTACTTCGTCTATTATATAACCAGTTGAAACATTAATTCCAGACACATCAACTTCAGGAACTTTTTCAATTAATACATTTTTTATATGTTGACCAAAATCAATATTAGTTGCAACACCTGTCCAATATCTATCTATTAAAATTGAATTTCTTCCAGTACAAGTTATTGTTAAATTTTTATTGTCTGAATCCGGTGATACTTCAATAATCTCACCACCAAATCTTTTAGATTCATTTGTACCATCAATTTTAACAAAAAATTGCACATCATTTCCTTCAGTAAATTCATTATCATATAAACCGGTACCATTATCTAATTTAAAATTGAATATAGAAATTTTATTCTTTTTAGTATGTACTAAATCAAAAGCTTTTTTTAATATTGTCAAACCACCAATTGATGATAAAGTTGATGGAACAGTAAAAGGCACAGTTAAACCCCATACACTTCCACTACTTAAACTATTACCAAAATTTATATAAGAACCATCATCCTTTTGAATTTGTATCCTATATTCATAGACCATTTAAATATCCTCACTAAATATTAAAGTATATTTGATAAAATCATGATTTTTTCTAAGTGGGTCTAAACTATCAATTGAAACATTGGTATATGAATCACCCCATTTATCAATAAATGTTAAACCTGAAGTTCCAACTAAAGCCTCTATTTGTTTATATGCTGCTTCTGATTTTACATAACCATTAATAGTCCATGAATTATTTGTTAAACCAATATTAGTTTTAATAACTCTTGAATATCCAGCAATAGGATTTGTTTTTTTTAAAGCAGATACCTTTTTTTTATCATCACTAACATTTAAAGTTACACCACCCAAACTAACCATTTTATTTTGTCACCCATGAACCATTTTCATAAAAATTAAATTGATTATCTGTAGTATTATAAACAATCATTCCATTAATTCCAGTCATTGCATTTCTTTCTGTTGTTGTAACATTAGCAACAACCATTGTTCCTGTTACTGAATCTGCTGTTAAATTTCCTTTTGAATCAAAAGTATATCTTTGTTGTAAAGCTTTTGTGCTATCTGCAACTTCAACAAATAAAGCAGAATCTTGATAACTAGAACCAGCTTTTGCAGACAATCTTGCCATATCAATACTTCCAGCAGTATTTTCCCACATAATTCCTAAATGGGCTCCTGCACTAGCAGCTGCATTTCTAAGGGTCAAAAAATTTTTTGATGGTGATGTTGAATTATGTTTAACAATCATCATATCACTTGGGTCTTTTGCTAATCTATGAAATTCAATAAAATTTTCAAAACTTGAGTCACCTGAATTTCTTCCATTTAATTGAAAAGCATCTCCTTGACCTGCTAATTCATATTTACCAGCTGGACTAACTTGGTCTGTTTCTACAAATTCAATATCTGGATTAGGTGAATCTAATCTAATACTAGCTGCTCCACCAGCTGTTGAAACATCATTAATTCTTACTAGTGGTCTATCAAAAGCTGCATTAGTTGATTCAATCAATAAAGGATTAACACTTGCACCTGGAGTAGATTGTGAAGTAGATAATTTAATCATATTATTAAGTAATGAAGTATCATTGTCAGTCAATAATATTGCTTTTCCTGTTCCATTTAAATCTCCTCCTAATTCTGGAGTTGTATCTTCTAATAAATCATTAATTCCAGTATTAATCCACGCACCATTTTCATATTTTTGAAATTTATTTAATGTTTCATTATATATTAAATCTCCATTAACAGGTGTTAAAGCATCTCTTTCTGTTGTTGTCAATGATTTAACTTGTAAACCTGCATGATTAACAATAGTTCCTTCAAATTTTAATTTTTGTTTTAACCCATTTGTTGAAACTTCATTCACAATTGTTGCCGAACCATTTAACCAATTAGCATCAACAACATCTCCAACACCATCTGCAAAATCTTCTTTAATTACCATTTTAACTTAAAGTTACTCCTCCTTCTATTAATCTTCTTCTATCTCTATCATCTAAGGCAAGCATTAATTTATCAATTGATGCTTGGTCTGTTAATTGATTATTCATAATTGTATCACCTGTAATATTTACTTCTTGTTTTGATTCTCTAAAAGCTTTTAAAAATTCTTCATCCCTGGCAGCTTTATCAACTTCTCTTTGTTTTTTATCGGATTCAATTTCTTTTAAATCTTCTAATAATCTAGTTCCCGCACTTTCTAAACGGACTCTTCTCTCTTCAGTTATTTGTGTTAAAGTTTGGGTTGGTTTCAAACCAGAAACTTTTGCTTCAGTCAATTCAGTATCAATTTTGAATTTTCCTAAATCAATATTTTCTATTTGTTTGAATTCTGGTAAAATTTTATTAACTCCATTAATAATACTATTAAAAAAATTTTCTATTTGACCAGTCATTCCATTTATAGCATTAAATGTAGTCAATTTAATACTTTCCCAAATGAATTCCCAATTATTAAATAAAAATGATAAAGTATCTGTAATTGTTCCAACAGATTCTATAATAATAGTTGTTAAGAATTTAATAAGTGCAACATTAGTTTTTATACTGTCAGCAATTCCTAAAAAATTTCTATCCCATAAATCTTTAAAAAATCCAATAATTCCACCTATTAAATCGAAAGTACTTTTAAAAGTTGAACTTAAACCATCAAATGTATCAATTATAAAATCTTTATTTTCTTCAAATGCACCCCTAACAAAATTAAAAATATTTGTTAAATTTTCACCAATGAATGTAAAAGCAACTTCTGCATTTTCTTTCCATGCTGTAAATATTTCTGCTGCTGCTGTTCCTTCTTGTGTAAAACCTTTTAAATTTGTAACAAAATCAGCAATTTTTGTAATTCCTTTTGTAGCTATTGGCAAAAATACTTGTCCTAATTCAACACCTAAATCTTCAATTCTCGCTTTAGCAATTCTTGTTTGATTTGCAAAAGAACTTTCAGTTCTTTCAAAATCACCTATAGCATTTTTGGATTGCTCCATTGCAAGTTCTAAAGTAGCTTGAGCTTTTGCTTGTCTTAAAGCTTCACCTGTTAATTCACCCATACCATTTTTTAAAACTCTAGCATTAACATCAGCTTCTAAAATAGCAATTCCATAAGTTTTTAAAGATTCTCTTTCACCTAATAAAGCTTTTGTTAAAGCCTGTGAAACAGCTTCAGCACCACCTGTTGCATTTGTAAATGATGCTAAATCTACAGCTAATTTATTTACTTGTTCTGACATTCCTAAAGCTTCATCTCCAGCAAAACCAAAACCAGTCAATAAATCCCCAGTATCACCTAATAATTTTTTTGCAGCTTTTCCAGATAAACCAAAATTTTTTTGTAAATCTTTTGCAACTTGTTCAGATTTTTCAGAAACATCATCAAACACAACTCCAAATTTTGAAGCAGTTTCTTCAAAATCTGATGCTAAATCTATAGCTTTACCAATTCCAACAGCAGCAGCAGCACCAAAAGCCGTGAAAGCTAAAGCTCCTGTTTTTGCAAGAGAACCAATATTTCCAAAAACTGATTTAGATTTTTTATCTACTTTATCAAATACTTCTGAAACATTATCATCTCCGTTAATTATTACTTTTACACTTTCAACTGTTACCATTTTTATCTATGTAAATAAAAAATGTTATTGCAAATAAAGCCGACTGGTCTTTAAAACCTCCAGCCCTTGGCAATATTTTATATTTTTCAAATATATAAACATCTTCTATAATTGCCCCCATTTTACGAGATACAGGGAGACCACTTTTTGCTCTCGTTAATTGTTTTTTATTTCTTGCTCTTTCAAAATTTTTCCAACAAATTCATCTAATTCTTTTCCAACTAACATTGGACATTGTTTTGCATCAGAAATATTAACAGGTTTTCCAGTTTCATCTTTAACTGTTCTAAGAATTAATTCTCTTGTGAATTTTCCTCTTAACATTCTGCTTCTATTTTCATCATCGAAAACAGTGCAATTATCTTGTAAATCTAATAAATCACCATATGAAATATCATTTATTGTGAATTTTTTTCCATCAATTATTTTTTCTACCATTGTAGTTCCTCGATTTTAACATTATAAAATCATTAGAGGATTAAAGTTTTGAAACTTTTATTGCCTTAGCAAATCCTCAATATAAAAAAATTTATACTTTAAAAAGTATAAGTCGCATTTGTTGCATTAACTTCAACAATAGTTGTACTTCTAACTTCTGCAACACTTGCCACATCAATTTCACCTTCAACTGGTGTTGGTTCTGGATGTGCATTGAAAACAACTTGATGTGTAATTGTTAAACTTTCTGTTCCTCTTGCCCATGTTATAACAACTGGTACTTCTGTTCCTGCTTTGAATGGTGTTCTTGCTGAATCTGAAGCCAATTTAAATCCTAAATTTAAAGCTTCTGTTAATTCTTGAGGACAAGGTTCATCGATTGTTTCTCCTAATTGTTCTTGACTTAAAGTGTTATTTCTTGTATATTCATAATTTGTAATCTTTAAATCATTTCCATTAACTGTAACTTTTCCCCCAGAAATATCACCAAATCTATATGGAGTTGTTGTTGATGCTGATGCTGTTTTTTGTGCAACAGTAGCTCTTCCATTACCAATTACAGCATTTTCAGCTTCTAAATATCCACCTTCTGAACAAGATAATTTAAACTCGTTAGTTTTACATCCTGTAGTTTCTTCAATAATACTTGAAACACTTCCCCTTCCTTTCTTTTCATGATAAACTGAATAACTTGGAATTGTGTCACCTGTTGTAAATGTATGAGTATATGGTCCACTTCCAGTTGTTACTAAAGTTCCGAAAGCAGCTAAAAAGAAACTTGCGTCTTGAACTCTCCACATAACAGGACCTTGATATAAAGTTTGTATTATATCAATAGCAGAAACTTCTCTACTTAAATCTTGAGTTCTATTCATAATAGTAACTTTTGATTCTTGAATATCCCAATTTTGAGTCTTACCAAACCATAAATATGATGTTGGTGCTGTTCCATATGTTCCTTCAACATTTGCTAATGTTTTTGTTAAACTTGCTGTAAATTTACATGTCATCTTTTTTTACCTCTTCTTTAATTTTTTCCAAAGTCCAACCTTTTGCCAAACTTGCTTCAATTTCTTTTTTATTTTTATCAGTAACCAAAATCTTGTCATTTGGTTTGTAATGTCTCCCTAAAATTGGAATACTTACATTTTTATTTTTTTCTGAATATTTTAATGTATACATTTTTAACTCTCTAAACTTCCATCGATATTAACTAAAATAACATCCGCAAAATTTTGATTATCTGATGCACTTACAAGAGAAAAATTAAATTTTACAAATGAATTATTTGTCAATATTAAATTTGAATTATTTGTAAAAGTATTTAATACTTGGGCAGATATTTTATCACGCCATGACCTTTGATTTATTTTAGCAGCACTTAAATCAATATGAACTTGCCATGCTGCACCTTCAAAATCAAAACAAGTTGAACCTTGAGCATCAACTTTAATTTCTGCAATGTCAACAGGTTCAATTGAAATAATTGGACCATTTCCAATTGTTTTCTTTTTTCCAACTATAATCCATGTTCTTGGGTCAATCCATTCACCAGAACTTTTTAAAGTTGTTCTATCCGATTCATAATCTTTTGGGTGATGTACTAAAGAAGTATAAATATTAGGATTCCCAGCAGAATCCACACCTCTTAAGACATCTCTCAGAAGTTTTGCTATTTCATTTTTATAGTTCCCAATATTTACCATCTTATTATTATTTATATTTCAAGATTTATATATAATAACTTATTTATAGACTTTAGAAATAGAATTAGCTATGAATTTTGAATTTTTTCTAGCAGCTTTTAACATAAAATATTTTCCAGAAATATATCTTGTCCCAATTTCTTGCCAAATACCATAATTTACAGAATCTGAAACTTTCCATTTTAAGAATTTAATTTTTGAAGTATGAATTCCACTTCTTAAAATACCTTTATTAACTGGTGCCCCAATTTTAGCATCCCTTTCAACTCTAAAAGCACCTTCACCCATTACATCATCTACTTCATTTATTTTCTTTGATTTTTTTTTAAATGTTCTACTCAAAGAACCTAAACCAATTATTTTTGTAGAAATAGAAGCAACCATTATGACATTCTTTCCTCTTGTAAAGCAAAGATAACATACTTGTTTAAAATGTATTTTGTTTGAACAACCGTATAAGACAAATTATTGTATATAAAATAATCATCTTGATTTATAGTTGAACCTTTTTTTGTATGAATAGAAATCATCTTATTTGTATCATATTTAGTCTCAAAAATTTCTCTTTCTTGTTTAGATAAATCTTTAATTTGACACATTAAAGATAAATTATTAGTTGTTGGAACTGGTTCGTCATCATCATAATCCGGTGTTTGTGTTGTAGCAACTGTAAAATTTATTAATTCTCCTACAAGTTCTTGTCCGATATTTACGTGATTTGTTCCTCTATACATTTTATTAATTATATTTTGGGTCTGAATTTACAATCATACCAGTGCCTTGACTTTCATTATCAGTATTTAATCTAGTTAAAGCATCCATCCTAAGATTATATAAATCTAAATAAGTATCTGGATTTGGTTTTTCAAACTCAACATCAGCATTTTTTTTGATTTCTTTCCAATTAACACTTTTAGCTAATATATACGCGGAATAATATCTTAAAGCAATTTCATCATCTGTTATAGATAATAAAATTGATGTAGTGTCTGAAATAGCAGTACTAAATTGATTATCAACAATTTCAGTAATACTTGTCAATGTCATATATTCCCTAAGAGTAGCCGCATTTAATACCATTTTTAGTTTGTTGGAATTTCAACTTTTGCTTTTGTTTTTGTTTTTGTTTTTGTTGTTTCTGTTTTTGTTTTTGTTGTTTCTGGTTCTTCTTCAATTTCTTCAACCTCAACAAATTCTTCTAAACAATCACCAATAATTCCTTCTTTTTTCAATTTTTTTTCATCAGAAGCATTTAATTCAACAACTTGTCCATATTCATATGAATTTTCACCCATTGCAAATCTACCATTAGTAACTTTATATTTTTTTAATTTTTCCATCTTAAATTAAATAAAAACTTTAATATTTATAAAGTTTTTTAAAAAAAACTTTATGCCCAACCTGTAATTTTAACAACAGAAGTAGGGAAAGGAACTTCAACTGGTCCTAATCTTGCTTCAACTCTTCCTCTTAATTCTTTTTCGAATTTGTTGGATTGTGAGTTACTATCAATAATAGATTGAGTAGTTTTAGCAACAGGCATTCTAACTAATTCTCTTTCTTTTGGAATTAACATTGCTGTACCTGAGGCAATAGTTCCACCACTTGCTAAAGACTTTGTTGCATCAATTTCAGTTTCTAAAACAATACTTAAATTAGGAATGTTTCTTTTAACTAAATCTGCAATACTAGCATTAGAAGAATTATCTACAATTTTTTGCATTGCTTTCCATTCTTGGTCTGCTAATACTAAAGTGTATTGTCTACTTCTAAATTTAACTGGAATCTTTTGAAAAGCATTAATAACTTCATTAACAATATTTAATGAAGATGTTGTTAAAGCTGTTCCTGAGTAAGATGTAACTCCAGATAATTCTAAAATTCCCGGAAATTCACCAAATTCTAAGTCTCCTCTATAACATAAAGTATTGATTTTTTCATCAGTTGCTCTTTTTGCTCTTTCAACATATTCTAAATTTAATGGTCTTCCGAAACTTTTTGCTGATTCAATATCGGATTTTAAAATACCATATTCAATTCCAACTTCGTCAACTGTATAAGTAACGTTTGTTCCATTGATTTTTAATTTATCAAATCTTGAACCTCTTCTAACAATTCTAGCTACACCAGAATCTGTTAAAATCCTATAACTTCCAACTTCTGTATTAGGATTTCCTAATAATAAAGGTTGAAATACTTGTGAGTAAGTTAAATCTAAATCTGGTTGTCTCTTAGCAATCTTTTCAATAAATTCAACTTCTTCTTTTCTTAAATGTCCTGAGTCTTTACTTATCATTTTTATAATCTCATCATTCTAAATTTTGTATCAGCAGCGGAAACATTTTCCAAAGCGATACCTTCAGTGGAAACTGCTTTTGTTGCAGCAGCTGTTCCTCCTGTCATTAAATCTGGTCCATCAGCCGCAAAAGTTGTTAAAGCACTTGCTGTGATTAAAGCTGCAACGTCAGCATCTGCTGCAATTGCTGCTTGAACTTGTGCTATAGAACTAGTAGCATTTCCAGTAATTACTATTGCATAATTTGGAGCAGTACCTGTTACAACAGCTGTTTCAGCACCAGCTGCAACTCCTGTTTTAGTTTCAATAGAAATATAATTTCCTAAAGTTCCAAAATCAACAGCTGCAAAAACAACAGTTCCTACTGTTGCTGTTGCTTTAGTTCTTCCCGCTTCTGGTCCATATTTTCCAGCAGCAGCACCTTTGACAAAGTCACCAGCAATTATAGCCGCACTTGAAGTTACATTTAATACTTCATCCTTTAATTTAACTAATACTAAAGAACCAGAATTGTAATTTTCTCCTGATGTACTAAATTCATTAGCAGCTTCAACCGCGTCTAATGGAACAGCCCAACCAATGGAATCAGTTGTTGTTCCTACAATTACTCTTCCCTCTCTGGAAAGTTTAACTGGTGAATTGAAAGGAATAGTAGCTTCACATCTAAATGTGTTTGATACCTTTTCATCACTTCCAACCTCTGTTAAAATTGTAGTCATTTATTAAAACCTCACAATTCTTATAGTAGCATCTGCACCAGCAGCAGCAGTTAAAGCAATTCCTTCACTAGCAACTGTTTTAGTAGTTGGTGTAGATTCTGGAGCATATTTTCCAGTAGCTGCACCTTTAACGAAATTTCCAACAGCGATTGCCGCACTTGAAGTTACATTTAAAACTTCACCTTTCATCTTTACCAAAACTAAAGAATCTGCATTGTATTGCTCACCTGATGTACTAAATTCATTTGATGCTTCAACTGCATCTAATGGAACAGCCCAACCGATTGAATCAGTTCCTGTTCCAACAATAACAGTATTAGCAGCAGACAATTTAACTGGTAATCCAAAAGCAATAGCAGCACCAGCTTTAAATGTTGCTGAAACATCTGTATCACTTCCAATCTCTGATAAAATACTTGTCATTTTATTCTTCCTCTGATTTTACACTTCTAAACATTGTACTAGTGTCACAATCTGACCCTTTCTCTGTTTCTTCACCATCTTTTCCTTGGATTTCAGAAGGTGCATTTTTTTTAATTTCTTCATGAGTTTTTTTGATTGATTCAGCATCAGCAGTTTTAAAAACTTGCTCCATTGCTGGCATCTTTTTGATTAAATCTTCTCTCATAGAATCAATTTCAGCTTTTTGTTCATCTTTAAAAACTTGTAATTCATCTTTAACAGTTTTTAATTCACTAGTTTTAGAATCAATTTCAGTCTTTAAAGTTTTTTTTTCTTCTTCACCATCTGTTACTTGTTTTTTTAATGATTCATTTTCAGTTTTTAAACCATCAAAATCTTTTTGTAACAAAGCGTGGTCGTTAGATAATTGAGTATATTTTTCTTCTACCATCTTTTTATTGTTATTTTTATTATCTGCACCTATTCCAAAATTTGGAAATGGAGCTCTACCTGGATGAACTTGTCCAAATCTATCTAAAAGAATTGCTAAGTGGTCTAATTTTATACTTCTTTGAATATAGTCATAAACTTTTCCTAGAAATTTTCCACTTTTATTTTCTTTAATAAATTTAAATCCGATTGAAACATCTATTCCCTCACCTTTTTTCAATTTTTCTTCAAGAATTTTTGTATCCTCATTTCTAAAAAGAACAATATCAGAATATAATTTATCTTGAAATTTTTCATCAAAAGAAGGTTTTCTTAAAAATCCGGATTGATTTTCAGCAGCTTCAGGCGTTGACATTTCATCAACACTTTTATCTGGGTGTAAAAATGTAACTGGCACATTTTGAACCTCAATTGTTTTTACTTCATCCAAAGGTTTATAGGCAAATCCATCGTCGTACTCCTGAACTTGTTCACCAGTCAAAGGAACATTGAAAATAGTGATATTTTTATCTGTAATTTCAAATTTTGCTCCCTTACTTAATTTAATATCATAACTTTTTGAAATAATATTTTCAGTCATTTGTCCTTTGGTAATAATTAATATATTTTATGATTTATATATAATATCTTATTTATTGAGTTATCCTTATCATTTCTTGGTCAATTAATTTCTTATTGTAAATCTCAACATTTTTAATGGTACCATTAAATTGTGCTAAATTACCTGTCTCATTAACACCCACTCCTACAGTAGTTAAATTTGTTGCTAAAGTTGCACTATTATCAGATGCCTTCAAAGCTCCATTTGTAAATAAATCAACATCGTCATTTATATAACTTAATGCTATTTTATGAAATACATTTGGTATAATTAAATCTACTGGACTATTTAATGTTCCTTGTGATACACCTCCTGTAATTAAAACAACTGATGCAGATAATACAGTCTTATTCACAAAGGATGCAATTCTGTTATCTATTGTGGCATCACTCAGTGTTAAAACTCTTGGTGTAGTCGAAACTCCAAAACCTAAATGATTAATCTCCACATTATAACTTCCTACACCTTGTTTTAAATCTTCTATACCATAAGTCAAAGAATCTCCAGTTTTTGTAACTGTCGAAGCTTCAGTTTTTATGTAAGAAGAAGCAAAACAACAAGATTCTAATTGCATACCCCAAATATAAAATCTATCTCCTGTGCTCCCAGAATCATCATAAATTCTTGCTCTAAAATCTGTACCAGCTGTAGCATCATAAGTATAAGTTCTTTCAATTCTTTGCCATGAATCTGTAACAACTATCAATCCCTCACTAAAAACTGTACTTGCATCTCTTCTCCATTCTACTGTAATAGTTGTTGATGATATGGCTTTTATATAAAAAGATACTGTATAAGTATTACTTGCTGGATTTTCTATTATTATTTTATCTATTAATCTACCTGTAGTAGTTGATATATTGTAACAATCAGCTGTTTCAGTACCATCTGGTGCTGTCGTACAATTTGGTGTTATTGTTACATTAGCTCCTTTAATCCATGAAGGGTCGTCCATTTCTTCACTATAATTAAATTTATTTGTTCTCTGTTCTTCACATAAATAACCCTTTAATATATCTTTAGATATCGGGTTGCCATCTCTATCGGTCTCAAAATACTTAACTCCGTCAACTCCTGCTCCGTGATAAATAATTTCTTCAACAGAAATACTACTTACTGAACCTTCATATCCGACTCTTCCTTGGAAATATACTCTTGTATTTGAAGGAGTGTCAGCAGTTATAATCATTTCGTGTTCACCAACTGAAGTTTCTGTTACACCATAATCTATCCCTCCTAAATATATTCTTGATTCTCCAGATACGTGAGAAGCTATATCATATTTAACAAGATAAGTTTTTCCTTTTGGAGACTTCAATGCATTTTCTTGATAAACGCTAACATTTCCAGTTTGAGCACCATCACAACTGGCAACTCCTCCAGATATAGTCCAATTACTTCCTACTACCCAATTATCTGCATTATCAAAATCTCCATTCGTCACCAATTCAATGCCGTCGGTATTTGAAACATCAGTACTTACATATTCAGACGGTTCTGTTTGAGTTCCTTTAAATTGTTCAAATTGAGGAAACGCTATATCTACACTTTCACCAGCATCAACGAATGTAATATACCACGCGATTACAGAAATTGTATCAGTTTTTTCTGCTGAAACACAATATTCTGTCCATTCATCCGTTAAATTAATTTCCACAGAATCATAATATCCATAATCACCACCTCTTCTTTGTATCCCAAATCTCATAGTTCCGCTTCCTTTGAACATTGCACATATATTATATGTAGAACCTTGTTGAGTATTAGAAATTTCTTGTCTAAAATCACCACCAGACCCAGAAGTATTTGTTATTCTAACAGCAGCAGTTCCACCATTGGGGTCTTCTATTCCAGTGGTTTTGGTATAATTAAATACGAGCCAATCAGATTGAGTAAAGTCTTCTGTATATCTTAATAAATTCTCAACTCTTCGTGCACCTTCAAATCTAGCTTCGTTGATTTTGGCAGTATTGACAACGCCTTCAAAATCTGTTACAGATGCTGTTGTTGGCCGAGTAAAAGTTGGTGTTGATATACCTTTTGTTAATAATAAAGATGATTTTAATGGTGCTTTAAAACCTAATGTTCTTTTATTCCATTGAAAATACTTATTCTTAACAAGTATTTTCGCTATTTCTTTTTTTCTCATTGTCCATCAAAAAATATTTTTTGTCCAGCAGTATCTGAAATTAAATAAATTTTATTTAAATTATTTAAAAATACAAATTTTTCATCTTCAGCAAATAATGGATAACCATCAGTACTTTCTGATGTACCAGCAGTAACGGAACTATTATAACCTACATAAATTGTTCCTGTGTTTGCTGATGCTGCTCTTATAGATATTATATCAAAAGCCAATTCTTGTGAATCTAATTGTACAGCTGTCACTCCAACTGTTTTACTTCCTGTTTTTCCTTCAAATTTTACCATAGTATTATTATATTTTTATGATTTATATATAATATCTTATTTAATCACTTATATTTTCTATAATTCTAAAATTTTTATTTATTATTATAGTTTTTTTCTTGTGTTCCATTTTTAATATCACATCATACTTCTACACAAATTAGAGTCCCATCTGTTGAATATTGCCAATGTCTTAATATATGATATGCCATTTTTATGGTGAAAATATTCTACCTTGACCTTTAACTCTAAAACTTGTCAATGGTCTTAAATCATCTTGGATTAATATTTCAATTTTTTGTGCTGGTGTTGCATCTCCGTCAATCTCAGCAACCATTTCAGCTTTTGTTAAAGTCCATCTAGCTCTTAAACCATATTCTCCAGCTGGTGCTTTATCTGAATATTCTACATCATACATATCAAGTTTAATATCTCCATTAGTTTTCCAATTGGATAAAACAACTATTCTACCTGCTGTTGTTATTGCTCTAACTGTTACACCATTTGTTAAAGCTGATAAACTTCCAAATAATCCATCATCCATTGGTGACCCATCAGTAATTGAAATTAAAAATCTTGTTAATTGGTAAATTGTTGCTGGTGGAACATCAATTACAAAAATTTCAGGACTTGCTAAACTTCCATTTACATTCATATTAATTAAAACTTTAGTAATCAATGCCGATGTTGTATAAACATTTGCCAATGGTCTATCTAATGTCACAACATTTCCAGTAATATCTGTAATAATTAAAATTCCCACTTCAACAGTGCTATTTTCTTCAAATTTCAATGCGTCACCAACTACTAAACCTGCAACACTATTCACTGTTACAGAAATGTCACCAACTACAGATGCAATACTTGGTGTTGTTGTTGTAGCTGTATGTTGATGAAAATATTCATTAACAAGTTTTCTATGAACCCACGCAGAATTCACATCTAAAGCACCTCTATAAGATGTTACATTTTCAACCTCATTTGTTAAACTACTTTTAGCTTGAATTCTCGAAATAACATTTATGTTTTTTCTAACTACAATATTAGTTAAACAAATTGTATCTGTAGTATGAAATTCAAATATAATACCATCAAATTTTTCTGGATTTGTTAGTTTATAATCAAAACTATTATATTTTGTATTATTTGCACTATCATCTATTATGTTTCTAATAGTACCAGAACCATCAATAAATTTTAATTTTACATTACTAAAACTTTTAGATAAATCTAAACAACCAATTCCAACCGCATTAGTTTCAACTGTTCTCTTAAACATTAATTTTAAAGTTTTTGGATTATTAGATGAATCATCACCAACAAGAGAATATAAATCGTTTACTAAATCACAAGGATGTCCAGAAAAATCTCCCATATCAGAATTATCCACATCTACATCTTTACAATAAATAGAATCTCCATCAGTTGGTAATGGATTTTGAACACTAATATTTTCCCCATGTTCATTTGTCAATTTTCTTGGTAATGCACCAATATATTTAGTTTTTCCCATTTTTAATTATACCCATTTCTTGTTGCTCTATAATAAACTTCAAATACTGGAGTTCCACCAACATCTGATTTATGATTTAATTTTATAACATCTGCCATTTGGTCTTCAATTACAAAAGTTTGATTATCTTCATCAATTACAATTTCTTCACCATTATCAAAGTGATTAAAATTATTTCCATTATCTATACTATATAAAATTTCAAAAGTTGTTGATGTAAAAGTTCCAGATGTTTTATTAAATTGAAATATATGTGTTCTGGCAGAAGTTTCAAATTCTATAACTGGATTAGTAGCTGAAAATTTATCATTATCTGTATTCCTATCTTTTAATTTCTTTCCTTTCATTTTTCACCAAAATATGGAACAACAGCACATCTACAATTTACACCTTCTGGTGGTCTAATTACACCAATAGTAAATTTTTTTCCAACTTGAACTACTTGCCCATGGACAATTTGATGTAATGGTCTTACTCTTACATCACCTGCTGTAATCCATTGATTAAAATTTACAATTCCAGAATCTTTATAAGCTTCTTGAGCTGCACCATTAAAAACTCTATTCATTTCATTTTGTGCAATTGTCTTTAATCTGTTTTTATATGTATTTGCAAAACTTGAACTAACAACAGTTTTAAATCTTTTAGCTGCTAAAGCTGGAGAATCTTCATTTGTGATTGCTGCTTCTAATTCTCTTCTTAAATCTCCCTTCATATCATCACTAGCTTTTGTAACTTTATCCATTGCCTCAACTTGGATTTGTCTTTGGATTGCTTTTGTTCTATCTGAAACAATTATTTCTTTTCCTACTAAATCTTTTGCTTCTTCTGTTGCTGCTGTAATTCCATCAATTAATATTGGGGAAAATTTTAATTTTGATTCAGTATCAAAAGCTTTTACTTCTTGCTCAATTAATAAAAACGCTTCAGCCTCAGCATCTTTTTTAATTAGTCTTTTAATCTTATTAAAAAATTTTTCATCAAATTGTACTGAACCTTTTAAAGCTTTTGCCATACCATCAAATTTAAAACTATTATTAAAAACCTTGATTAAAGAATTTGCTGCCTTAGATTCTAATTTCATAAACTTCTCTTTCTCCCATGGACTTTGCATAGGAGGTAATAATTTCGGATAAAATGGTTTTGCATCAATACCTAATAAATTTTTTAACATTTGAATAAATGATGATGTTTCAACTATTTCTTCTGTTTCTTCTTCATCTGGTTTATCTGATTTTTCAGCTGTAAAAATTATCATATTTGGATTTTGATTTAATTCAGACCATTCAACTGTACCCGGAACAAAATCTCTAAATTGATAATAAATATGATTATCTTCATCCATATCATCATAATCATCAGTATGTAAATTAGACATTAAAACCATTTCATCAGCTTGCTCTTTTGTAAATTCTTTTGAAATAACAATTTTATAATCAAATCTTAATGAATCTTGTTTATTTTGTTCCAAATTGGATTCTGTTGGAACTACATCAGAAACTTTTAATTCAGTTCCAAATTTATCATTTATCATTTCAATTACACTTTCTGGTGTTGCTCCTGTTAAAACTAAATCTTTTGCTGAAGTCGCCGCCTTTTGGAAAATTTCCGCCTTTTCAACGTCTGTTTCTTCAAATAATGTTTCAAATTCTATTTCAACTTTATTTAAACCGAAAATATTAGTCAAACAATTAATTAAATTTGTTAAATATTTAATTCTTACAAGATTAATATCACCAAAATATTGTTTTTGATTTGTTTCTGAACCTGTAACTGCTCCAGCTTGTGCACCTATTAACATTTGCCATGGAATTTTTAAAGGAACTGAACAATCAATAATTGTTGTTTCCCATGCTTCTTTAATATTTACTCTTGAACCTTGGACCCCATGAATACCTAAATCATATCTATCATCAGAAATAAATGTTGTCTCAGAATTAACTTTATTAAATGTTCCGTTTTTTTTTACAGCGTCAACCTCAGACATTGAAACACCATCAATTTTAACATTTTTTGGATTTGAAATTTTAACATGTGTTAAACCTGCCGCACCTCTAAACATTGATTGACCAATTGACCATAAATTATTATCTTGTGTTGTCAAAGCCCTATAAGCTGGTATGTAACTTGATTTCATATCTTCTCTTAAAGTAACTTTAATTAATCTTGATTCGTGGATTTTTTGCGTTCCACCACCTTTTAACATTATTTCATATGTCCCAATATTTGATAATTCTGGATTATTTTCATTATCTAAAACAAACCATGATTTAGGTAATACTTGTAAAAAATCAGGAATCATTTGAATTTCCAATGGTTCTTCTAATTCTTTTCCGTCTGGTATTCCTAAGAAAATAAATGAAACACCTGAAATGAAAGCTCTCTCAGTTGAATATCTAAAAACAGCATCAATATTTAATTCTTCTCTTAAATCTTCAAATATTTTATCAGAAGTTTCATATTTATCAGAAGTTAAATCCCCAACATATTGGTCACAAGCTCTATAAGCAATTCCATTAAAAGTCCAAAGGTCCAAAAATTCTTGGTCTGAAATATCAGTTTCCCAAAATTTAGTAGTTATTGGTGTTATTACATCAGTATTTTCATTATTTGATGTATTTGGTATTGTATCTTTTTCTTTTACCATTTTATTATATAAATATATAATATTTTTTATTGTTTATATAACTTAACATTTAAACGATAATATTTTATACTATAAAAACCATTTCCTCTAAATTCTCTTACATATTTTTCTTCAATATTGTCAAATATACCTGGAAATTTTTTCATTTTTCTAATAGCTCGACATGTTTGTGATTTATTCATATTTAAAAAATTAGCTATTTGGTCTGTATTAAACCAGACAGTATTATTAGCCTTTAAAAAATTATATATTTCTTGTTGTGCCATTATGCAAAACCTCCCATAGTATTTCCACCACATTCTGAAAATGATGAGTAAGCGTTTGCAACCGCATCCGCCACGTCCGGAGATTTTCCAATTCTTTTCTTAAATGTTTCTTTATCCTCAATCCATAATTTTTTTCCATCACTTCTCAATTTATAATGTCTTTTAGATAATTCAAAAACTAAATCAGCATCTTCGCATAAATCTAATTTATCAATATTTTTTCCAACCCAAAACCATAATTCTGTAATCCTGTTAAAAAACCTTTCACTATTAAAAGCGGAACTTCCGTTTATAATTGGCGCAATTTCCGCTTCATGAGAATGTAATTCCGTTAATCTATCCGTTACTCCACCCCCAATACCCGTATCATCAATTGAAACCCTAACTTCATATCCTTCATCCACAAATTGTCTAACTAATTTAGAGATTCTTCCAGCTGTTTGCATAGTATCTTCTTTGGAATGTTTTTCAATATGCCATAATTTATAACCAATTCTACAAGCTATAACAGTTTTATCATTTCCAAATCTTGCAACATCCACACCAATTTCAATATCTGGTTTTCCTCTTAATTTTATATTTCTTTTCATAGCTTCCCTAACTTTGGCAGCTGTTACTATTGTGTCTATTGTTTGTTTTGGAAATTTAGAATCAAATAAAACACAAAATTCAATATTTGTTAAAAGTTCTTTTTGTTCGTCAACATAATCTTGTGTTATTCTCCCCTCTTTTATTCCTTGTCTCCAATCAATATGAAATTGTTCCCATCTTGGATTTTCCCATAAATCTGCTGCAATATTATCAGTTCCCCATGGATTGAATAAACCAACCATTATAGATTCTTCTGGATTATCTCCTAATAATCTGAAAACTCTTTCTCTAAATGTAGTTGGAGAAATTAAAGCCAATTCATCAACAATATTTAAATCTCCACCTTCTCCCATGGCTTGCTCTCCTTTACCTTGAACTCCTAAAGTTGCAATCTCACATCCATTTTTAAAAGTTTGTCTTTTTTTTGATGCCTCCACGTCACCGTCTTCTTTTTGCGTTGAAAAATGCGCAACAGTTTTCAAAGTTCGTGACCTAGCTAAAAATTTTGCGGCAACTTTTCTAATAATATAAGTTTGAGACCATTGAGGACCAATTATATTTACTCTTCTGTTTCTATTAAGAATAACGTAAAGATTTGCAAGAATTCCCATTGCATGAGATTTCCCAAATCTAGTAAAACAATTTAAAAGCAATCTCCTACAACCATGAAATAATATTTTCTTCATAATTAAACATTGTGAAGGTGTTGGATATTCATGTGGCTCTAAATTAAATTCATAAATACACATAGACAAAATATCTTCGGTTTCAATCCAATATTGCCAAAAATCTTCTGCTGTCCAATTTGTTGTGTCCATTGTTTATTTAAATAGTTCTTTAATTTCTTCAATTCTTTCTTCTTCTGTTATTCTTTTAAATTCAGTTTTACAATTTAAACATATATAATGATAAGGAATATATCTTTCTAATTTAAATTCTTCACAAACTGGACATTTTTTAAAACCCTTTTTAATTATTTTATATTTATTTACCATTTTTATTTGTTATTTTGTTTTAAATAATTTAATATAGCTTCTTTCATCATAATTTTTGTTCCTGTTGGAACAGTTGCAGTAAGACTATATGAATCTTGGATTATTTCATCAATCAAATTATTTATTGAATCGAGGTTATCTTTATTTAAAATTATTTCATTTACCATTTTTTCTTTCCTCATAAATTTTTCTCATAACATCGACAGGTAAATTTCCATCATCAATCTTATGTACTTCAGGAATTTTATCTTTAATTCCCCATCTTTCTAAAAATGTCATATACTTATCAATCACTTCAGCAGTATTTTTTAAACAATAAATTTGTTCAGAATCTTTTTCAAAATAACCATTATTAGAAACTTTATTCATTTTGTCAATAATATCTTGATACATCCCATCAAATTTAAAACGTGCTTCACTTACTTGGATTTGATTTATTTCTGGAATTGTTTCAATGATTAATCCATTAATTGTAGTAACTGGAAATCCTGGAAAATGTTCTCTAACATAATCAGGTATTGTAGAACCTTGGATAATTCCTTGTGAGAAATGAATTTTTATTAAATCTTTGGCTCTTTGTCTAACTTCTTGAGTTACTTCACCCTTTCCCGGATATTCTAAATAGTGAGTTTTTGCGAGAATTTCAGGTGTCAAAATTTCTTTTGTCATTTTATAATAAAATTATGTATCTTGATATATATAAATATTTCTATTTATTTTATCCAAATAAGAAATTGAATTTTAATTTAAATAATAACATTTCACAAATGAAAATGAATGCAATAATTGCCAATACAATAATTATTTGAATTAAATCACTTATAATTTTTTTAATCATTTTATTTAATATTGAACATTGTTTTTAATCCTGCATAGAATATAAACCATAATGCTATGATTATAATTCCAACTAATAATATTCCACAAATAATTAACATTTGATATAAAATATATAATAAAAATCCTTCACTCATTTTTCATTTACAAATAATGTTACTAATACACCACATAATATTCCCATACAATATGATAATATTATTATTAATATTTCACTCATTTTTTATTCTATCAATAATATCAATATATATTATTATTGGTAACCATAAAAATAAAATAACAAAACAGCTAACTATTTTTATAATTATTTTAGATTTATAATGTTGGCTTAAATAATCAAAAACAATTATAGAACCAATTATAAAATAAGTTATTAATAATATTTCAACAATCATTTTTCATTTCTATAAGATTCTGTTTTTCTATATTCACTCATAATTTTATCACTTCTTAAACAATATCTTACAAATGAACTTAAATTAAATAATGAACCATTAATTTTTTCTAATCTTGCATTTTCTTCTTCAATTATTTTAAAATCTTTTTCATATAATGTAGAAGAGGTTTTTCTTGCTATTTTAATTACCATAAGTATATATGTTTATACATATTTATAAACCTTTCTAAAATACCAACCTTTTTTAGTAAGTGAGGTTGGTTGAAAGGTTGGTAAGTTCCTAAGTGTCTAAATTTGGATAGTATGACCGACCTTACCAACCTAACCAACTAATATTAAGTTTATATAAGATAAATAATATATATTTATTTAGAGTTTTTGCTACTTTATAGTAATTATTTTTTTTATAATATATTTTATATATATGTAAACTGGATATAAGTCGGTTAGGTTGGTAAGGTTGACCAAGTACTCAAATTTCAGCTCCACAAGCTCCTGAAAAATACCAACCTTAAAAGCCAAGTTGGTAGAGGTTGGTTAACTACACAATGAAACACAATTCTTTTATAAATACCCAAAGTAGGGCAATTTTTGGAAAAAATGAAAAATTTCGCTACCATGAGTGACGAAAAAACTACCAAAAAAAACTACCAAAAACTCTTAAACTAGTTGGTAGGTCGGTCATAGTATCCAAATTTGGACTCTCTTTATAAATAAATGAACATAAAAGAAAGGTTTATAAATATACAAATATATATCATGTTTAACAACTAGAAGTTGTGATTTTGTGATAAAAATGGATAAAGAAAAAGAAAACGAGATTTCAGAAATCGAATTAATTAAAGATATGAATGAAGGTTTTAAGAAAGCTCAAAAATTATTTAAAGAGCAAATTCATCCAATGTTTGATAATGTGAATTTGGGAACAAGTATTATAATGATTCAATTTTTCAAAGCTGTATTAAATGATAAATTAGATGATATTTACAGACATTCTGGAGATTATGTACCAGAAGAAAAACAAGAAGCTTTTAAAGATTTTATGGAAAGTACTATAAAAACAATTGATGAAGTTATTGAAGAAATGAAAAAACAAGAAGATGAATAAAACAAAAATTTATGATTCAAAAACTAGAGAACTTGTTGCTGAAAAAAAAGATGGCAAATGGGTATGGGCTAAAGATATAAAAGAACATGATGATTTACATCTTCATATTGACGATTGGTCTATTTTATTAAAAGAAGCAGATGAAGCTATTAATATGTTAAAAACAAAGAAAAATGAGTCAACCAAATCAAAATAAAAAAGAAGGACTTGATTTAAATTTCAAGTTATATACAGGTATGGAAGAAAAAAATCCATTGGATTTATTCTATACATCTAAAGAACAAAGACAAAAGCTGGAAAATATTGTAACTCAAATGAGTAATTCAATGGCTTTCAGAATGTTTGGTGTTGCACCAAATCAAAGTTATTTATTAACTGGTCCACCTGGAACAGGAAAAACATATTCAGTTGAATTGATTGCCAAAGAATTGGCATCCAGAAAAACTGAGGGTGTTGCTGTTTTAAGATATGATATAGGTCAACAAGGTTCCAGATATATAAATCAAAATGCTGTAAATATGCAATCCTTTTTTGATGCTGGTCAAAAATTAATTGGTCAAAATAAAATGGGAAGAACTATAAATCACATATTTTATTTCTTTGATGAAGCTGATGCTTTAGTTGGTTCTCGTGGAGAATATGGAAATAAAGAAGATGATAAGGTTCTTGAAACTATGATGAAAAATTTACAATATATTGATGATAGAGGTGATAATGAATATGTATTTATGACAACAAATCACCCACAATTATTTGATAAAGCTGTTTTAAGAAGTGGTAGAATTAACGAAAAGTTACAATTTGATTTACCAAATCAAGAAGCAAGAGAGGCTTTATTCAGAGGGCATATATCAAATCATAATATGTTACTAGGATATAATTTATTTTATAGACCACAAGTAAATAAATATGTTACAATGACTGAAGGATTTAATTGTGCTGATATTAAAAGAACTGTTGAAGATTCAATAAGAAATAGATTACTTGAGGAATATAACAAACCTGAGGCAAAACAAGGAGAAGTTATTGAAGCATATAAAGTTCATAATAAAAATATATTAGATGTAATTGTTAAGATTAAAAAAGAAAAAGACCCACAAAAAAAAAGGATGGGATTTATCTAAAAATGTTAACAATAGAAAAATTAAAAGAACTATCACCAAATCAAATATTTGCATCTGGTGAGATAAAAGATGACAGAATCCATCTAAATTATAAATTAAAATGGACAGCTGTAAGAGGTCATGGATTTCATGATTGGGCAATATATTATCATCATGCCCATATGTCTGAAGAATATATAAAAGATAATGGACATAAAATTAACAATAAAGATGTTATCAAGGAATTAGTTCCTTGTGATGACGAAGCTTTTGGATTGTATAGGTACTAAAAATGGTAATAGTAATATATACAGAATATGAAAGAGGTTGGGGTTCTAAAGATTTTCATGAAAAAGAATTCAAAACATTAAAAGAAGCTAAAGCAGAAGTGGAAAAAGTTCTTGAAGAAAATTCTGGTGAAGAAGAAGTTCCAGATTATTATATTAGAGCAAGAATAAAAGAAGAAAATGGAAATTGATTTAGAAAATATATTAAAAGAATCACAAGTGGAAATTTTAAAAAGAAATTTCTTATTAGTAGACCAATTAAAAAAATTGCAAGAACAAAATGTTTTATATGGATTAGTTAATGAATATGATGAATTTAAAGAATTGAAAAAAACTTATCTAATAATTGATTTTGAAAAACAAATGCCAGAATCAAGACCAGAATATTTTGCAAAATTAGTAAGTTCTGCAAAAAGTTTGTATAATAAACAACCATATAATATTAAGGTGATTTAAATGGCAGATTTTAGACAAGCATGTATTTGGAAATTTGAACATGATGAAAATGACATCAGATGTAATAATGGTAGATATAAATTAGAAGGAACAAAACATGACATAAGAATATATGATTTAAAACATTCTAAATTTATTACATTAACTGTTGGATTTGTTGCTCTTGTTGATGATTGGGGAATTCATAAAAAAGATTGGAATTTGATGGATAATAAAACTAGTTATAATAAATGGAATTTAGAATCTCTTGAAAGATTAAAAACAGAATTGGAAGAATCTGAAAATGAATTATTTAATAATTTGGAAAAATTTGAAATACCAGATAATAAATATAGAATAGAAATTAGAAAAAACGATTATAGTAATTTAATTAATAAATTAAATAAAAATAGAGATAAAATATTTGGATTTAAAAATGGGAATTAATATAAAAAATTTGACTGATAGTGATAAAGGAAGACGTGTTGTTTATACTGATGGATGTGGAGATAAAGAATATGGAAAAATATCTTCTCACAATGATACTTTTATTCATGTATTGTATGATGGGAAAAATAACACACAAGCAACAAGTCCAAAAGATTTGGATTTTGTTGAATATCCCGGTTTTGATGTGGAAGATGAAAATGAAAAAATTAATGTTGTTGATGAAAAAGGAGAATTTAATTGGGAAGAAGAATTTGAAGAAGAATTTGAAGAAGAATTTGAAGAAGAATGAGTTTTGTAAAATATGAATTAAACTCAATGTATAGAATACAAACTAAAAATAATAATCAATTATATACTGGTTTCATTGTTGAACAAGATGAAACACATATAAAAGTAAAAACTATTAAATCTGAAGAAGTTATTCTTCTTAGAGAGGATATATTGAAAGCCAAAAAATGGACATAAAATCAACATTAGAAAAATTATTTGAATATTTATGTTTAAGATATGAAGACTCATATATTGGAATTCAAGGTTGGACAGATAAAGTTGAAGGTTCTGAATCTCAATTTGTAGTTGCAAAATTTGAAAATTTTAATGAATTTAAAAAAAAAGTAGAATATGTTAATATTAAAAAAAAGTTGGCTGTAGGTTTTTGTATTAATCCATTAAAAGAACCAAAAAGAAAAAATGAAACAGTTAAACAAATTCAACATATTTTAATAGATTTAGATGGAGAAAATATTTTTAAAGATTATGAAGCAATTAAATCTTTTTTAACAGCTAATAATATTAAATCAAAATATGAAGATAAATCTGGAAATGGTTACCATTTTTTAATTCCTGTAAAACTAGAATTAGATAAAGCAAATCTAGTTGAAAAGTTTTTGGAATATATGAAATCAGAAACAAAAATAAATTCAATAGATACTAAAGTTAAATTATTAACTCAAATATTAAGAATTCCAGAATCAATTCATAGAAAAACTGGAACAGATATTAAACTTGAAACTCTTGAATGGAATCATATCACACATTCTGAAATTGATGACAATAATAAATCAATAATGGAAATAATTTCTAAAGCACATTTTAAAAGTTTATTAGATTCAGAAAATCAAGTAATTCAACAAAATGAAATGAAAAAAAATCAAGGAGATTATTTTTTCTCAAAACTTTTAAGTTCTGCTAAACTTAGAAAACAATTAGCAAAAACTGAAAATATTGGAAAGAATGATTCTTTATTTAAAAATTTAGCAATCTTTGTATATAAAAATCCAAAACATGCAAAAAATGCTAATAATTTTATTGCTGAATGTGGTCATTCAAAATCTGAATTTGCTGGATGGTTAAAAAAGGCTGGTGGTGGAAAAATCACTAAAATAAATTATATTGAATTATTTAATTGGGTTGAAACAAATAAATTAGATTTCTTAAAAAAAATAATTGATGAACAAATTCATATTGAAGGAAATTTTATAAATAATTTTGAGATTTGTTTTATGAAAAATACAAGACATTCACAAAGATATTTAAATTATGATAAATTAAAATGTTCAATTATGGTTTCAACAGAAACTGATATGTATAAAGCCATTTTAATTGAAGCAAATATGACTGGATTTAATTTTATAGATTATTACAATATTTATATTTATGATAAGGATGGAGGAGAAATCACAGAAATCCAAAAAGAAAATAAAATAATAAATAATTTAAGAAAAACAATTAAGAAATATAAATTAATGAGACCAGTTTTTGATTTTGGATATAAACCTTCAAATGAAAGATATTTTATTTTTGATAATGAAACTTATTTAAATACTTATAAACCTGGACCTCTTGAAGATTATTGGGAAGAGAAAAAAATATTTAATTTTCCATACATCAAAGCTTTAATAATGAATTTAGTTGATAGTGATGAAATTGCTTATAATTATATTTGTAAATGGTTATCATTTATTTTACAAAACCCATTAATGAAATTACCTACAAGTATTATTTTTATGGGAACACAAGGAATTGGAAAAGGTAGATTTAGAGATTGGATTCTCCCAGGAATTTGGGGGGAAAAAAATGTAAAACAAATTAATGAAAAAAATCTGGAAAAAGAATGGGGTGATTTTTTAATTTCTAAAAGATTTATTGTGGCTAATGAAATTAAAGTTCAAGGAAAATCCAAAGAACAAATTAGAAAAAAAATTAAAGAATATTCAACAGACCAAAGAGTTTCAATCCAATTAAAGGGGAGGGATGACATGGACATAATGAACTATTCACACTGGTTATTTTTCTCAGACCAAGATGTACCATTTGAAATTGAATCAAATGATAGAAGACATAGTGTTTTTAATTGTGATAATCCATTACCAAATGAAATTGCTGAAACATTGAGCCCAGAATTAAATCCAGGTTATTTAGAAAAAGAATTAAAAGATTTTGTATTATATTTGAAAAATATTAATGTTGAATTTGATGAAGTTAGAAAAGTATTTAATAATGAAGCAAAACAAAAATTAATTGAAATTTCAAAAGATTCTGTTGTGCAATTTTTTGAAGAATTAAGAAATTTTGGTTCTATTAAAAATTTTGCAAAAGGTTTTGAACATCATTTTGCAATAGAATCAGCAAATAAAAAATTTACTGAATATATTTTAGTTAGAGATTTATATTCTTTATATGACCATTGGTGTAAAAAAAATATGAACTTTTATCCAAAATCTAATATAAGTTTTGCCATGACAATTTCAAAAACATTAAAAATAAATTCAACAAGAATGTCTAATATAGAAAATAATCAAAGATTTTATAATATTGAAGAAATATTCAAAGAGGGAGAAGAATGAAATTAAATTGTTTTTTATTTGGACATAAATTTTTGAAATTTGATGATATTATAATGTGTCAAAAATGTGGTGAAATGATTGTAACACCATCTGATGATGAAATCAAAAATATTGAAAATGACCATAAAAGTGACATTTTTCAATAGATAAGTTTATAAATATGGAAGTACTTAAATATATATGATTTGTTGGGAATTGTGTTATAATTTAACTAGGCATCGTTAAATTTTTCACTACTACAAACACTACAATATGTAATCTCAACAAATCAATAAATGATAAAAAAATGACTGAAGAAAATAAGTTTGAAAAAGCTGCTGCTGAAGTAGCAAAAAAAGAAGTTGTGCAAGACACAACAAAACCGATTATTAATTCTGTAAGAAAACAAATTGATGAAACAACTGTTTCAGATACAAGTTGGGTTAAATTTCCATCTGCTGAACATGTTGGGGAATCAACACCAGAATTACAAATTTCTGAATATTATCAAGAAGGTCCTTGTAAAGAAAATAATTTTTTAAAGGCTAAAAATAAAAATACTGGAGAAGAATTTTATTTAGGTTTAGATAGAAAAAACGAAACTGATGAAGGTGACCAATTTGTAATTGAAGGAACTGTTGAAGGAACAAAATCTACAATGAGATTAAATTCATGGGAACAAGTTTTTAAAATGTCTAAATTAGTTAGATATTGTAAAGAAATGAATTTCACACTAGCAAACCAAATTATAAGTTTTAAAAGGGTTAAATTTGGACAAAAAAATGCTGGAAAAAATTGGGAACTTTTAGTACCTAGTTTAAAAATTAAAATTGTTGGAGCCGAAGACGGAAAAGATAATACTATTGAGAAATTATAATTTCTCTTTTAATGTAAAGCAAAAATTAGGTTAGTTTGCTTTACAAATACATCATTTTTGTTTTAAAATACGATAGATAATAATAGATTAAGCAATTTCGGGGATTAATATCACCCTTATTAATCCCTTTTATGATTGATAAATACCTTAATGATGGGTTACTGTGGGTTAAAATCCCACTATCAATCTTTTAACAAAAAAACAAATGGAAAATTTAGAAAAAATAATAACAACAAAAGATGAATTAAAACAATATAAAAAGGAATTTGAAGAATATTTTAGTAAAGAAAGTAAATTTATATATGTTCAAGATAGTGGATTATTATTTAAAGATAATAAACCAACATTATATTATAAACAATTACCACAAGCTTGGTCTGAACAATTAAATGTAATTAAGATTCCAACACAATCTAGTTATCAAGTTGTAGCGAAAATTTTATATAAGAAATGAGATTAAGTTTTAGTAGATTGAATTTAAAGCGAAGTTGTGAATTAAATTATTTTTTTAATTATATTCAAAAAGCCAAACCTAGTGATATTGTTGAAGAAAAATATGGAGTTTTTGGTAGTGTTTGTCATGACGCAATAGAAAACATAAATAAATTTAAATCTATTTTTGAAGCAGTAAATCATTATTGGTTAAAACAATCAGAAGTTCTTGAAACTATGAAAATACAAGAAGCCTATGATTTTGTAGAATTTTGTGTAAATTATGATTTTGGTTCTGAAATATTACAAAATGAAATGAAATTGGAATGGGAATTTATGGGATATAAATTTGTAGCTTATATTGATAGAGTTCTAAAAGACCATACAGTAATTGATTGGAAAACATCAACATATAAACCAAAGAAAAAAATTGAATATGAAACTCAAACATTATTTTATAGTTGGGCATATTGGAAAGTTTTTGGAATTGTTCCACCTCAATCTATTGTAGTATTTGGTAAAGCTAAAAAGGTTTTTCCTAAAGTTCCAACACTTGAAATTTTACAAGAATTTGAAAAAGAATTTGAAAAAGAATTAATTGAGCTTGAAACCAAAACAAAAAATAATAATTTTATTTCTATTAGAGAAAAAAGAAACACAATAAAATTACAAGAAGAATGTTTTTTCTGTAAATATAAAAAATTATGTCAAATTAATTTAAATATGAAATCAGTTGAAAAAATAATATTATCTTATGATTATTATAATTGTAAAATTGAAGGATGTATTGACCCAGTTTTATTTAAAGTATTTAATGATGAATTTTCATATACTATGGATAATGCACATTTTGCAATTAAAACAATGAGAGCAAGAGGAAATAAAACATTTGATGGAATAATTAGATTATTTAAATATAATGGTGTATTTCCTAGAGGTTTTTTAGAAAAAGCTAGAGAATTATTACAACAATATAAAGCTTATAGAAAAGATTCTAATATTATAATTGAAGAAAAAAATCTTCAGGAAAATTTTATATTTGAAGAATTTAATTATATAAAAAACCCAGATGTTAAATTAAGAAATTATCAAAATAAGGCAAATGATGAAATTCTAAAAAAAGATAGGTCAATCACTGAGATTTGTACTGGAGCAGGGAAAACTTTTATGGCTGCTGATATGATTTTTAGAAAAAAAATGAAAACATTATTTATTGTTGATGTTAAAATGTTAATGAATCAAACCAAATCAGAATTTGAATATTTTTTTCCTTTTGAAAAAATTGGAGTAATTTCTGAAGGTAAACAAAATTGGGAGAATATTAATGTTGCAACTATTCAAACTGTTGTTTCTTTAATAAATAAAAAAGATTCAGAATTTTTAAAAAATATATCTGAATGTGGAATAGTTATTGTTGATGAGGCACATTCAGCAAAAGCAAAAATAAGAAGAAAAAAAATTGTGACAGAAGATAAAACTTCAATAGTTATAAAGGAATCTTATTATCAAATATTATCAGATAATTGTTTTCCAAAACACTTAATAGGTTTAACTGGAACAGCATATTCAAATGGAAATGATTCTTTAGAATTATATAAAACATTTGGATTTCCTCATCATAAAATAACAACTAAAGAATTAATTGAAGAAGGATATTTAACATCACCACATATTGAATTTATTAAATATGAAACAAAAGATTTAATAATGAATGGAAATTATGAAGAAGTTTACAATCAAATCATTAAAGATGAAAATAGAATTGAATCTTTAAAAAAAATTGTTGAAAATCATCCACAAGAAAAAATTTTAATAATTGTTTCAAGGGTTGAACATGCTGAATTTATACATAAATTATTAGATTCAAAAATCATTCAAGGGAAGACATCCAAAAAAGATAGAGAACAAATTTTAAAAGAATTTAAATATGAAAATTTAGATATAATAATTGGAACAGCTCCACTTGTTCAAAAGGGTTTAAATATTCCTAATTTAGATGTTATAATAAATATATCTGGAAATAAAGGTCATATTATGACAATCCAAAGTTTAGGTCGTGTTTTAAGAAAATCAGAAGGAAAAGAAAAGGCTTATTATTATGATTTTCATGATTCACATTTTGCTATGATAAAACATACTAAAGAAAGAATAAAAGCTTTAAAAAATCAAGATTACGAGGTAATTATAAATGAAGTGTAAAAAATGTAATACATATAACGATTATACAAGGAAAAGAATATTTATTGAAGGTGAATATCAAAATATAAGAATTTGCAATATTTGTGGTACTGATATGTCGGATAAAAATTTTAAAAAACCAAAATATGATAGTAATACATTAAAAGAAATTGCAAAAAAATTACCAGGTTATAAAGATTATGAGTATAGAATGAAAAATAAATTTAAACAATAGATACATTTATAAATATGTATCTATATATATACTTATGGATGATAAAGAAATATTAATAAAACAATTAGAATCCGATAAAATGGTTATTGATAGGGCAAGAAAAAAACTTGATAAAAATAAACAAAAATCTGAATATAAAAGATTATCTGGAATTAAATTCAATTTAAATAAAAAGATTAAGGAGTTAAAAGGTGAATAATGATAAAAATATGTTATTAATATTATATCTAATATTATTGGTAATGATGTATATAATATGGTTCATGAAATTGGTAAATTAAAAATGGAAGAAAAAATTTTAGAAAGAGATTGGTATTATAAAGGTATTGTTTATTGGAACCAAGGAAAAGATTTAGGTCATTGTTTTGTGAAATTAAATGAATTAAATGAAATTATTGAAAATTTTTCATATATAGATAAAAAATTAGATTTATATGTTATAGGTGGAAATTATCATATTGAAGTTACAAGAAATGAAGATGGTAATGCAAAAACTATATATAAAAGAATTTTAAATGAGGGAAATTTAATTGATTTTAAAATAGTTCAAAAGTGGAGAATTGAATCTCTTGAAAGTAAAGAAAAACAAAAAGAATTTAGAAATTCACAAAAATTAATTAAAGAATCACATAATATTGAAAATATGAAATTAAAAGATTTGAAAGATTATACAAATAAATCATGGCAAAATAGAGATTTGGTTTTAGCCTGGATTTTAAAATATTTACAATAAAATGAAAACAATAGTAAGAGTTAAAGAAACACCAACAGGTGTTAGGGTTAAGAAAAGAATTGATGGTGAAATTAAATTTGAAGACATTGAATTTAATAATTATTTTTATATTAAAAAATCTGATTATGAATTATTTAGAGATACGATTCAAGAAGAATCTAAACATATTTTAGGAATTGCTGAATGTCCTGAAAAAGATGCTGTTAAAATAATTTTTATTGATAATTTTTCAAGATATAAATTAAAATCTAAATTTGAAATATTAAAAATTCCATTATATGAAGCAGATTTGATGGCCAATAAAAGATGGTTGATTGATACTAAACCAGAAATGAATTCAAAAGGTTTAAAATGGCTTATGTATGATATAGAAACAAAAGATGATTCACCATTTGAAAAGGATATGATGGGAGCAATTATTGCAATGGAACCAGTTTTATGTATTGCATATAAAGATATAGATGGAAATCAATTTTTTATTAAAAATGAAAATTTAGAAAATCCAATTGAGGGAGAAAAAAAATTACTTAAATTACATGATGAAATAATAACACATTATGATATTATTTTAGGTTGGAATTCTAAAAGATTTGATGATACTTATATAAAACAAAGAAATGAATTACATGAAATTTCTAATTATAATTGGGATTTTATAAATCAAATTGATTATAAAGAATTAGTTGAGAAATATTTATTCCCAAAAATTCCTAGTTATTCTTTAAATAATGCTTCAAAAAGTATTTTAAATGATACTAAACTTGAAGGTTTTAAAGCTGGAAAAGGAAATGTTTTGAAACATTGGAGGATGTCATTTGATGGAGATAATACACTTGAAAAATATAATGAACAAGATGTTGAATTAATGTTTAAAATGGAACAGAAATTAAATTTTATAACTTTAGCAATGAATCAAGCAGATATTGCTGGATGTCAAATTCAAGAAACTCTTTATAATTCTGAAATCTGGGATATGATTTTATTAAAAGAATATGATATAAAAAATTTATTATCACCTACAAGACCATCTAAAGAAGAAATTGAAAAAAGAAAAAAAGATTTTTATGTTGCTGGTGCTTATACTTTTTGTTTAAATCCTGGTGTCCATGAAAAAGTTTTTGTATTTGACTTTAAAAGTTTTTATCCGACAACTGTTACAGCTTGTAATATTTGTAATACAACATTATTAAATGGTGTTGATATAATAGAGGCTGGAGAATTTAAAACTACAATTCCTTCTGATATTCATCAGGTGAATTTACAAACTACCAAAAGTCCATTTCTTATGGACTTGAAAAAAAATGAAGTATCTAATTGTGAAACCATTAAAATAATTGAAATGGATAAAAAATCAGCTAAATTACAATTTAATGAAAAACATTTCACAAATTCAAAAAGAGGAATACTTTCAGAAATTATGGATTTATATATTTCAAAAAGAGATGAAACAAAATATTTAGCAAAAATTGAAAAGGATGAATTCAAAAAGAAAGAATTGGATTCAATACAAAATTCATATAAAACCCTTGCAAATTCAGGCTATGGGGCAATGGGAATGGTTGGATTTAGATATTTTAATCAAAATATTGCGAATGCTATTACACAATTTTGTAGGTATGTAATTAAAGAATGTATTTGTATTGCGAGTGAAATGGGTTTTAAAGTTATTCAAGGTGATACTGATTCTATAATGTTTATTAATGTTGAAAATAAACATACAGAAAAAGATTTGGAATATGAGTTTTATAAACAATTTGATGAAATTGCAAAAAGACAAAATATTGAATCAAAAAAATTTGAATTAGTGAATCCTAAAACAAAAGAGAAAGAAGAAAAAAATCATTTTATTGTTTTTGAACATGAAAAAACTTTTAATAAAATGATTTCAATTAAGAAAAAAAATTATGCTGATTTAATGATTGAAATGGATAAAGATGGAAATCCAATTGGAGAACCAAAAATATCAATAACTGGTTTAGAATGTATAGCAAAAGATACAAATCCACTTGCAAAAGAAATGCAAAAAACTTTAATAGATAATATTTTAAATGATACATTTTCAGAATCAATATTTTTAAAAGATATTAATATGATAAAATTAGAATTACAAAATAATGTACTTGATACAAAATATTTAATTATGCAAAAATCATTAAATAAAAATCCAGAAGATTATGGACAACCTATGATTGATTCTAAAACTGGATTACCAAAATTAAGAAAATCAGATGGAATGCCAATGTTTTCACCAATTCCAGCGCATGTAAAATTGGCAAAAGAATTAATTAAAAAAGGTCATGATATTTATGTTGGTGATGAAATCACATATATAGTGAAAGAGCAAGGTCCAATAGTTCCAATTTCTATTGAGGATTATATTGATGGGGAAGATTTTGATAGAGAATATTATTGGGACAGAATAATAACACCAATCATGAAAATATTATTTATTACACATCCTAATTTAATTTTAGATAATCCAGAATTATGGACAATGAAAGAATTAAATGAAAAGAAATTAGAAAAACATATTGAAAAATTAAAAAAGAATTGTTTAAAAGATGAATGAAGAAGATATTTTAAAATATTGTTTAAAAGAGGCTTGTGATAAATGTAGAATGTTAAATTATAGAATATCTATTGAAAAATTACTTGAACAAGAAATAAATAGTTTTATAAATATAGAAGTACTTAAATATATATAAAAATGGAATATTTAAAAGTAAAAGATTTAGGAAAAGATGGAAAAATTTTAGCACCAGCAAAAGTTGGTGATGTTGGTTATGATGTTATTGCAACAGAAGATTGTTATATTGGTTTAAATGATAGACATAATATGCCATTAGGAATTGCAATAGAAATTCCATTGGGATATGTTGCAATTATTCAAGCAAAATCTGGAAGAGCAAAAAAAGAAGGAATAACAACAATTGGAAATATAATTGATTCTGGATATAGAGGAGAAATTCATGCAAATATTGTAAATACTGGATTAACACCAATAGAAATATCTAAAGGTGAAAAAGTAGCACAAATTTTATTTCATAAATGTTATACACCAGAAATTCAAATAGTTTCAGAATTATCTGAATCAGAAAGAGGGGATAAAGGTTTTGGAAGTACTGGTTTATATTGTGAGGATAAACAATGAAATTTAATTTAATTATTGAAGGTTGTGATTGTACTGGAAAAACAAGTTTAATAGGACAATTAATGAAATCATTAAAATATAAAAATGTTATAAAATGCTCTAATCAAGAAAATAAAAAAGAAGGAAAAAAATTTAATGAAGATTTGGTTAAATTTATGAATATCGAAAAAAGTGTTATTTTTGATAGGGCAACTTTATCCGAAGATATTTATCCTGAAATTATGAAAAGATATAAAATTAATTATATGAGACAATTAGAAAAAAAGGTTTTAAATCATAATATTTTAATTGTTTTAACTGTTGGAAATGATGAAATCTTAAAAAAAAGATTTGATGGTGAATATATAACAGAAAAACAATTATTAAAAATTAGAGATAGATATGAAAAATTATTTCCAAAATTAAATTATAAACATAAAATTCTAATTGATACATCAAATAAAAATACTAATCAAATTATAAATATAATTTATGATTATATCTTAAAAAATTGTGAGGTTAATTAAATGTTTTATTATACTTTAGATATAATTTATAAAAAAATTATTAGGGAATTACTAGAACAAAAACCTATATTAAATGAAAGAACAAAAGTTGAAACCAAATCATTATGGGGAGTAAATTTTGATTGGGATATGAGTTTTTATCCATTATTAGATTGTAGACAAATGTTTCCAAAAACAGGTGCTGCTGAATTGGCATGGATGTTGAGAGGAACAAAAAATATTTCTTTTATTAGAAAATATTCTAAAATTTGGGATAAATTTACTGATGATGATAAACCTAATGAAATTAAAACAGCATATGGATATAGATGGTCACATGCTTTTGGTTATGACCAAATAAATAATATAATTGAAAAATTAAAAAAAGACCCTAGTTCAAGACAACAAATTTTATTAAATTGGGACCCTAGAACAGATAATATTGAAAAGGCAAAAAATATCCCATGTCCATTTGCTATTGTTGTTGGAATAATTGATGGAAGATTAAATCTTCATTTAACTGTTAGGAGTCAGGACTGGATGATAGGATTCCCTTATGATATTTTAACTTATACTTTATTAGGTAATGCTTTGGCGAATTCTTTAAATATTCCAGTTGGAAAATTACATTATAGTATTGCTAATTGTCATATTTATGAAAATCATTTTAAACAAGCAAAAAAAATAATTGAATCTAAAAAATTGGGATTACATAAAATTTATATTATAAATAATAATTTTACAATTGAAGATATAAGAGAAATGTCACATGATTATGTTGATATTATTGATAAAGATTGTTTAGAATCTGGATATAATATGGAAAAAGAAAGAATGGAGTTTGATATTGTCCAATGAAAACAATTATAATGTTAAGTAATGATGGATTTTTTGCACATGAAGATGGCTCTCTAAATTTTGGTTGTAAAGAAGATAAAATATGGTTAAGAAAACAAATTAAAAATAAATGGATTTTAGTTGGATATAATACATTTATTTCTATTAAAAATTACCCAAAATTATTATCACTTCCAGATAGATGGATTGTAGTAACTACAAAAAAAGTAAATTACACAAAATTAAATAATGTTATGTTTGTTAAAAAAAATGATATTAAAAATTATAAAATTGATATAAATTTTGGTGGAATACAAACAATAAAAGATTTCAAATCAGATAGAATTATTGTTAATAGAATGAATAAAAAAATTTATATAGGTCTTAAATTTCCAAAAGAAATTTTTAAGGATTATATTTTACAAGAAATAATCACTTTTGAAAATTATAAAAGAGAAATATGGGATTTAAAATGAATAAAAGACATTTAAAATTATATAAAAATATTGCAAATTTAATCATGGATTGTTCAGCTGATAAAAAGAAAAAGGTTGGTGCAATTCTAATAAAAGACGGTAGAATTTTGGCTACTGGATATAATGGACAAATTCCAGGTGAAAAACATATTCCAATTGAAAGAAATGGGAAAGATATTTCAACTGTACATGCTGAACAAAATGTTTTATGTTTTTGTGCTAAAAATGGAATATCAACAAATGATTGTGAATTAATAACAACATTATATCCATGTAATGATTGTACTAAATTATTAATTCAAGCAGGAATTAAAAGGATTTATTATATTGAAGAAAAAAATATAGGAGATAATATTTTTAAAAAATTCATCAAAATTAAAAAATTAAAATGACTAAACAAATAACAGAGGAAAAATTTAAAGAAGATGTTGAAAAACTTGATGGATTTTTTGTTGAAAAACTTCAAGTAAATCCATTTGCTTTTACTGATGTTTCAGCTGATTATTTAATACAAAATGAAAAATTTGATATATTATGTGAAGTTAAAGAAATTAAAATGAGGAATAGAAAAACAGAACCAAAATTTACAATTTCAAGATTAACACAAGAAAAAAAATTATGGGATTGGGAACATAGATTTCAAAGAAATAAATCATTTATATTTTTTTGTTTTTGGGATACAAATAAAAAAAAATCTAATTCTTATTTAGTTTCAATTTTGGCATGGATTAGATTAAGAAGAATTTGGATAAAATCAGATATAACACCTGAAGAATTTGAACAAGAATTTTATTTATATAAAGTTAAATTAAATAATAATGTTTGGCAATTAGATTTTAATTAATAATCATTTATATTAATACTTTTCATAGAATATTTATCTTTTAAATAATAATAATTTTCTGAAATTGACAAACTAGTATCAATCTCACTTTCGTCAACTGTTATTCCACAATTTTTTTCTAATAACATTTTAACACCACCAATAATAAATAATGGTGAATATTTTTTATTCATTTTATATTAAAAACCAATTTTTGATTTCTTTCCAATCCCCATCAATTAATGTTTTTTCAAATTTATTATCTTTCCCCCAAATTTGTCCTGTCCCAGATAATTTTTTTTCTTTAACTAATTTTTTTATATGGTCATATCCAGTTGTTGGACAAATTGTATAAATAACATCTCCGGTTTCAATATCACAAATTCTAAAATCGTCATATAAACTTCCTTGTAATGGACAATTATTCTTAAAAAATACATAACATTTTTCATTGTCAAATTTTTTAGATTCACTAATTTGTTTTAATTTTTTTAATAATATTACTGTTTTATTTGGTAATGATGAATCATTACAAAACCAATCATACCATAACTCTTCTGTTAATTCTGGAATTTTTCCAGCCTCAAAATCTTTTAATATTTCGTTTATATTTCTTTCCATTTTTCTCACTCTAGGATATAAATTCATATGTTTCCATATTTTTGTTTTTTCCATTTTAGTCACCCACTTATATATATTTATGTACTTCCATATTTATAAAGTTTTCTATTTTAAAATGGAAAGCTTTATAAATATGGAAGTATATGTATACATATCAAAGGGTGATAAAAATGACAGATTTACAAGAAGTTGCAAAAACAATAGTTAACCAAATAATGACTATAGACAAATGGGCTTTAGCTGCCTGGGGATATAATAAACCTATGGTATATACTAAAGATAATAAACCAACATTAGGATTTAGATGTAGTGGGACAAAAGTTAGAAAAGGTGGATTTTGTGAAATTAGTTTAAATGAAGCACAAGATTTATATGAAGTTAGATTGTTTAGAATAATTGGTTTAAATCAAACCACATTAGGAGCAAAAACAGAAGTTTTTTGGGAAGATTTAGTAAGTGTTTGTGATGAGTTAATTGGGTAAAATGGTAGATTATAAACAAATAGCAGAATTAAAAATTAAAATAGAAGATTTAAAATTAAAAATTAATATTTTGAAAAGAGATAGAAATAATAATAAACTTAA
>Ga0209692_10001015_pt1 | contig 44396 bp, 36 predicted proteins | sample tdDd472_FD_187129 | JGI IMG/M metagenome (GOLD analysis project Ga0209692, IMG submission 187129) | Marine sediment microbial communities from the Atlantic coast under amendment with organic carbon and nitrate - tdDd47.2 (SPAdes)... | ecosystem: Environmental > Aquatic > Marine > Coastal >...
CATTGAGTTTGTACTCTTTACTATAATAGTCTCTTGTACTTTTTTTCATCTTTTTGTCCTTTTTTGATGTGTAATTTAACTATTTTTTGTTTGTTAAATATGTATATCACTTTTTGGGTACACTCCATACCTAATAAATAAGTTTGCTTCAGAAGAAGAAAAATTAAAATTACGACCAACAGACAATAATGACAAGGCAATAAAGTATTTACTTCGAAGTGATGAATCAGAAGAGTTTAATGACTTTTCAAAGGTAATAGATAACTTCAATTATTTTAAGAATAGAATCTCCAAAGAAAACTTTGAGTTCGTTTTAAAGGGTCTGTCTAAACTAATGTTTGTAGAAATTTCACTTGATAGAGATAAGGACAACCCACAAAGGATTTTTGAAAGTTTAAATTCAACAGGTCTTGAACTTTCACAAGCTGACCTAATTAGAAATTTTATCTTAATGGGGCTAAAAATATCAGACCAAAAAAAAATCTACAATAACTATTGGGAAATAATAGAAAAACTAGCAACAGATGAAACCACTAACAAAAGTAGAGTTTCAGACTTTATACGTGATTATTTGACATTAGTAAACAATAAAATACCAAATAAGGGTAAGGTATATGAAGAGTTTAAGACGAAATACCCAACTTCAGAAATTAGTGATTTAGAAACAAATTTAACACCAATCAAATCTCTTGTTAAATATTATAATAAGCTATTGAATCCTAAAAATGAGAATGATAATGAAATAAGACTTCAATTAGAATTTATTAATAGACTTGAAATTAATGTTACTTATCCTTTTTTAATGAAAGTATATGAAGATTTTACAGAAAATGTTATAGATAAAAACACATTTTTTAAATGTATTGGAATTAATTCAGTCATTTGCTTGGAGAAGATTTATAGTTGGATTACCGACAAATGCACTAAATAAAATCTTTATGACGCTTTATGAAAAAGTGGATAAAGATAATTATTTGGAATCAATACAACTATGGTTATTGAGGAGAAAAGGGTCTCAGCGATTTCCAAAAAATACTGAAGTTATAGAAAGCTTAAAGCTAAAAGATGTTTATAATATCAAGTCTAAAAATCGGGTTTATTTTTTAGAGAGACTTGAAAATTATAACAATAATGAATATGTTATTATTGAAGGTAATCCAGATATTACTATTGAACATATTTTCCCCCAAAACCCTGACCCAAAATGGAAAGTTGAATTTGATATTGATGAATATAATGACATTAAAGAAAACTACCTTAACACAATTGGAAATTTGACATTATCAGGAAACAATGGAAAATTGGGAAATAAGCCTTTTATAGATAAAAGAGACTTGGAAGATGCAGGATATAAAGACAGTAGATTATGGCTTAATAAGTATTTATCAAAATTAGATAAATGGAATAAGGAGGAAATAGAAAGACGTTTTAACAAATTAGCAGAACGATTTCTGATGATATGGAAAATGCCTGAAATAAAACTTGATGAGTCAAACGAAAATAATGAAGTGAATATCTTTGAAGCGGAAGACCCTAAACATAAAAAACTTGAATATGCAATTTTCTTCGACCAGAAAATTAAAGTAACGCAAGTTGCAAAATTATATACTGAAGTTTTTAAGCAACTATTTTATTTGCAACCAGAAACATTTTTTAAAACTGATTTAGCTGAAAAAATAACATTAACAAAAAATCATACAAAAGGCTACCCAAGACAACCAATAAAGATTAATGACACATATTATATTGAGGGGAACATTGACAATTTAGGAAAATTTGAAAAAATAAAATATGCTTTAACTTTATTTGATTCTGAAGATGAATTACTTATAAAATATGCTGAGTAAACAACACGATTTATAAACAAAATATACTATAACGAAAAGTTTATTAATTGAATAAAATATTAATTTAACGTTAGCTTATTGGAATAAATGAGTTGTGGTAAGTACGAATTATATTTTGTTTTAACAAGTTTATTTAGACTGTAAATTATTTAAGCATAGTAATTTTATCGGTTATTCTAAGTATTAGAGTAAATTGGCAAATAAGTCTAAATTCTATGTTCTATTGGTATATTGTAAGTTTTATTTAATTGAGTGGTTGCTGAGGATTGATAAATTAGTTAAATTTAAAAAATAGTTTAAACCAAATTAAAATTCCTGTGTCAAATATTATAATAGAAAGCAGGAATGAAATGGATAGTATAGTATTGACATATAATTCTGATAGCGAAGTAATACGGGACTACTGCGAGAATAATTCGCAGGTGGCTGCTAATACTTTTGTGAGAACTCATCAGAAGTTTGTATTTAGTACGGCTATGCGGTATCTGAAGAATAGGGAAGATGCTGAGGATGCTTCGCAGGAAGTGTTTATTAAGGCTTTGAGAAATTTGAAGAATTTTAGGGGCGATAGTAATATTAAGACTTGGCTTTATAGGATTACTTCTAATCTTTGTTCGAATATTTTGAGGAAGCAGAAGTTGCGTAATATGTTTTCTTATGGCGATGATAGGGAAGATTTTTATGATATTGCTGATGGTAATATTTCAGCTCAGAAGAAGTTGGAAATTGAGGAATTTGAGAATAAGTTTCTAAATAGTTTGAATGAATTGCCGAAAAAGCAGAGGGAGACGTTTGCGTTGCGATATTTTGAAGAGATGACTTATGAGGAGATTTCTGGGGTTTTAGGGACTTCTGTGGGCGGTTTGAAGGCGAATTATTTTCAGGCTGTAAAGAAGCTGAGTAAGTATTTGAAAGATGATGTTTGATAGTTTGATAACGTTGAAGATTTGATAAAGAAAAATTTTAAGAAATAATAATTTGATAGAGTAAAAAGATGAAAAATTATATACCAGATAAGAAAAAAATGGAGGGATTGCTTCCGGATTATCTTTTTGGGCGATGTAGTGAGCAAGAGATATCTTTGTTTGAGGAAAATATTGATAGATTTCCGGAGCTTAAGAAGGAATTAGTTGATGCTCAGAGGGTATTTTCGAGGGTTGAGGAAATTGATATTAATGCAAAAATGGATAGGGAATCGAGGAATATATCTGTGGGAGTGCAGGATAAGTTAGAGAGTAATAGGGCGAAGGAATTTACGTTTATTCCGAGGGTTGTGATGCCGTCGTTGGCTTTATTTGCTGTGGCTTATTTGTTGTTTTTTAATTCGTTTAGTTTTTTTGATGGTGGCTCTGAGGGGAGTGGAGACTTGTTTTCGGCGATTAATTTTGATGAGTTGAATGTTATGGATTTAGAGGGTGAGGTATCTGGAGATGAGTTATCAAATTTAGTGGTTAATAATTATTCTTTTGACTATTCGTATTTAGATGAAATTGGTCAGGACTATAATTATGATTTGGAGTATATTGGTGATGATATTAATTTGAATTATTATGAGATTAATGGTTTGATAGAGTATTTGAATGAAGATGATTTTCAGGAATTATTAAAGGAGTTAGATAATGCAAAACTTAGTTCGTAAAATATTTTTAGTATCTTTTTTGTCGGTAGTATTTGTTTTTTTGCAGGGACCTGTTGAGTTATATTCGCAGCCTCCACATAAGAAAGCGATGGAGCGAATAAATACGTATAAGAAGATTAAGTTGTTGGAAATACTTGACTTGAAAGAGGGGCAGTCTGATAAATTTTTGATTGTATATAGTAAGTATGATAAAATTGAGCGGAAGTTACAGGAAGAAGTTAGAGAGGCGACTGATGATTTGGAGAAGGCGATTAGGGGAGAGAATGAGGGTGAAGTTAAGAAATTATTAAAGGAATTGGTTGATAAGAAGAAGGAATTATTGGACAATATGCTTGAGCGTCATGAGGAGTTTAAGAAGATGTTAACGGAAATACAGTTTGCTAAGTATATAGTATTTAATGAGAAGTTTAAGCATGAGTTGGGTAGGAGGTTATTGAAGAAGGGTAGAGGGAAGATGAGGGGAGATGGTGGTTTTTGATTTTTTAGATTAGAATTATTTTTAGAAAATTATGGGGTTAGTTTAGTAGGCTGACTCCATATTTTTTTATGTGGTTTAATAGGTTTTTGTTTGTTTAAAATTGTAAAAGTTTGCAATAATTAATTACAATAAAACTGATAATTTAATCTTTAATTCATGGATTATTGGCTTATGTAGAAATATGGTAGAAATAAATAAAAAGTTGTATCAACGAATCAAACTTTAATAATTTTCAAATATATGCAAGTTAAATAAAAAATTATTTTGTAATTTGCACTAATAACAATATGCGAGCAAATAGTTATTAAATTTCTTTTAAAAGGTTAAGAAATTGAGATAAATGTAGGTTAAAAGAATATAATTATCAGAAATGAAAACAAAAGAAAAAATATCAGCGGTTGATCTATTTTGTGGGATAGGAGGATTATCATATGGTTTAGAGAAAGCGGGTATTTCTGTGAAAGCAGGTATAGATATAGATGAAACTTGTCGGTATAGTTTTGAGGCAAATTGTAAAACTAAATTTATAAACAAAGATATACAAAAAATAAGTGGAAACGAATTAGAAATCCTTTATGGAAATGCTGAAACAAGAATATTGGTGGGATGTGCTCCTTGTCAACCTTTTTCATCATATACATATAAAAAAGATAAAAATAAAGATGAAAGATGGCAATTATTATATGAATTTGCTAGATTAGTAAAAGAAACACAGCCAGTTATAATTTCAATGGAAAACGTACCAACGCTATTAAATTTTAAAGAAGCACCTGTATTTTATGACTTTGTTGACGAATTAAAAGAGATAGGCTATTTTGTTTGGTATGATGTTGTCTATTCACCTGATTATGGAATCCCACAAAAAAGAAAAAGATTAGTTTTATTGGCATCAAAACTAGGTAATTTAAAAATTTTACCACCAACACATACAAAAGAAAAATATGTATCAGTTAAAGATGCAATTGGACATTTAGAAAAAATTAACTCAGGAGAATATTCAGAAAAGGATTTTATACATAAGGCATCTAAGTTGACTGAGAAAAATTTAGAAAGGATAAAACAATCAAAACCAGGAGGTAGTTGGAAAAAGGATTGGGACGACAAATTAAAATTAGCTTGTCATACATCTGAAAAAGGAAAAACATACGTTAGTGTTTACGGAAGGATGAAATGGGAAGAGCCGTCGCCAACTATGACAACATTTTGTACTGGAATTGGAAATGGACGATTTGGACACCCAGAACAAGATAGAGCTATTTCGTTGAGAGAAGCTGCAATTTTACAAAGTTTTCCTGAAGACTATAAATTTGCAAATAGTATTGGTGAGCTTAAATTTGGTAAAACATCGAAACATATAGGTAATGCTGTACCACCTAAGTTAGGGGAAATTATAGGTAAAAGTATAATTAATCATTTAAAGGAGAATAATTTTGGTAAAAATGAAAAGTAAGTTTCCATATGAAAAACTTGATAAGATATTAACTCAAATTAAAGAAAAATCAACTTTATATGATTACAGAACTAAGGATTATCCATTTGAAGTTATCTGTACAAAATACGGAGATGAAGATAATACTAATTCTACATTATATGTTCCTGAATACCAAAGAAAATTTATATGGAAACCAGATAGACAATCAAAATTTATCGAATCAGTTCTACTTGGAGTACCACTTACACCTTTCCTAGTTTCAGAAGATAAAGATAGCAGACTCGAAATCATAGATGGTTCGCAAAGAATACGAACATTAATTGCATTTTTTGAGAACAAACTAAAGTTAAGAAAATTAGGTAAGTTAACTGAAATTAATGAAGCTAAATTTAGTGACTTACCTAAAAAAATACAGAATTATATTAAGAATAGGGATTTCAGAGTAATTGTAGTTGATAACGCAGATGATGAAATAAAAAAAGATATTTTTGAGAGAATCAATACAACTAGTGAGAAATTGACTGATGCTGAGATAAGAAAAGGCTCATATTCGGGCAATTTTTATAATTTAATATTAGAATTAGCAAAAAATAATGATTTTAACGAAGTCTGCCCTGTTTCATCATCTAAAGAAAAACGAGGAGAAAATGAAGAACTTATTTTAAGGTATTTCGCATATATTGACAAGTACTTAGAATTTAAACATGATGTTGCACTTTTTTTAAATGATTACCTTGACGAAATGAATTATAATGGTTACGAAGAAAATTATTATAAAGAAGCATTCAACTCAATGGTCAAATTTGTAAAAATAAATTTTCCTTTTGGCTTTAGAAAAGAGAAAAATTCAAAAAGTACTCCAAGAGTCCGTTTTGAAGCAATTGCAGTGGGTACACATCTTGCATTATTGGAAAATAAAATGCTAAAAAAACCCAATATGGAATGGCTTGATTCAAATGGATTTAAAATCCAAACAACATCAGATGCGAGCAATAATCCAAATAGACTGAAAAATAGGGTTGAATTTGTCAGGGATGGTCTTTTAGGTAAATTAGATAGAGATAGATTGCAAAATGGATAATGCAAAACAAGATTTTGAGAATCGTAAAGATGAGATTGAAAATTATTTTAAATTTCTATTGATATTTGATGATGATAACACTAAAATAGAATACAATAATGGAAATAGAATTGTAAAAGAAAAAATACAATCACAATTTCAAGTGATATTAATATCAAATACATTTTTAATTTTGTATAATCTAATAGAATCAACAGTAAGAAACTCTATAATTGAAATATATACAAAAATAGAGGATGATGAGATTACATTTGAGAAGTTATCAAAAAATTTACAAAAAATATGGATAAAGCAAACAACTGATAAATTAAAAGAAAAGAATTTTAAAGATGAAACTATTCGTGACTATATTTTGAGTTTAGCAAATGAAATATTAAAAAAAGAAACTATAAAGCTTGCTAAAGATAAAATGGACTTTACTGGAAATCTTGACGCATGTAAGATAAGAGAACTAGCAGATAAGATAGGCTTTGAAAAAGCCGTGAATGGGAGAAATTTACTTGCGATAAAAAATAAAAGAAATAGACTTGCACACGGAGAACAAACATTTTACGATGCTGGAAAAGACTATTCAGTTAGACAATTAAATGAATTGAAAAATGAAACTTTTGCTTATCTATCAGAAATAATAACAAATATTGAAAATTTTATTGTCGATAAAAAATATACAATTTAATTATAGATAATCAATTGAAATAATCGTTATTTCAATACAATACCTATATACTAAAATCAGTAAAGTAATTTCATGAAAACTCATTATTTATAATTATCAATTGATAAATATATTATGTATTTTTTTTAGAAATTTATTTTTATTTTGTGAGATGAATGATAGGAAAAATGATATAAATAGCTTGAAGAATGTGGTTTATAGATTGCCGGCATTGAAGATGTTTGTTTTTTTTGTTTGTTTGTATTTGTTATTGGATTTGGTTGATATTAGTGATTTGGGTTGTTATGTTTTAATTGGTTTGGCTGGGTTATTTTCTATTTTTGTGAAAGTTAGGGAGTATAAATATGTTGGTTATTTGGTGGTTATGTCTTCTTTGTTGATTTTGATTAGTCCGAGGACTGAATTGAATAATTATATTATTGATACTGAGAAGGCTGTTTTTAGTGGTAGGGTGGTTGATGTTTTGCGTGATGATGATTTTAGTGTTAAAATGATTGCTGAGGGGAGAATTGACTCTAAAAATATGGAGGAGTTTAGGAGTAAAATTTATTTGAAGTATTATAAAAATAGTCCGATTAATGTATCGGTTGGTGATGAGATTTATGCTAATATTGATTTGTTATTGCCTAAGAAAAAGCAGTTATATAATGAGTTTGATGAAGAATTGTATTTGAAGAGTAGGGGTGTTACATTTGTTGGTAAGGTTAATAAAAATTCTTTGGCTGTGGTTAGGAATGGGAGTGGTTTTAGAAATTATGTGGAGAGCTTGAATAAGGAGTTTTCGAGGAGAATTGATGATATTTTTTCTGATGAGGCGGGTTCTGTGATTAAGGCGATGATTTTGGGTGATAAGTCTGAAATTGATATTGGGGTTAGGAATAAGTTTTCGTTTACTGGGACGGCTCATATATTGGCTATTTCGGGTTTACATGTGGGTATAATAGCGGCGATATTATTTTTTTTATTAACTCCGATATCGAATCAAAAATTTAGGATAGTTATATTTTCTTTGCTTTTGATTTCGTTTATTGTGATTTCTGGTATGCAGGCATCGGCTATTAGGGCTGGGGGTATGGCGATTGCTTTTTATTATACTTTAATAATACAAAGGAAGGTTGAACCGCTGAATTTGTTGGGGATTGTGTCATTGATTTATTTTATTATTAATCCTTTGATTATATATTCTTTGTCATTTCAGATGTCGTTTTTAGCTGTGATGGGTATCTTTTTGTTTTATTCGAGGATTTATGATTTATTAAATAGAATTATTAGAATAAGGTTTGTTTCTGCTTCACTTTCGGTTACTATTTCTACTTCTATTTTTTTGTTTCCTGTGATTGCTTATCATTTTAATACTGTTGCTTTTGTTTCTTTTTTGGCAAATATGGTGATTGTGCCGATAGCTTCAATTGGCTTGATTTATTCTATTTTAGGTCTTGGGTTTTCGTATTTGAGTGGATTTATTTCTGATTTGTTTGCTATGACGACGGAGGTTTTATTTGATATGATATTTTGGTTGAATGATTTGTTTTTTAATGTTCCGGGTTCATTTTATAAGGGTGAATATGCTTTGTATATTTCGCTTATTAATGTGTTTTTGATTGTTGTTGTATTGTATAGTAGGATTCGACAATTGTATTTTCGGGTTAGTGTTGGTATTATTATTTTTAGTTTGATATATTTGCATATATCGAGGAAAAATGAGGTTGATGTTTATAGTGATAATAGGATTAATTGTATTGAGGTGCCATTGGATAATGGTAGGGTATTGTATTATATATCGGATAGATATGGGAAGCAGTATCCGATTAATTATTGGTCTTTGAATGAGAAGATTATAACAGATAGAAGAGAAATTATTGTTGGATATAATGGGAATCAAGGGATAAATTTGGGTGATAGGGTGAAGGGATTTAGGAGAGTTATGTTGGTTGAGTTTGGGATTGAGGAGGAGGGTAGTTTGCAGGGAATATTAATGTATTTTGAAAGGATTTCGCAAATTAATTAATACATACATCTACTTCATATTGAAATCAATTTTAGTTTGAATACCTATAAACGGTAAAAAATTGTCGCGAAAAAATTTATAGCTTTCATTTAGGTTATCTCTATTAGTTGCAAATAGTTTTTGAACACCTAGTTTTAAGTAAATATCTGAAATTTTAAATTGTATTCCATTTACTGTATAAAAATTCATACTTCTTTTCTCATAAAAAATAAAATTAGTCTCAGATAATAGTGAAAAATAATCAGAAAGTTTAAGAATACCAATAAAATATAGAATTGGATAAAAGTCATTACTTAAATGATTAGAAAAATCTAAACCAGTAGTAATATTATCAGTATTAGAACCATAAGTATATTTTATGCCAATAATAGTACTTTTATATTCATAATTTTTTTTTAATTCATTAGAATAATTAGAATAAAATAGCCCCAGCGAAATATTATTTTTATTATTAATAGGTATATAGAAATCAGCATTAATACTATAGAATGGTGTAATACCAAGCCCTAAAAAAAGAATTGTTGTAAGTGGCTCAAGTCCGCCACCTATAGAAAAGTAATCGTTGAGTCCATATTTAAAATTTCCATAAGTATAGAATGAAGAGATAGATAAGGCATTTTTCTTGACTGGGTATGCAGAAGGACGCATAAAATAATAATTTACGACTTGTTCACTTGTTTTCTTAAGAATTGCTTTTTTTTCATTTAGATATTCAATATCATTAATTTTTACTTTAAAATCAAGTTGTCCAGATTTCAGGAAAAGGTATGGTTCTCGGATTTTAATAAATTTTCCACGTCGTTTTTTTCCATTTTTATATTTAAACCAATAATATTTATTTACAATATAGGGGTAAATTGAAACTAAGGTATATTCATCTTCAATTTCTTTAATGGTTTTAATATCATTAATGTTAATAGAAAATGTGCTGTCAATATTTGAAAATTTTATACTCTTTGTTGTTTGATGAATAAAATATGCGGAAAAATTAGAATTGTTTTTAAGAGTTATTTCATAAGCATTATCAACTTCTAAATCAATATCTAATGCAAATAAATTGAAGGCAAGGAAAAGTGGTGTAAGATATATTAAAATTTTCATATTGGATCTTAAAAAAAATATATAATGTCTTTATATTATTATTATTAAATGTATGTTCAAATATTTAAGTAGCTTAATTATAGTTATATATAATGAATCAATAGAATTTGATAAAGGATTGAATATTTAATTTCGAAAAGAAAAAATTGTTTGAACTCCAATTAATTAATTTTATTGAAATTAATTGGTCTTTAATTTTGATTGTATGCCTAAAATAGGAATAATTTTAGAATTAATTTCTCTATAAAAACCATTTAAATATCTGTCGTTTTCAGAAAGAAAAGTTTGGACACCAAAATTAATATATATATTTGAGATTTTTATTTTAAAGCCGTTAATAGAATAAAGAATTAAATTATCATTGCCAGAAATTAGATTATTTTCTGATACTAAAAAGAAACTTTTCGAAACATTTAATATTCCAGAAATATTTATAGCTGGGCTATAATCTTGGTCAGTATATTTCATGAAATCTATACCGATGGTAATATTACGAGGTTTACTACCATAACTATATTTTGCACCAATATTTGTTAAATTTGGGTTATTTTCAGTAGAAATTCTTTCTAATGAATTAGGGTAGAATGCATAAGAAATTCCTGTGTAATTAATACCAAATGAAAAATTATTGTATTTGCTAATTGGCAAATAAAAATCTGCATTAAAGTTATAAATAGGCACTAAAAGAATAAAAGAAATTGCTTCAAGACCAATACCAATGGAAAAATTATCATGCAGAGCGTATTTTAAATTTGCATAGGTATAAATTGAGGAATATTGTAGATTGTTTCGTTTAGTTGGGAATGCTGTTGAACGCATAAAATAACAGTCTATAAAATTATTTTTAGTACTATTTGAAAACTCTTTATTATCACTTAAATAGTCAATATCATTAATTTTTACTTTAAAATCAAGTTGTCCAGATTTCAGGAAAAGGTATGGTTCTTGAATTTTAATAAATTTCCCACGTCGTTTTTTTCCATTTTTATATTTAAACCAATAATATTTATTTACAATATAAGGGTAAATAGCCACCAAAACATATTCATCTTCAATTTCTTTAATGGTTTTAATATCATTAATGTTAATAGAAAATGTGCTGTCAATATTTGAAAATTTTATACTCTTTGTTGTTTGATGAATAAAATATGCGGAAAAATTAGAATTGTTTTTAAGAGTTATTTCATAAGCATTATCAACTTCTAAATCAATATCTAATGCAAATAAATTAAAAGCAAGGAAAAGTGGAGTAAGATATATTAAAAATTTCATAGTATCACTTGTGTTTAAAAAAAACTCCTTTTTATTTCGATACAAAAAGGAGTTTTAATCATTAAAGTTAATAATTAGTCAGCCATTTCTGACTTAATAGTATTGAACTCATCTTCAGATACATATTTGACTTTAGTTTCGCCATTTACATCTATTTCAGAAATCATATAGTTAGATTCTCTTTCTAAAGCAGCAAGTTTAGGGTCAATGAGTGGAGTACCTTCAACAATAATTGCACTTGTGCCATATAGAACGAAATGCATATTTTCGGCATTAATTACACCGTCAACCAGAGCAACACAACCAGGAGTAGCTTCAATAGTATTATCTAAAGCTTCTTTCACAGAAATTTCAAGCTTAGTAGGAATGATAATTATCATATGCATTCTATCTTCGCCAGTAACTCTCTCAGCAGATCGTTTGTAATTTCCCATTTCAGAAAGCGAAACATTCTTTGAAGAAATGATTGTAAAATCAGTAATTCTTCTTGTACAAGAAGTAGTAAATAAAGCAATTAGAAAAACAACTGCTAATAATTTTAGTATTTTCATTATGAAACACCTTATTTTTGTTGATAATATAAATAAAAATGAATAATTTCATTTTCTAATATTTCAATATATGAAAGAATTTTTTAAAAAAATAAAAAATATTTTACTGTTGTTATTAAAATTATATTTAAAATAAATGATTAAATTGATATAGTGTGTTTTTTGTTACAAAAAAAATGAGGTGGGATTGAATATTTAATTATATAATTCGTATATTGTAAGTGAGTGATATTGCTTTTTAGAAATCAATTTTGGATAGTAGTTTATTGGGAATTGTATGTTGAATTTAGCAATTATTATGAAATTGAAGGTAGATAATTTTATATTAATCTAAAAATTATTTTAATACCTTCGGTTTAAAAAATGATATATGAAGAAAAAAAATTAATAAAGTTTTAAGGAGACTATAATGTCAGAACAATTTAATCCGCTGAATATGCGTGGAATAGAGTTTACGGAGTATGCTTCGCCGGAAGCGGGATTTATGCATGATACGTTTATGGCGTTTGGCTTTTCGAAGTTAAAGAAACATAATGAAAAGAATATAATTTATTATAATCAGAATGGGATACACTTTTTATTGAACCATGAAGCTGGTGGATTTGCTGATGATTTTGCAAAGAAGCACGGTCCTTCGATTTGTTCGATGGGTTGGAGAGTAGATGATGCTAATTTTGCGCATGATGAGGCTGTAAGAAGGGGAGCCAAGTCTGCGAATAATTCGAATAAGGATTTGGATTATCCAGCTATTTATGGTATAGGTGATTCTTTGGTATATTTTATAGATACTTATGGTGATGAAAATAATATTTATAAAAATGATTTTAGTGATTTGGAAAATCAGGAAATTCAAGAAGATAAAGGATTTTTGGAGATAGACCATTTGACAAATAATGTTTATAAAGGGACAATGGAAGATTGGGCGAAGTTTTATAAGGAAGTATTTGGGTTTACAGAAGTTAGATATTTTGATATTAAGGGGCAGAAAACTGCGTTGATTTCTTATGCTTTGCGTTCACCAGATGGTTCGTTTTGTATTCCGATAAATGAGGGTAAAGATGATAATAATAATCAGATAGATGAATATTTGGATATGTATAAGGGTCCTGGAGTGCAGCATCTAGCATTTTCTACGGCTAATATATTGGATTCGTTGGACAAATTAGATGGGAGTGTAATTGAAACTTTGGATATTATTCCTGAGTATTATGATACGGTTTATGATAGGTTGCCTTATATCAAAGAAGATAAACAAAGAATTAAAGACCATCAAGTTTTGATAGATGGGAATAAGGAAGATGGTACTTATTTGTTACAGATATTCACTAAGAATTTATTTGGACCGATATTTATTGAGATAATTCAAAGGGAGAAGGATTTGGGATTTGGTGAGGGTAATTTCCAAGCGTTGTTTGACTCGATAGAAAGAGACCAGGAAAGACGAGGCGTGATTTAATTAGCAGATTAATAAATGAATTTCAATTTAGGAGATTAAGAAATGCCGTTTTATATGAAACAAGGTAAAATACCGAAGAAGAGGCATATAACTTTTTATAAGGATAATGGTAAGGATTTGTACCGAGAGGAGTTATTTTCTACTCATGGTTTTTCGAATATGTATTCTAATAAGTATCATCATAATATGCCGTGTAAGATATTGGATATTAAGCCGTTAAACATTGAACATGGGAAGCTGTGGGCAAATGATACTTTGGAAAATACTAAGGTGGATAGTAAGAAGGCTGATGGAACTGGGAATTTTGTAAGTTCTAGAAAGAAATTATTTTTTAATTCTGATGTTGCATTATATACTGCGAAAGTAACTGAAGATACTGAGGATTTTTATCGTAATTCTTATGCAGATGAAGTGGTATTTATCCATGAGGGCGAGGGTACTTTTTATTCGGAGTATGGGGCGATAGAGTTTACTAAATGGGATTATTTTATAATTCCTAAGGGGACTACGTATCAATTGAAGTTTAAGTCTTATGATAATGTGAGGATGTTTGTAACAGAGTCTGCGACAATGGTGGAGATTCCTAAGCATTATAGGACTCCGAGTGGGCAGTTGTTGGAATCTGCACCTTATTGTGAGAGGGATATAAGAACACCTGAATTACAAGAAGCGAGGGTTGAAAAAGGGGAGTTTAATTTGATAAATAAATTTGGTGATAAATACCAGAATGTCAAATTAGAGTGGCACCCTTATGATTTGGTTGGTTGGGATGGAGCTTGCTATCCGTGGGCATTCAATATTCAAGAGTTTGCACCGATAGTTGGTAAGATACATTTGCCACCACCGATTCATTTGTTACTTGTTGCAAATAATTTTGTGATTTGCAATTTTGTACCGAGGTTATATGATTTTCATCCTGAGTCAATTCCGGCTCCATATTATCATTCGAATATAGATTCTGATGAGATATTATATTATGTTGAGGGTGATTTTATGAGTAGGACAGGGATTGGTGAGGGTTATATAACATATCATCCTAAAGGTATGCCTCATGGTCCACAACCGGGCAAAACTGAGCAGTCAGTTGGTAAAAAAGAAGCTTATGAGTATGCTGTAATGGTTGATACTTTTGCTCCACTTCAGATGACAGAGCATGTTAAGAATAATAGAGATAAGGATTATTATAAGTCTTGGTTGGAGTGAATGGTTGAGAAAGTATTAAAATAATAGTTGATTAATAGTTGATTAGTAGTAAAAAGCCGTCTGAAAAATATAATTTATATATTCAGACGGCTTAATTTTTTTTATACTTAATGTTTGTCTATGATAGATATTAATTGCAGTTGATTGCAATAATTACTAAATAGTTTAAACAAGAGTTGGGATTAACCACCACAACCGCAGTTGTGAGAGTTATTTGGGTTGTTGAAAGTGAATCCAACTCCGTGGGCACCTTCCATATAATCTAAGGTTATTCCTTGGATGTAGAAGAGGCTATGGCTATCGACAACGATTTTCAATTCGTTAATTTCTAGGACTCTGTCGTTCTCATTTGCTTCTGAGTCAAAGCCTAAGTCGTATCTCATACCTGAGCAACCGCCACTATGTGAACCTATGCGAAGTAAGTAATCATCTGGTACTTCGTTTTGCTCTTTTACTTCTTTAATCATGTTTAGGGCAGATTTGGTAACCATAAAGTCATCACTTTTTTCTGCTCCTTCGATACCGGTTGGTACTCGTTCTATAACGGAAACGTCTAATACTGCGTCCATGTTATTAATCCTTTCTTAAATATTAATAATAATCAAAATCTATTTTAACATCGTCGGTTAATGGGTGCGATGTACAGGCTAAAATTAAGCCTTCTTCTTTTTCGTCGTCTGTTAGTGCCATGTCGTCGTCCATTTCTACTTCGCCACTTACTAATTTAGAAATGCAAGTAGAACAAGCTCCGACACAACATGAGTAAGGTGCTTCAATTCCTTCTCTTTGGCAGGCTTCGATGATAGTCTCGTCGCCTATGACATCTAAGTCGAGTTCTTCACCATAAAGTACTAATTTAACTTTTTTGACTTCGTCGCTAAGTATATTAGACGATGATTGGTTTTGTTTTATTTTATCATCATCGACAGAAGTTTCATTTATTGTAGTGGAAAACGATTCGGTGTGGATAAGGTTTTTATCAATTTGATAGTGATTTAGCTCTTTATCAATGATATTAATAAACCCTGCAGGACCACAAAGATAGAATATAGAAGAGTTAAAACTTGGTGATTCTTCTAAAATTTCTTTTACAATTTGACTTGTAATAATTCCTTGTTTTGCTTCAAATCCATCTTCCAACATATCTAATATATGTATTATTTTTAAATTATCATACTTATTTTTTAATTCTTGAAGTTCTTGTTGAAAGATAATTGAATTTTTAGTTTTATTACCATAGACAAGAGTGATGGAAGAATTTTTTTCAATGAACAGTATTGATTTTGTTAATGACATTATTGGAGTTATGCCTGAGCCCCCTGCGAACATGAAGTAATGGTTCGAATTTGCTTCGTTTAATTTAGCAGTGAAGTTACCTGTTGGTGTCATTACGTCTATCATATCGCCGATATTTACATTATTGGAGATATGGTTTGAGATTATTCCGTTAGGCACTTCTTTGATGGTAACTTTGATATCTTGGTCGGTATAGGGAGAAGAGGCAAAGGAATAGGCTCTGCGTTGGTCTTTTCCGTCAATAAAAAATCTAAGAGTTAGGTATTGTCCTGATTTATATTCATATTCTGATTTTAAATCATCTGGTACTTTAAATACGAGGCTTACTGCTACTGAAGTTTCTTGTATTTTGTTTTTAACTTCTAATTTATGAAATTTTAATGCCATTTAACTTTTTCGATTTGGAATATTGAATTGGAATATTGATTTGAAGAGCAATGCAAATATAAATATTAAAAAACTTATTTTATCTAAATGTTAAAAAAGAACGAAATATTGGTAATATTTAATATAAAAATATTATTGATATTATAATTAAAGCATACCTAATTCGAGTTTGGCTTCGTCGCTCATCATTGACATTTCCCAAGGTGGTTCGAAAGTTATGATTACTTTTGTTCGGTTTACTTCATCTAATTCGTTTACTTTTTTTTCTACCATTACAGGTAGTGTTTGTGCTTCGGGGCAAGAAGGTGCTGTGAGTGTCATTAATACGACTACTTCATTGTTTTCTGTTATGCCGATGTCGTAAATTAGTCCTAGTTCGTAAATATCAACTGGTATTTCGGGGTCATAAACTTCTTTAATCTTGGCATAGACTTTTTCGCTGAGAGCTTTGTTGTCGGTGCTTTTATAGTCTAAGAATTCATCATTTGGTGCTTTGTATTCTTCTTTCTCAACGTTATTTTCTGCATCATTTTGAGTTTCGTGATGAATACGTCCGCCGCGAGAGTAATCAGGTTCTGAAGCAGTTTCTTGTATATCATTTTTAATTACTTCTTCTTCAATATTTTCTGTTTTTTCTGACATGATTTATGAAAGCATTTTTATTGCTTTGTTTAATGAATAAATAAATTTGTCTATTTCTTCTATTGTATTATAGAAGGCAATGGAGGCACGGCAAGTTCCAGTTATTGAGAAGTGTTGCATTACGGGTTGTGTGCAATGATGGCCTGTGCGTATGGCTATCGCGTTTGCATCGAGCATGGTGCCTATGTCTGCTGGATGAATATTTTCTATGATAAATGAATGAACACTTACTTTGTTTTCGGCATCGCCGATGAATGTGAGTTTATCGATTTTTTCTAATTCTTTGTGTAGGTATGTGTGGATGTGATTTTCATATTGGTCGATTTTGTTAATCCCAATTTCATTAACATAATCTATTGCATGACCTAAGCCAATGCCACCGATTATGTTCGGGGTGCCTGCTTCGTATTTGAATGGGAGTGAGTTGAATGTTGTTTTATCAAATCTAACTTCTTTAATCATTTCGCCTCCGCCTTGGTATGGGGGGAGAGTTTCGAGGAGTTCTTTTTTACCGTAGAGTACTCCTATGCCTGTTGGACCGTATATTTTATGACCGGAGAAGGCTAAGAAATCGCAATCTAAGTTTTGGACATCGATTTTTTTATGCTGGATGGCTTGAGCGGCATCTATAATTACTTTTGTGTCATATTTATGAGATAATTCAATTATTTTTTCTACTGGATTAACTGTACCGAGGGAGTTTGAAATGTAATTAACTGAAACTATTTTAGTTTTTTCGGATAATAAATTTTCAAATTCTTCGATAATTAATTCGCCATTTTCATTGATTGGGATAATTTTTAGAAGTGCGTTGGTGTTGCTGCAGAGCATTTGCCATGGTACGATGTTTGAGTGGTGTTCTAACTCAGAGATTAATATTTCGTCTCCTGGTTTAATAATACCGGAGCGTTCAAATATTGTGGCTATTAGATTTATGGAGTCTGTTGTGCCTTTTGTAAATATTACTTCTTCTTCGTGTTGAGCGTTGAAAAAGGATTGTACTTTACGTCGTGATTTTTCGTATTCGAGAGTAGCCATTTCGCTTAGGTAATGTGCACCACGGTGTATATTGGAGTTTTCTTCTTTATAGTATTTGTTGATAGCATTAATTACGGAATTGGGTTTTTGAGTGGTAGCAGCATTATCCAGATAAACTAATTGTTTGCCTTTGATTTGACGTGTTAAAATTGGAAAATTATCTCTAATTTTTTTTATATCAAGTTCTGTATTTAATTCTAATGTTTCCATTTATAATTTTAATATTTAATAATTGACTTAACCTAATAATTTGGTTTCTATTTTGTCTTCGATGAATTTTTTTAGTTCATAAATCGAAATTTTATTGATGACTTCGAAGACGAAGGTAAACATTAACATTGCTTTTGCATATTCTTTATTAATACCACGTTGAGTAAGATAAAATAGAGCTTCTTCGTCTAATTTACCAGTGGTGGTACCGTGTGAACATTTTACGTCGTCTGCGTAAATTTCAAGTTCAGGTTTTGTGTTTATAGAGGCGGTATCGGTTAGGATAATATTTTTATTTGATTGGTATGCGTTTGTTTTTTGGGCGTTTTTGTGGACTAGAACTTTTCCATTGAATACTACTTTTCCTCTTTGGTCTATTATGCCTTTGTATAGTTCGTTTGATGTACAGTTTGGCACTTTGTGTTCTACGAGTGAGTGGTTGTCTAAATGGTCTTTTTTATTTGTAAAATAGATTCCATTAAAATTAGAAGATGAATTATTTCCTAAGAGTTGATTTTTTATATCATTTCTAATAAATTTGCCGGAAATTGTTAAAGAATTGTCAGTAAATATTGAGTCTGCTTCTTGTTGAACTTCGGTGAAGTTTACTTGAGATGAATTTTCGGAGTCAATTTGAAGGTTATTGTATTCTAATTTCGAGTTTTTATTACAAATAATTTTATTTAGGTTATTGCTTAGACAAATGGTTGATTTCAAACCGTAGTGAGAATAAATGATACTTGCTTCGGAAGATTCGCCAATTTCTATGTAGTTTTGAGTGTTTGTAAGTATTGGTTGATTGCTTGAAGAGATACTTACGATATGAATAGGGCGTTCTGCTCTAATGTTTTTATTGATTTTTATATAGGCACCGTCTTGGACGAATGACTTATTAATAAGAACAAATGGGTGTTTATTCTCATTTATGTCTAAAAGATTTTTATTATTGGCTTTTGCTTTGATTAATGAAGAGATTTCAATATTTTCATTATTTTTAATATTTGAGAGTGATTCGTCAAAGTTTCCGTTAATGAGTACAATTAAATCTACATCTAAATTTGGAATAAATAAATGCTCAATGTCATAGATGTCGATATTGACTTTATCTGGATTAATATGATAATCAGTATTATTGATAGGGGCAAGGTTGGTATATTTCCAATCTTCATGTTTGAGAGTTGGGAAGCCTAGTACTTCAAACTGAGTTATTGCGTTTTTTTTAATTTTGAAATCATTGCTTTTTGATTCGCCGTTTAGTGAGCTTTCATAAAGTTTAAATTTCTGAATTAATTTATTTTTAAGAGTATCTTTCATTTCTATTTTTTTTACTTTCAATAAATATTTAATAATTATATCTTACTTTTTTAAATAAAACTTATATAATTATTAATGAATCCAATCATAACCAGTTTTTTCTAATTCTTGTGCTAGTTCTTTTGGACCAGAGCGAACAATCTTACCGTCTGCGAGTACGTGGACAAAGTCTGGGACGATGTAATCTAGTAGTCTTTGGTAGTGGGTAATCATAACGAATGCTTTTTTTCCGTCTTGGATTGTATTTACTCCGTCTGCGACAACTTTAAGTGCATCGATATCAAGTCCGGAGTCGGTTTCGTCCATAAAAATTAGCTCTGGGTCCATCATTGCCATTTGGAAAACTTCATTTCTTTTTTTCTCACCGCCTGAGAAACCTTCGTTTACTGAGCGTGAAAGAAAAGATTTGTCTAATTTTACGAGTTCTGCTTTTTCTCTCATCATTTTTAGGAAAGAAGGAGAGTCTAATGGGTCGAGTCCTTTGTATTTTCTAAGTTCATTGATAGCGGATTTCATAAAGTTAGCATTTGAAACCCCTGGAATCTCGATTGGGTATTGGAAAGCAAGGAATACGCCTTCTCTGGCTCTATCTTCTGGTTCCATTTCAAGGAGTTGTTTTCCGTTGTATTCGATTGAGCCTGAAGTAATTTTAAAATTGGGATGGCCGGCAATTACTGCAGCGAGAGTACTTTTGCCTGCACCGTTTGGTCCCATGATGGCGTGGACTTCGCCAGGGTTTACTTCAAAATCTAGTCCTTTTAATATTACATTGCCTTCAACTTCGGCTGTTAAGTTTTTGATTTTTAACATTTTTTTATTGTTTCAAATTTAATTTAAAAATAATACAATTATCCTACGCTTCCTTCTAAGCTTAGGGCTAATAATTTTTGTGCTTCTACTGCAAATTCCATAGGCATCTGCTTAAGAACTTCTTTTGCAAAACCATTGATAATGAGTGCTGTTGCTTCGTCTTCGTCCATTCCTCTTTGTTTGCAATAAAAAAGAATATCTTCGGAGACTTTAGAAGTTGTTGCTTCATGCTCTACGATGCCTGTGGAGTTATCTACCTCTATATAAGGGAAGGTATGGGCACCACATTTATCTCCGAGTAGTAGTGAATCGCATTGAGAGAAATTTCTTGAGTTTTTAGCTTTTTTGTTAATTTTGACAAGTCCTCTGTAGGAGTTTTCGGATTTTCCTGCGGAGATACCTTTAGATATGATTTTTGAGCGGGAGTTTTCTCCGAGGTGAATCATTTTGCAACCGGTGTCTGCCATTTGGAAATTATTGGTAACTGCAACGGAAAAGAACTCGCCTATGGAGTGATTTCCTTTGAGAATGCAGGAAGGGTATTTCCAAGTTACAGCTGAGCCTGTTTCGACTTGTGTCCAAGATATTTTTGAATTATCACCTTCGCAGATACCACGTTTAGTTACGAAATTGAGGATACCACCATTTCCGTCTTTGTCTCCTGGGTACCAGTTTTGTACAGTGGAGTATTTAACTTCTGCGTCTTTATGTGCAATTATTTCAACCACGGCGGCGTGCAATTGGTTTTCGTCTCTCATTGGTGCGGTGCAACCTTCTAAGTATGAAACGTAGGAGCCTTCGTCAGCAATGATGAGGGTTCGTTCGAATTGACCAGTCATTGCGGCATTTATTCTGAAATAAGTAGAAAGTTCCATTGGGCAACGAACGCCTTTAGGAATGTAGCAGAATGAACCGTCGCTAAATACGGCGGCATTAAGTGCAGCAAAGTAGTTATCATTAGTTGGGACAACTGTTCCTAAGTATTTTTTAACGAGTTCGGGATGCTCTTGGACTGCGTCGCTGAAAGAGCAGAATATAATACCGAGCTCGGAAAGTTGTTTTTTGAAAGTAGTTCCTACTGAAACACTATCGACAACGACATCTACTGCCACGCCGGTTAATCTTTTTTGTTCGTTAACGGAGATACCGAGCTTGTCGAAAGTTTTTAATAGTTCTGGGTCAACTTCTTCTAAGCTTTTTGGTTTTTCATTTTCGTCTTGTTTAGTGCCGGCGTAATAATATAAGTCTTGGTAATCTATGGGTTGGTATTTAACGTGAGCCCATTTAGGTTCTTTCATATTTTGCCATTGTTTATAGGCTTTTAATCTCCAATCTAAAAGGAATTGTGGTTCATTTTTTTTTGTGGAGATAAAACGAATAATGTCTTCGTTTAGACCTTTTGGGGCAAACTCTTGTTCTATGTCAGTTACGAAGCCGTATTTATATTCGGAGCCTGTAACTTCTTCTATTAAATCATTTTCGGTTTGCATTTATTATCATCCTTTACTGTAATTTAGAGCTAATTCGACAGTATTTTTACCGTTAAGTTTATTGTCGTTAGTTAGCATTTCTGAGAGTTTAATATTTTTAACAACATCTACGATTTTGTCTTGTAGAATCATAAGAGGGTTTCTAATTGAGCAGTATTCTTTTCGCTCGCAAGTTTCGTGGTCTTCATCGTCTGCACATTCTACTATTTCTGGTTTAGAGTCTAATGCTTTTAGAATAGTAAAAAGAGTAATTTCATTTGCGGGAGTAGTTAGTTTGTAGCCTCCTCTCATGCCTTGGATGGTGGAGACTAAATTTCTTTTTTTTAGTAATTGGAGAGTTTTAGCTAAAAATTCGAAAGAAATGTCTAATTTTTTAGCAATTTCTTTAGTAGTGATTACTTCATCTTGGTTCTCAGCCAAATATTGCATTGCGAGGATGCCGTATTCAACTTTTTTAGATAATCTGAACATAAATTTTCAATTCTATTTAGGTCGTGAAAAAATTCTATCAATTGCAATAACGAAACTATACAAAGCTACTAAAACTTAAATTATTTGACGAATAAAAAATAAGACTATTTTAAACGTGTTTTAAAAGTGTTGGATTTTACAAAAAAACAAGGAATTGTTGAAAATAAAAAATAATAAAAGATATTTTTATCTTAAAAATTCATGGTAATTATCTTTATTTATTAGATTAAATTCATGATTGGGGTATGCGTTGGCAAAAGACTTAGGAATTTTTGCTTTAGTTTTAGAGTTCCATTTGAATTCATAGCTATGTAAAATACCGTCTTTATCTTCTATATAATCAATTTCTTTTTGTTCGTGTGTACGCCAAAAGTATTGATTAGACCATAGTTTATTGTAATGGATTTTCTTTATTCTTTCTGAAATGAGATAATTTTCCCATAAAGCACCAACATCGTTTCTTTTGTCGAGGTTAGCAAATTGTGCATTAACTGCATTGAGAATCCCATTGTCATAGAAATATATTTTTTTACCTTTTTTAATTTCGTTACGGAGGTTTCTTTTTAAAGCGGTTAATTTGAATATAACGAAGGATTTTTCTAATAAATCTATATATTTTTCGACAATTTGGTTGTCTAGTCCTATGAGTTGTCCTATTTCATTATATGATACTTCGTTGCCGACTTGCAGAGCAAGTGCTTTAAGTAATTTGAATAAATATTCTGGTTTTTTTATACCTTCAAAGGTTAATAAATCTTTGTATAAGTAACTATCTGAGAGTTGAAATAATATTTCTTTTTCATTTCCTGGATTGTTGACAACGTCAGGATATGAGCCGTAAATTAATCGACGAGTAAGCATTCTTGTTTCTTCGAGGAAGCCAAATTGGTTGCAAAGTTCTGAGAAAGATAATGGAAATAACTGGTATTCAAATTTTCTACCAGTGAGAGGTTCGTCAGTATCGTTTTTCAGGTTGAAAGCCGATGAACCGGTTGTTACTAATTGAACATCAGGGATTTGGTCTATTATTATTTTTAATGTAAGTCCGATGTTTTGTATCCGTTGGGCTTCATCAATGATTAAAAATTTATTTTTTCCTATTAAAAATCTTAGATCTGTAGAGTTAATAGAAGATAGTTTTTCCCTAATGTCTGGTTCATCTCCCGAAAGCCAAAGCACTTTGTTATGAGAATTCATTATTTCTTTAATAAGGGTTGTTTTCCCGGTTTGTCTAGGACCTAATAATATAATTGCTTTCCCTTTAAAAAAGTTTGATTCAATATTTTCTTGTAGGCTTCTTTTAATCATAATAAACTCTAAATTTTTGATTAATTTTAGTTTTAAGGGTTAATTTTCCGAAGATATGCGATTGTAATCGCAAATATAAGGAGAATTTTGCGATTACAATCGCAAAAGTTAGAAAAAATATTAAATGATATAATTTTTATTAATTTTGGAGTGAAGTAGATTAAGGGGCAAAGAAGAGTTTATTTGAAGTGTTTATGTAGTTCTGATGGTATGGTGATTAGGGAGTTGTCAATCAGTCTTGTTTTACCTAAGTATGTGGCTAGGAGCAGGACAACATTGTCTCCGGGCAGGAATTCTTCTGGGGTTTCAAAGTTATCTGATAGGGCGGCTGCGGCATAGTCAATTTTTATTTCGGGTACTGTTCGTAGGGTTTTGTGCATGATTGCGTTAATGATTTTTCTTCTTTTTTCTCCTTTTTGGATTTCTCTTTTTGCTTCTTCCATTGCGATGAATAGTATGCTTGATTTTTCTTTTTCGGTTGGAGAAAGATAGACGTTTCTGGAACTCATAGCTAGTCCGTTTGCTTCTCTGATAGTTGGTTGGATATGTAATTGGATATTGAAATTTAGTTCGTTAATTATTTTTTTTATAACTCGTGATTGTTGGTAATCTTTTTGTCCGAATACGGTGATATCAGGACTTGTTATATTAAATAATTTGATACAGACCATTGCAACGCCGTCGAAGAAGTCTGGTCTGAATTCGCCATCAAAAATTTTTGCAAGTTTGCCGACAGTGTAAAAGGAAGTAAAATCTTTGGGATAAATAGTTAGGATATCGGGTATGAAAAGAATATCTGTTCCAGCGTCTTGGGCAAGTTCGGAGTCTTTTGAGAAGTCTCTGGGGTAGGAATCAAAATCTTCGTGGGGAGCGAATTGTTTGGGGTTTACAAAGATAGTGGTTACGACTATATCAGATAGTTCTTTTGCTTTTTTAATTAAACTTAAGTGTCCCAAATGTAGAAATCCCATAGTAGGAACTAGGGCAATTTTATTACCTTTTATTTTATATTCCATTGAAATTTCTTGCATTTCAGATATAGTTCTTATTACTTGCATGATTTTTATTAAATTGTAATGATATAAAGTCCAAATATAAGAATTATAAACTGGATTATATATTTAATAGTTATTTCAATTATTTGTTTTTGTGGGAATAAATAATTAAATTGAATTAGTATTTCTCTTTAAGAAGCCTAAATTATTATGTTTGAAAAGTATATAAACAGAAAACAAGAACAAATTAGTTCGGTTTTAGAGTTAAGTGAGAGTCGGAATAATATTTCGGAAGTGCTTGACAATGATGATATTGATAAGTCGATAAAGCATTATATTTACTCTGAGGTAGAGTGGTGGATTTATAAAATCAAGGAAGCGAGAAGCGAAATAAAATATTTTGATATGGAGGATTCGGAGTTACGGCAAGAATATAATAAGTTAGACTCTTTGCTGAAGCGTAAGGCTATTTTAAGCAAGGATGAGTTTAGGAAGTTAATAGATGGGGCTATTAAAGCAAGATTTAATATACTGCTTAGACCAAGAATTTCATTAGGTTGGTTTGTATATAGAGATTATGAGAAAATATCTATTAATGAAATTAAGTATAGATTAAAATATTTCACGGATTATAGTTATATTTATGATGGATTTATAAAGTGGGCAAATGAGAATAAATTTGATGATACTGAAAACATAGAATTAGAGAAATTCAATTCAGTTATTGAGGAGATTGATAATGAATTTGTTTTTAATCTAAATTCTGATGGCTTGATTAGTTTGTTAGAGCCGTTGTACAAGATTTTTGATTATAAGAATGCTGAGGGAAATTATTTATTACCTATTGAGGCATTGATAGTTTTTTTTGATGATAAGTCTATTTATCAGTTGGTTGATAAATTTGATGAACAGATAAATGAAGCTGGGATTGAGTTTTTAGACCAGACGAGTTTATTGGAGATTATTCAGTCGTTATCAGGGCAGAATGAAGAAGAAGAAGAGGTTGAAGGTGATGATATTAATGTTGATAGTATTGATAATGAAGATTTAGGTGTTGAAGAAAGTATTGAAGAGAACGAAGTAGAAGATTTTGAAGAAGGTGGGTTTGATGAGGTAGAAATTGAGGATGAGAATGAGGGTATTGATGAGAAAAATTTAGAATCTGAGAATGAGTTTGCAGAATTGGCTAAAGATTTTGGAGAAGAATTTGCGGAAGGAGTTGTTGAAAATGATGAAGTAAATATTGAAGATGAAAATATCGAAGAAATTGATGGTAATTCCGAAGAGGATTTAGACGAGTTTGATTCGATTTTAAGTGATGAGTTAGAAGTGGAGAATGATAATGAGGGAGATGGTTTTTCTCTTGATTTGGGTGAAGCTTTTGATGATAAGAATGATGATATTATTGAAGGGAAAGAAAGTAGTGATATTGAAGAGGGCTTAGAAGAGATTGAGGTTGATACTGGGGATAGTGATTTTAATGATGAGTTAATAGATGACGAATCTATTGATGTTGGTTCTGATGTTTTAACTCAGGAAAATGTTGATGGTATAATTGATGATGAGTTGGTAGAGGTAGAAAATGAATTAGAGATTGGCGAAGAATTTGAAGATGAAATGGGAGTGGTAGGGGATTTAGAAAGTGAGTTTGGTCGTGAATTAGTAGAACTTGATGATGAATTGAATTCGGAATTAGTAGAGGAATTTGGCTTAGAGAAAGAAGTAGAGAGTGAATTAGAAGACGGATTAGGAGCAGAAATTGAAGATAGTGAAATAGAAAATGGGGAAGAGGTGGAGGAAGATTTTGATGCTATGGCAGATAGTATATTAAATGATGGGAAGGAAAGTGAAGTTGAAGAGAATTTAGAAAGTGATGATGGTTTTAAAAGTGAGAATGATGAAGAGCTAAATAAATCAATAGCAGATGATAGTACTATAAATTCTTCGATTAATGAAATATCTGAAATGTTGTCGAAGTCAGTAGATAATGAGGATTACAAAGAAATCAAGGATTTTATTTCAGATGAAAATAGTGAAGAATCTTTGGAGGAGCCGAATGAGATACAGTCGGAAATAATAGAAGTTTTAAAAGAATTAAAAAAGTAGATAATGAAATTTATAGATATTGCGAAAATAGACGTTAAAGCTGGAAATGGTGGGAACGGTCATGTTAGTTTTAGAAGAGAAAAATTTGTGGCGAAGGGTGGTCCGAATGGCGGAAATGGAGGAAAGGGAGGAGATATAATAATTAAATCAAATCCTAATCTGAATACGCTTTTGGATTTCAAATATATAAGGAATTATACTGCGGAGAGTGGACAACCAGGCGGGAAGTCCAATAAATCTGGGAAGAGTGGTAAAGATAAAATTATATATGTTCCTACGGGGACTATAGTTAAGGATTTGGAAACGGATAAGGTATTAGCAGATATTTCTGAGGATAACCAGGAAGTTTTATTGGCAAAGGGTGGCAAAGGTGGTAAAGGAAATGCTGAATTTGCTACTTCAACACGACAAGCTCCAAGATTTGCGACAGAAGGTAAGGACGGTGTAGGTTATAGTTTGGGATTGGAGTTAAAACTTATAGCACAGGTTGGGATTGTTGGTTTTCCGAATGTTGGCAAATCCACTTTGATTTCTGTGATTTCTGCTGCTAAGCCAAAGATTGCGGATTATCATTTTACGACATTAATACCAAATTTGGGTATTGTTAAGTATGGGGAGTATGATTCGTTTACGGTAGCGGATATTCCTGGTCTGATAGAAGGAGCGAGTGAAGGGAAGGGTTTGGGAACTCAATTTCTTCGCCATGTGGAGCGATGTAAGATTTTGTTGTTTTTATTAGATGCGAACAGTGAAGATGTAGAAAATGATTATAATGTTTTGAAAAATGAATTAAAAAAACATAATGAAGAAATATTAGAGAAAGAAGAGTTAATTGCGATAAGTAAACTTGATACTGTTGATGATGAGAAAAGGGTGGAACTGAGTGAGATAGAGATAAATGGAGTTAAGCCATTGTTATTGTCATCTGTTGCACATGAAAACATAAAAGAAATAAAGGATATGATGTGGAATAAACTTAATAAATTAAGTTGAAGGCATGGATTTTATATTTTTTAATATTTTATGCTGTAGTATTTTTTAATTCGGCTATGGAAATATATAGTCAAAATTATAAATATGGTAAATCGAAGAATCAGTCAATATTTTTAGATGAACAACCTGTCCAATCTTCGAATGAAATACGAATTACTAAAAGTGAGTATAATGAGTCAGATATTAATGCTGCTATTAATCCAAAGAATAAAAAGAATATTATAGTTTTGCCTATGCAGCATAGGTGGGACAATGTTAAAACATATTATGCAATTCCTCCTTATTATAGTCATGATTTTGGGGAGACTTGGAAGAGGGCAAATTTTGAATTGTTGCCTAAAAGGGATTATGTAATTATAAAAAAGGGTTCAAATCCAGAGGTTATATTTGATAAGAATGGTAGGGCTTATGTTTCGTGGATTGTTAATTATAGTACATCAGATGGATTTGATAACGATAGTGTGTTTAGTTCGGTGATATGGGGATATTCTGATGATGGAGGAATAAATTGGGCGACAGAAGAAGATAATCAAATTATAACTTTGAAAAACTTTAATGAAAATGGAACATTGGTTGAAGAGATAAAGAATTTGAAATTAATATCAAATCCGAAGAGTAAGAAGCATGATGTAGAAATGTATGCTCTGATTGAGGTTAAAAATACATTAGAAAATAAGAACACATTCAAATTGTACTTTTACGATGAATATCATAAAGAATTTGTATTGAGAAACAATGATATTAGGCATATTTCAGATTCTATTCAAATTGGCTATCCTGATATTGATATTAGTTTAGATGGTGAGTTGGGGATTGTGTATTATTCGAAATTTGTAGCTAATCAGAGGAGTAAATATAATATAAAGTATAGGCAAAGCAGAAGTGGTGGTTTTAATTTTGATGAGCCTAAAATAATTAGTGAGTTTTTTTTTAAAGGGAGCATTGATATTGCTTCTCAATTTGATATAATACCTGGGACATCATATTTAGAAAACTTCAATCCGACCATAGAGATTAAGATTGATAAAAGTAATACTGTGAATTATAATAATTATTATTGCCAATGGGTAGGGACGGGATTAGAGAATGTTGGGACGGAGTTAGATGTTTATTTTGCTCGTTCGCTTGATGAGGGAGACAGTTGGGGGGAAGTAGTGAAGGTAAATTCAAATACTTTTGGGGAGCAGTTTTTGTCTGATTTGAATTTGAATGATAATGGGGTGTTAGTTTCTAAGTGGTATGACACTCATAATTATGAAGATAGGGAAAGTGCGGATATATATATGGGTTATTCGTTTGATGGGGGGGTGAACTTTGGTGAGAGTTTTAAGGTTAGTTCATCATCTAGTTCGCTTTCTGTAATATCGGAACAGAATAGGTATTATGGATTAGGAAAAAAGATGAGCATTTTGGCAACAGATGAATATTCTATCCCTGTTTGGGCTGATGCGAGGAAAAATGATGGTAGGACAGATGCATTTATTGGTTTTTTCCCTTTAGAAGAGCAGGCTGCAAAATATTTTGCTCCTGATGATAGTTTAATTTATGTAGAAGAAATCAAACCGATTCCTGCCAGTGAACATTTAGATATTAGTTTTTTGGTGAAAGAGAGGAGATACTTAAGTTTATTACTTTATGATAGTAGGGGCAGGGTAATATATAAATTTTATGAAGGGAATTTGAAGGCTGGAAGGTATGAAGAAAGATTATCACTTAAGCTGTTTGCTTCGGGATTCTATTATTTGGTATTCAAGTCTGATGTTTATTCTCATTCAAAACCAATAATTATTAGAAAGTGAAGTGTTTTAGATATGTTAATTATTAATAGTAGAAAGAAATATGAGTTTTACTCTTCAGATAAAGAGGTGAATTAGTGGATTGTTTGATAGAATTAGACTTTGATAAATACTCTGAGGAAATTGTAATAAAAGGTGATGAGCTTAAGCATGTTAAGGCTTTGAGGTTGAAATTGGGAGATAGTGTATTGATAACTAATGGCGATGGATTGGTAGCCGAAACTAAATTAAAAGTTATAGAAAAGCAATCGAATATATTTGAAGTTGAAAGTATTTATGAGAATTATAATGAGCCGAAGTTTAGGAAAATTTTGATAGTTGGGATATTGCATAATAAGGATAGATATGAGTTTTTGCTTGAGAAAGCTATTGAACTGGGAATAACTGATTTTATTCCTTTGATTAGTCAAAATGTACAAAAAAATAAAATAAATTTGGAACGTCTTCGGCAAAAAGGTTTGAGTGCGGTTAAGCAATGTAAGCGAGCGAGAATACCGATGGTTTATAATCCAATACAGATTAGTGAAGTAAGTGAATATTTAGATGGAATTAATAATATAATTTTATTAGATATGAATGAAAATAATATTTTGAATAGTAATAATAGGGAAAATAAGTTGAAGGGTTCGACGGCTTTTATAGTGGGTCCAGAAGGTGGATTTACTTATGATGAACATGAGCAATTATATAAGTTAAATAATGTTAGGAAATGGTATTTGGGAAGTAGGAGATTAAGAACGGAAACTGCTTCGATAATGGCTTTATCGATAGGTGAATATTTGAAAGAGGAGGGTTTTTAATGGTTAAGATAAATTGGTATGTATGTAAAGATGTGGGTTGGTGCGATTTATTTAAAATTGACATTAATCATAGGGCTGTGGTTAAAGAGTATGGAATTTATATTGTATGGAAGGGGACGGGAGTAGATGGTTCGAGAATTATTTTAAGTGTAGGGCAGGGATTTATTCGGGAAGAAATTTTGAAATTGAGGGAAGATGATAAAATAAAAGGTGAAAATGAGTATGGTATATTTATGACTTGGTCAAAGTTACCTGAATACCATTTGAATGGGGTTGAGGTATATTTGAATGAGAAGTTTAAACCGAAGTTTAAGAAGAAGAAACTGCCGGATGAAAATCCGAAAAAGGCAGAATTACCTTGGGATGATTCTGATGATAGTATTGCTTTTGAGCAGATGGATTTTGATGCAGGGAATGAAGGTCAAGGTGGTGAAGATACGACAACTAAATTGCCGTTTTGACTTTTTAGTAAATGATAAATTATGTTATTAATTTATTTATTAGTTAATTGGTTGGAGTGGGTTGTCAGATTTGTCAAATCTTAGTTTTTTAAAATTGATACCGAAGTATATTGCGAAATAATTCCAGTTGTTATTACTTATTATATTGTTTAATAAATATGAAACTTTAATTTCTGGGGATATTGCATAAGAAAACTTATTATTTAGGGGTATATCGTAAGAAAATGAAAGACTTGGTTCGATAAGTAAAATATTGGTGTTATTAATTTCATCTTCAATAAAGTTTCTTTCTGTACTATGATTTTCGAATGTATAACCATTTTTTTCGTCTAATAATTCATAATAAGAGAAATTGGAATTTGTGAGGAAGTTCAAATCGAGTGAGAAACCGAGGTTAAAATCCAAATAGTTCCAAAATATTTTGGGAGTGATGCCGATGTTATGCATTTGAGTTTCTAAATTATGAATGATTTTAGAATCTTTAATATCGTTAAGTTGCAGAATGAAAGTAGGTTTAGTTTCATAACTTTTGAAGTTAGCACGATGATTTGCGTAAGAAAGTCCAATACTCCAATGATAAGCTGAGAAGAGTCTTTCGGAATAAAATAGATTTATGGCTAAGCCTGAACCGTTGGCTTGGGTAAATTCATTATCGCAGCAATTTTTTTTTTCGTTTAATTCTTTGAAATCAGAGAAATGGTTAGAAACCAGATATGAGAGATTAAAACCGTATTCATACAGTTTTATTTTCTTATTCTGGGAATGCAGATTAAGAGAAAAAATAAAAAACAGAAAAAAAATGAAATATTTCAAACCTAAGTCCTTATAATAAGCTTATGACACATTCAAAATGAATTTGTTACAAGAATTTACTTTTTTATATAAGTACAATGTAATAATTTTGAATGTTTTGAAAAATTAATTTTTGTAATTCAATAAAATATATGAGGCTGTAATGTCAGATATATCGTTTAATGCTTTTAAAATGGCACAAGAGCAATTTGATGCAGTAGCAGAAAGATTAGGACTTGATGAAGCCACTAAAGAATTTTTAAGAAATCCAGACAGGGAGTATCACTTTAATATTCCAATTAGAATGGATGATGGTTCTTATAAAGTTTTTAGAGGTTATAGAGTTCAACACAATGACGCAAGAGGTCCGGCAAAAGGTGGAATTAGATTTCACCCTCAGGAGACTGTTGATACTGTGAGAGCATTATCGATGTGGATGACTTGGAAGACAGCAGTAGTTGATATTCCATTAGGAGGGGGTAAAGGTGGAATTATTTGTGATACTCATAATTTATCTTTGCGTGAGCAAGAGGCATTATGTAGAGGTTGGGTAAGACAGATTGCAAAAAATGTAGGTCCGATACAAGATGTGCCTGCTCCTGATGTAATGACAACAGGGCAACACATGATTTGGATGCTTGACGAATACGAAAAAATTACTGGAGAGAAAAATCCGGGTATGATAACTGGAAAGCCAGTAGGAATGGGTGGTTCACTTGGCAGAAGAGAAGCAACTGGTTATGGCGTAATATATACTCTTAGAGAGGCATTGAAAGATTTGGGCATTGATATAAAAAATGCAACTGCATCTTTTCAAGGATTTGGAAATGTTTCACAATTTGCAATTAGATTGTTTAATCAATATGGTGGGACTGTTAAGGCTGTAGCATCATGGAATAATAAATTGCAAAAGGCATTTACAGTTAAGAGTGATGCTGGTATTGATGTCGATAAATTATTTGGGATTACTAATCAGTTTGGAGAAATTGATTTGGAGGCTGCAAAGGGTCTTGGGTATGAAGTAGTAGATGGCAATGAGTGGATTTCACAAGATGTTGACGTACTGATACCTGCGGCTTTGGAAAATCAAATTAACGGCACAACTGCAAAAAATATTAGTAGCAGTGTTAAGGTTATTGCAGAAGGGGCAAATGGTCCTACAACTCCAGAGGGAGATGCAATAATAAAAGAAAAAGGTATATGGTTAATTCCAGACTTTTTGGCAAATGCTGGTGGAGTAACTTGTTCATATTTTGAGCAAGTGCAGAACAATACCAATTATTATTGGGAAGAAGATGAAGTATTTGAAAAATTGAATAAGAAGATGACATCTGCTTATCATAAGGTATCAAACTTAGCGAAAACAAGGAATGTATATATGCGTGATGCTGCTTATTTGATTTCAATACAATCGGTAGCAGAAGCTTGCAAGTTAAGAGGCTGGATTTGATAATTAGTCAAATTTAGGATGCGGGAGTGGCGGAATTGGTAGACGCGCTGTCTTGAGGGGGCAGTGCCATTAGGCGTAAGGGTTCAAGTCCCTTCTCTCGCACGTTTTTTTATAGAAGTGAGTAGTAAAGTATGATATTTATTACTCACTTTATAAAAGAGAAAAGAAGAATTATTCGAGCCAGAGTATAAAAAAATTAAACAATGAATTTGGGATAGAAAAAAGTATTGCTACCAAATAACTGGGACATATATTCACTGTTAGTGTTGAGTTATTATAAGGGCTTGACTCCGGACTTGATAAAAGAGTGTGTTGAAAAATATGAATCATTAGAGCATTTGATGAGTGCGAACTTACCGCAAAGATTGAATTTATTGTTACATCAAGGAGAGTTATTTAAGAAGGCATCGAAAATACCAGAAAAGGAAGCGGAAAAACAATTAGAAATATCGGAAAAAGAAAATATTAAGATTGTTTCTTTTTGGGAGCATAGTTATCCATATTTGCTGAAACAAATTTATGAAGCACCTCCATTATTATTTGTAAAAGGTGAGTTGCAAGAGGCTGACAAACCAGCTATTTCAATAGTTGGTACGAGAAAATGTTCGCAATATGGCAGGATAATGGCAGAAAGGTTTGCGGAGTATTTTGCAGCTAAGGGGATTATTGTAGTTAGTGGTTTAGCTTATGGTATTGATTCTATTGCACATTTGGCGGCTGTTAAGGCTGGCGGAGTAACTTATGCAGTGATTGGATCTGGGATTGACAAATTATCGCCGAGTACGAGTGTGAAAAATTCTGAGAAAATAATTGAGAATGGTGGAGCGATAATATCAATGTTTAAGAATAATGTTAAGGCATTTCCGGCATTTTTTCTTCAGAGAAATAGGATTATTTCTGGAATCTCGAAGGCGACTTTGATTGTTGAGTCTAAGTATAAGGGTGGTTCGTTGAATACTGCTAAATTTGCTAATTTGCAAAATAGGGAGGTTTATGCTATTCCGGGTGGTATTGGTGCAATAAATAGTGAAGGGACTAATAATTTAATAAAAAATAGTATGGCAGCATTGGCAAGCTCACCAGAGTCTTTGTTTGATGAAATTGGTTATGAAAATCATTCGAATTATAAGATAACGGAGCTGCCTGAGATAAAATTTACGAGTAACCAAGAGAAAGAGATATATGCACATTTGAATTTTGACCCTGTTCATATTGACACGCTTGCGGTGAAAGTAAATATGGATATGCCACAATTATTGGTTGTTTTGCTCAATATGGAGTTTTCAAATTTGATAAAACAATTGCCGGGTAAATATTATATTAAGGCTTAGTTAATAAATTGGTTTAGGAACTGGTGAAAATATAAAAAGCAGAGCTATAAAAACTCTGCTTTTTCTTTAACTGTTTTAAATTGGTAGGTTAATTCTTAACCGTCTTTGCTTGGGATTTCGATTGCAACGAAATTATTTGAGTTTTTGTATTTGATTTTGATTATTACAACTTCACCGGGTGATTTAGCTGTTAATAAGTCTTCTAAATGTTTTGGCGAATCAACATCGTCCTTGCCTACTTTGTAAATAACTCCACCTTCGAACATTCCTCGGTCGGAGGCTAATCCATATCTTTTAACTGAAGTTATAAAAACACCATTTTCTATTCCGAAAGATTCTTTTATTTCGCTGTCAAGTGGTGCTACTTCGAAGCCAAAGTCTTCTAAGTTTACTGGCTCTTGTATTTTTTCATCATCTTTTTCATTTTCTGCAACTAATTCTCCGTCGATTGGTTGAAGAGTTACAGTTTTTTTGATTGATTTTTCGTCTCTCCAGATTGTAAGCTCTACTTTGTCGCCTGCTCTGTGTAATACTATAACTGATTGTAATTCGTTTGATGATCTAACTTTATGCCCATCGACTTCTAAGATAATATCACCTTCTTTCAGACCGGCTTTGTCTCCGCCTGAACCTTCATTAACATTGGCAATATATACTCCTTCTGCATTTTCGAGACCGAAGCCTTTTGCGTCAGTTTCGTCGATATTTTTGATATTAACTCCGATTAGACCTCTATCTACGTCTCCATCTTCGATAATATCTTCGGCAATCGAGCGTACTAAATCGACAGGGACAGCAAATCCGTAGCCTACGAAACCTCCTGTTTGAGAGGCTATTGCTGTATTAATCCCAACTAAATTACCGTAAATATCGAAAAGTCCGCCACCGGAGTTACCTGGGTTTATGGCCGCATCTGTTTGTAAATAATAGGAAACGTTAAAGGCTTCTCTTCTGCTTAATCCGATGTTGCCACGACCTTTGGCACTGATGATACCTGAAGTAACTGTGTGGTCGAGACTGTATGGACTTCCTACGGCTAATACTATATTGCCGGTGTTCACATCATTTATGTCTGCAAAGTGAGCTGGAGTTAGACCATTTTCTTCGATTTTAATGATCGCTAAATCTGTGGCAGGGTCGGAGCCAATGAGTTTGGCATCGTAAGTTTTTTTGTTTGATAGTTTTACTTTGATACCGTCTTCGAAGGCGTTATCAACTACGTGGGCGTTAGTAACTATGTAACCATCGCTAGTGATAATAACTCCAGAGCCACCGCCTAAGGCTCTTCTTTCTTCGCCGTTTTCTTGGGAAGGTTCTGGGCGACCGAAGAAATCATAAAATTCTTTGGGTAGTGCGTTTCTTTGTTCTACTTTGGCTTCTACACTAATGCTGACAACATTTTTAAGTACGGCATTGCTGACCTCGGTATATGCTTTGTCTAGTTCTTTAATTAGATTAGAGGGGTTAACTGGTGAGTTTTCAGCACCAATCTTTGCATTTTCGAATGCGAATACGTTTTCGATATTACCGTTTATGTTCGATACTAATAATGCTCCGATAGTAATCCCGAGGGTAACCATGAGCATTGAAACAATTGCTATTTTTTTCATTTTATTAAACCTATTTGTTTGTTAATTTGAACAAATGGTTAAACGAATGTGTAGGGATAAAAGTTTCATTTAATACTAATAATTTAATTTTAAATGATGAGAATAATTTTACTTATAAAAAAAACTCTTATAAAAATTAATTTATAAGAGTTTTTTTAATGTGATAGATAATCTGTGTTGATTATATGTTTACTGCTTCGCCTTGAACTACTGCTGCAGCTTCCATTACTGCTTCGGATAGTGTTGGGTGGGCGTGTATAGTTTGCATTATGGTTTCTGCTGTTGCTTCTAATGATATTGCAACTCCGATTTCTCCTACCATTTCGGTTACGTCTGGTCCTATCATGTGAGCACCTAAGATTTCGCCGGTATTTTTTTCGGTTACTAATTTTACAAATCCCATTGCTTTTCCTATTCCGTGTGCTTTTCCGTTTGCTGAGAATGGGAATTTCCCTGTTTTAACTTCGTATCCAGCTTCTTTGGCTTTGTCTTCGGTCATACCGATTGAGGCGATTTGAGGGAAGCAATATGTACAACCAGGAATTGTATTGTAGTTAATACCGTGGTCTCTGTGTCCTGCGAGGATTTCTGCTAATGCAATTCCTTCTGCAGATGCTTTGTGGGCTAAGTATGGAGCTCCGGCTACATCACCGATTGCATATATACCATCTACGTTTGTTCTTAAGAACTCATCAATTTTAATGAATCCTCTGTCGGTTTGAACGCCTGCGGCTTCTAAGCCTATGTCTTCTGTGTTTGGCATTATACCGATTGCATTTAGGGCTTTATCGGCTTTTAATACTTCTGTTTTTCCTTTGGATTCGATTGTTACTTCTACTCCGTTGCCGACTTTTTTAGCGGCGATTACTTTTGCGGAAGTTTTTAGTTTTATGCCTGATTTTTTGAAGTTACGTGCGAGTTCTTTTGAGATTTCTTTGTCTTCTACTGGTACGATTCTGTCCATAAATTCGACTATGGTAACGTCCACGCCGAATGCGTTATAGAAATAACCGAACTCTACGCCGATTGCACCAGAACCCATTATGATTAATGATTTTGGTGTTTCTTGTTGCATCATTGCTTCGGTGGATGTCCAAACATTTTCTCTATCTACTTCGATACCGGGCAAAATTCTTGGTCTTGCACCTGTTGCAATGATAACGTGCTTTGCAGTAATGGTATCGGTTGAGTTGCCGTTTTCGTCGGAAACTGTTACAGATTTGTCTGCGTTTACTTTGCCTGTTCCGTAAATAGTTTTTACTTTATATTTGCCGAGTAAGTATTTTACTCCGCCAGACATTTGGTCGGCAACACCACGTGAGCGTTTAATTACACCGGGAAAATCAACTTTTACATCTCCGACTGTGAATCCATATTCTTCTGAATGTTTTAAGAAATTCATATATTCGGCTGATTTGAGGAGTGCTTTTGATGGGATACAGCCAATGTTGAGGCATACTCCACCGAGTTTATCTTTTTCTATACATATTGTATTAAATCCGAGTTGTGCCATACGGATAGCGCATACATAACCGCCGGGACCTGAGCCTATAACAACCGCATCTACATTGTGATTTGCCATTTTTGTTTACCTATTAAAGTATTAAAAATATTTATTTTTTGTATTCTATTAATCTACAAAAATATGTAAATTTATTAGATTAGGAAATAATTAATATAATCAAATGCAATTTGGAAAGATTAGTGTTTTTAATTCATTCATTTTATTTGCAATTATAAAATTATTTTTATATATTCGACAGCTACTTAGGTGGTACGTAATAAATAACTTTAAATTGTTTTGCAATTTTGTATTGAAAAATCGAATTGCACGAGCGGTTTATGATGAAGTTTTTTATTATGTACCACCTATTTTTATTTATATCAATCTCAAGGAGTTAGTATGCAAAATACTAAAATTAAGCTAAGCTATATATATATAGTTACGATGTTGGGTATAGTTTGTTTCGCAGAAGCACAAACTACAGATGCGAATAAGTATTCTGAAAAGGAAAAACTAGCAAAAGCTAGTGAGGAACTTTCAAAAAATATGAATACTACAAATATAGGTTACTTTATTGAAAATAAAGGGCAATGGGACACCGATGTGCTATTTATGGCAAATAGCAAATCATTGCGTGTGTGGATAACTAAAAAATCTATGGTCTTCGAACAATTCCAAGTAGAAGAAATAGAAAATTCAGACCACAGACTACATGAAAAAGAGAGAATTATAAATGCACATGCTATTGCATTAGAGTTCTCAAACCCACAAGAAGTGGACATACTCAAGTCTGAAGACATAAGTCCAACTCCAATTCATTTTATGATTGGTAATGACCCAAGTAAACATGCAAAAAATGTAAAATCTTATAAAGATATTAGGTTAAATAATATTTTTGAAGGAATTGATATTAAATATTATTTCGACGAGGGGGAAGTACGTTATGATTTTATTATAAAACCTTATGCAGACCCAAATCAAATAATTATGAACATAAAAGGTGCAACTTCCACAGAAATAATTAATAATGAACTAGTGATGAATACAAGCTTAAACCCAGTTATCCAAAACAGTTTAAATACTTACCAAAAAGATGAAAATGAAGTTAAAAATGAAATTAGTTCAAGTTTTAAATTGATAGATGATAATTTATCATTTGAATTAGGCGAATATGATAATTCGAAGGAGTTGGTTATTGATCCATTAAGTTTATTGGGACAGAGAGCGATTGGGGGAAATGGTAATGATAAAATTTTAGACATAGCAATCCATTCAAATGGAGATATTTTATTCTGTGGTGAGACTACTAGCACTAACTTCCCTGCTCATATTGGCACATATCAAGGATTAAAAGATGTTATTGTAGGAAGAATCAATAGTACATTTGCATTTCCTCAATGGTTTGCATATTATGGAGGATCGCAAGAAGAATCAGCAAATGCTATTTCAGTGAACGATGATTATGTATATTTTGCAGGATATACAGAATCCACAAATTACCCACTTCAAAATTCATTAAAACCAACAATTGGAGGAGATCAAGATGCGTTCCTAACTGTATTGAACCAATCAGGAACAACAATTGAATATTCTACATTTATAGGGGGAAGTGGAAATGGAAATGATATTTGCTGGGATATGAATGTAAATACAAATGGCGATGTATATTTAGTAGGTGACAACCATTCAAATGGAATGCTACAAGTTAATGAAATAACTACTCAAATACACACAGATGTTTATAATGGTTTCATAATGTGTTTACAACCAAATACAGGAGGGACTCTTAGTTATACAAGACTATTTGCTTCTTTATTTGGCGGTAGTAATTATGAACAAATTTTTGGTGTTGATGTTGATAGCAATGAAAATATATATATTACAGGTAGAACTAAAAGTGACGCTAATAGTTTTAAACCAACTAATGATGCCTATGATAAAATTAAAAATTCAACATCAGTTCATTCTATTTTTACTACTAAACTACATTACGGTACAAATAATTTATTAATTGACTATAATACATATTTTGATAAAGGAACTGCAGGTGGAAGGGGTATTTCTGTGGTTTATGGCGATGAAAAAATTTATTTTGGAGGATTGACAATAGGTGATGGAATTGAATTATTAAATGAGTATGATGATAGGTATAACGGAAGTGGTGCTGTATTTATTGCGGCAATAGACCCAAGCATTAGTGGTGCTAGTGGACTTAAATATTCGACTTATATATATGAATGTAATCCAATCCCATATAATAATTTTGATTTAGATTATGATAACAATTGTGATATGTTAGTTTTTACATCACGTTGTAGTAATACACTCTCAAATTATGTAGGAGCTGATAATAATTCTGGATTTAAAGGTACAACTGATGCTGTTGTAGGCGTAATTGATATCAACCTTATAAATGAATATACAATGACTGACTTAATTTACTTAAATAAACATGATCTGAATTATAATTATGGGAATGCAGTAAAAATTGACGGAAATGTAATTTATGCGGGTGGGTTTGTTAAAGCTACTGGAAATAGCAGTGCTAATATATGGAGAATTAGTGCTGATATATGCTCAGATGACCCATGCGACTGTACGAGTGCTAAAGACGAATGGTTACAGGTAGAAGCTACAAAAGGCGGTGGTAGTTGTGATGATGACCAATGTAACATTTCACATACACTAACATTGCCTTCCGGTATGAATGAATGTTTCTCACATTATACAATAGAGTCTTCTGAAATGTCATTGGGATTGACACCAATTTCAACTCCTCTTTCCACTTGGGATGTTTGTATTGACGAAGGGGAAACATATACTATTACTCTTAAACTTTATAACGGCCCTTCAGATCCAAATCCTTGTTCTATTACTAAAGAAGTTTATTGTAAAGTTGGGCATGAAGTAGAGCCTTGCACATCAGATTGCTTTAATGAACCTTGGGTAAAGCAACCTGATTTTTTAGTTGAACTTCAAGATTGCCCTGGTTGTTTTATAAATATCACATATTATTCAAGAAATACTTGCAATGATTGGCAAGAAATTCAAATAACAGAGATACAAAAGTATAATAATATTGGTGTGCCAACTATAAATTGTGATGCTTGCAGTGATGCAGAAATTTATCAACAAGCTGTTTTAGCTGTAATAACAAATAATGCCATGGGCTTTTATCCCATAGCAGCTAATGATCCTTGTTCTGATATTTGGCGAGTTTCAAAAGCTACTTGTTGGACAGAATGGGAGCATTTTATTTATGACCACACAAATAATTTAATAAAAAAGATTACAATACATAAACCATGTAATGATGATTGTTGCCAAAGACAACTGAGAGTTTGCCGTTTGGGTGAAAATCAAGTTGAAGTTACAGATTTGGGTGCTCTCACACCGCCAGTTGACTGTTCTAGCACTTCATATACTCAAGAAGTACCACCTGGTACTACTCTAAGTTGTACTTATACTTGCGATATGTTAGAAAACATTGATGAAATTTATTACGGTAAAGTTAGTATCGAACTTGAAGAAATTAATGAAATGATTAATGAAATTAATGATGATAATAATTTAAATGCTAAATTGAATGTTTCTTATACGAATGATTTGTTAAGGGTATTAATTGACGAATCGAATGCTGCTGAAATTAGCATTGGTATTTATTCGTTGAATGGAGATTTGATAACTACATTAAATTCAGATATCAATAATGGATTAAATACTTACGATATAGACATAAGTGAATTTAATACAGGTGCATATTTGTACGCTATCGTTTTAGATGGTATCAGATTCAAATCTGGTAAATTCATTATAAATAAATAATTTTATTAACAAATCAGCTGGCATTTATGCCAGCTGATTATTTTTAGGAAGAATGATGAAAAATTTTATAATTTACACGATGATTTGTACTTTTCTTCATTTGTATTCATTAAATGCTGAGACAGATTGGGAAAGATACGAGCCTTTAGAAGATAGTCAAATAAAAGATATAGTATGTTATGACTCTAATAATTGTTATGCAATGGTACAGAAAACTGGGATATATTTATTATATAAATCAACAAATCAAGGTTTGACTTGGGAAATGTTATATGAATCTTTACCGATAGAATTGCAAGATGACCCAGTTGTTTTAAATGTGGGTGATGTGTCTAATATTGATACAAATTATATATATTTATCGGGAGATTGGAAAAATGTAATTTTAAAAAGTACAAATGGCGGTTTAGATTTTGAAAAAAAAACTATTAAAAAATTTCAATTTTCTTATGGATTTAAGATGTATAATACAAAAATAGGAATAATTGGTTATAATGATGGATATTATAGAACATTTGATGGATGGGAAACATTTGAAAGAACTGATTCTTTATGGTATAATAAAGAACATAGAACATTTGGTTCGTATCGTACCCCAATATTTTTAGATTCAAATAATATGATATGTTTGTTATTAAATGGTGAATATGAAGGGGGCAAATCAAAGGGCGCTTATTTTGCAAGATATAATATTTTTGAGGATAAATGGACTACAATTTATAATTTTAAAGAACATTTTAATAGTCATGATTCTATTCATTTTTATGGTTTTCATAAAATGGATGTTAAAAATGATAGTATAATTTACGTTGTTGCTTACCTCCGCAATGGTTTTGGTGATCAAACAATTGATGTGATATTCAAATCAACTGATGGTGGGAAGAGTTGGATACGTCAATTATTTAATGAATATGAACCAATTTTTGGTTTGCAAGACATTGAGTTTTATGATGAAAAAAATGGAATAGCTGTTGGTCCTTGGGGAAAAATTGTATTAACGAACAATGGTGGTGAGACATGGGTTTATGATAAAGTCCCTGATGAATTTTACAATAAAGATCCAGTATTAGAAGTTACTTGGGCAGGCAAAACGCCATTAATTGGTAGTTTTAGTTCAGGATTATGGAGATACACAGGTGATTATTTCATATTTGAAGATAAATTAATGAGTCCGGTAACTGAGTACCCGGAATGTGGAGCTGATAGTATGAGTTCGGAGATAAATTTTGATTGGGGTTCGGTGAAAGATGCTGTGTTTTATCACTTTCAGTTGTCGTTGGAGCCGGATTTGAATAGTTTTATTTATGAGAAGAAGGATTTTGCGAAGCATTCGTTGAAGGTGGGGGATTTGGATTCGGGGCAGACATATTATTGGCGAGTGCGTGGGTATAATTATGATGTTGTTGGAGAGTGGTCGGAGGTATGTGAGTTTAGGGTTGTCAAGCAAGCAAGCTCTGTTTTGAGCGAAACAAATGATTTAGAAGTTAGGATAAATCAGAATAGATTATCGATAATTCTGAAAAAACAATATTACAACTCACCTAAGATATCAATTCAAGATATGCAAGGCAAGGTTATATTTTCGAGGGATTTGGTTGGGCGTAATGAGGTTATAGATTTGTCAGATTTGGCAGATGGTGTATATTTTTATTCGGTTATTATTGATGGAATTGTTGTAAAAACAGACAAATTAATAATCGTAAAATAACTAAATCAGACCATTCAAAATAAACAACTATTTTGAATGGTCCTTAAAATTTAAAAAGGAAAAAAAATGAAAAAAATTATTCTTATAATAATATTTGTATTACCAAATTATATATTTGCAGAAAGTGAATGGATTGAAAAATTTTATGACTCTAGTGTTAAATTTGCTGATTTAGATTGTTGCGATGATGGAAGAACTTGTTATGCTCTTGCAATGTCGAGGGATGCTAAATATATAATAGTATATCGTGCAAGAGATACAGGAACTGTATGGGTAAATGAGTATGTTTCTTATTTTTTAGAACATTATCCTCTTTTTACTGCATGGACGGGTTCAATTGCACCCGGCGATCCTTATTATTATTATTTTACATGGAAAGATAAAGCATATATAAGTGTAACAGATCTTATTGATAGTTCTGATCCATTCTCTGATATTAAATTAGGTCCGGGAAGTTATTCATCAGAAATTGGTATGCTCAACATAGATATTGGATTGGCGGAAGCAGATAGCGTATATTCAATTACATTTAACGGATGGCATAATTTCGAATCATATAGCAATTTTAATAAAGACGGGACTAAAATTATAACTTTGGCTAATAAAATCCATTTTCTGACTGACAGTATTGCATTAATTAATGATGCTGGTGGAATACTTCAATTTAACATCTATACTCGTGAAGTGGTCTCTAGGACTAAACCTCCTAGAGATACAATAAATGATATTGGAAGAATAATGTGGAATTTCGACATGGTAGATGAAAAAATGGGTTTTGGTTGTGGAGTTAAGCGAATAAATGGTAATCAAATCAATATTGATATAATCTATAAAACCATAGATGGAGGCAAGAGTTGGGAAGTAATTTATGAAGAGCATAATGACCCCCAAATAAATGGACTACGTTATATAGCTTTTTACGATAAATGGAATGGAGTAGCAGTTGGTCAATACGGAAAAATACTAATGACAAATGACGGAGGGGAATCTTGGATATGGCCAGAAATGCCAGAGAGATGGGAAGAATCGACCAGCCACGCAGCAGTTGCATGGGTAGATTGGTCTTCGAAGTATCCAATAATTGCTACTATCGATGGCGGAATTTACCGTTACGAAGGAGACTTTTTTGACTTTGATAAACAAGATTTGTTGAATGCAGCAATTACTGAGTACCCGGAGTGTGGAGTAGATAGTATGAGTTCGGAGATAAATTTTGATTGGGGTTCGGTGAAAGATGCTGTGTTTTATCACTTTCAGTTGTCGTTGGAGCCGGATTTGAATAGTTTTATTTATGAGAAGAAGGATTTTGCGAAGC